>Ga0209749_1000611_pt1 | contig 44237 bp, 38 predicted proteins | sample EPASupsiteSAE347_FD_187267 | JGI IMG/M metagenome (GOLD analysis project Ga0209749, IMG submission 187267) | Bioremediated contaminated groundwater from EPA Superfund site, New Mexico - Sample SAE3-47 (SPAdes) (version 2) | ecosystem: Environmental > Aquatic > Deep subsurface > Groundwater >...
CCCGCCGATCCGGCGGATTACGGCGAAAGTGCGCCTAATCCGCCCTACAGAAATTTTAATGCGATTGCCCTGAAGAGAGCGGTTAAAAATTGACTTATCTAATTTTCGGATCTAACATTCATTCGTAAAATATGGATAAGATTGAAAAACGGATTTTCGAATATCTTCGCGTGTCAATTACTGATCGTTGTAACCTTCGCTGCACATATTGCATGCCTGCTGAAGGTGTTCCAAAATTGAACCACGACCAGATTTTGCGATATGAGGAAATCTTAAAAATCATTAAAGTCGCTGCATTCGAAGGTATTCAAAGAGTCAGGATTACGGGCGGGGAACCTTTGGTTCGAAAAGGAATTGTCGATTTTATAGCCTCTGTCGTGTCGATAAAAGAAATTATAGACGTATCCATGACTACGAACGGTATTTTGCTTAAGGAATTCGCGTGTGAATTAAAAGCGGCTGGTTTAAAGCGGGTGAATATCAGTCTTGATTCGCTTTGTGCCGACAATTATTCGAAGCTCACGCGCGGCGGAAACATCAACGATGTTCTCGCCGGCATTGATGCGGCGGTTCAATGCGGATTAAAACCGGTAAAAATCAATGTCGTTATAATTCCCGGAGAGAATGATTCCGAAGTTATGGATTTTGTTTCAATGGCGTTTCGTAAGCCTTTACAAATAAGATTCATAGAAAGAATGCCTTTTCTTTCGTCGGAAATCGTAAAAGGATTTCTTTCCCAAGATGAAATAATGAATGAAATCCGCGAGAAATTTACGTTGGAGGCATGTACCGATAATTGCGGGGGCGGTCCGGCGGAGGTATATAAAATCAGGGGCGGAGTTGGAGAAGTCGGGTTCATCAGTTCTAGAACCAACCCTTTTTGCAGAACATGTAATCGCTTGCGGCTAACGTCGGCGGGAGTATTGATGCCGTGTCTCGATTCCAGCGAAGGGACCGGAGTAAGAAATCTTTCCGAGGATGATATAAGAAAGGTTATTCGCGAGATCGGGAAAAGAAAGCGAATCGCGGGGAAGCCTTGTGCCGAGTTCAGATGCTCGCCTTGCGTTTCCCTATCGGATATCGGCGGTTAAGGCTTTGTCAGCAAATAAGTGTAACGAATTTCTGGGATTTCCGGCCATAAGAGCCTGTAAGAAAACAACCAGACGATCCGGTTATTTTAACAGGCCCTAAGTAATTTACCAAATAAGGGGTGTTGCCTGATGTTAAAAAACAGTAAAAGAAAATACACTGTCGGAATAGATCTTGGTGGAACGAAAATCGCCGCGGGTTTATGCGAAAACGGAAAAATTCTTGAAAAAATCGTGGTTCCGACCAACGCGTCAAAAGGCGTTGACGCGGTAATGGCGACAATAAGTCAAGCCGCGCGATTGGCGATGAAGGGAGTCGAGCCCGCCTGCGTGAGCGGTGTGGGAGTGGGCGCCGCCGGTCAGGTTCATCCGAAAAACGGAAGCGTAGTATATGCTCCGAACTTGGGTTGGAACAATGTTCCCTTGGCGGAGAAACTCGCGGCCGATATATGTCTTCCCATAAAAGTTATCAATGATGTCAGGGCTGCGACGATCGCGGAGTGGAAATACGGCGCGGGAGTTGGATTACATGATTTCGCGAACATTTTCCTCGGAACCGGGATCGGATCGGGCTTTGTTTTGAACGGCATTCTGCTTGAAGGAACAACGAACTCGGCCGGCGAAATCGGACACGTATGCTTGGACCCGGATGGTCCCGTTTGCGGATGCGGTAAAAAAGGTTGTTTCGAAGCCTTTTCTTCCGGCAGGGGGCTGGAAAATCATGTCAGATCGCTTTTATCCGATGGCGCCAAATCAATAATAACCGGGCTTGTCGAGGGCGATTTGAGTAAAATTACGGGTCATATCATCGGCTCGGCGGCCGCCGCCAGAGATAAAGTTGCTCTCGAAGCGCTCAAACATCTGGGAAAATATCTTGGGCTGGCGATAGCCAACATACATACAATGCTTAATCCGCAGGTTGTAATTCTCGGCGGAGGAATCATGGCTCTGAAGGAATATTTCATGAGTGATATGAATGAATCCGTCTCCAAGCATATTCTCCCGGTTGCCGCCAGAGAAGGATTGGTGACAATGGCTGCTTTCGAAACCGATGCGGTATTGATCGGTAGTTCGGCGGTATGGATGTGATCTTTAAATAACAGTGAAACGCATAAAAGCTAACCGATGGTGGGGCAAGAAAAACCGCGGCGCGGAGGCACAGGGAATGGCTATTAGAGGTGTTTTCTTCGAGTCTCTGCGCTTCAGCGATGAAAAATTCCCTTTGATTTTTTCGTCGGCGGTATTTTCGTGAAACCACTTCTTCCCGCAATTTTCCCGCCTTCCGAGGCGAAGAATGCTCAATGGGTAAAAAACCCTCAAGGCCGTAAACTATTCGATCATATATTAAACGTGAGTCTCTCATTTCCATCAGTTTTACTGGCTTATTCAGCGAGCCGGGGCATCAAGAATGTCGCAGGAGATATTGTGGATTCATTGCTCCAGTCAGGTCTTAATGTGTTTATTCCGGAACATCCCGCACCTATAAGCGCATTATCTCAAGCTCTTGGATTGCGAGCGATGCCTTTAGGTTTATATCTCGACGAAACCTCCGACGGAAAATACAAACTGACAGCGGTTAATTGCTTTGGAGGTCCGGTCGATGAAAAGGAGCTTCCCGAGGTTTCTCCGGCGCCGCAGAAAAGAGTAGGGGTTCTCGGAACTACCGATATTCTCGAAACATATATGAAGAGATTAGCGGGCTTGCTTGATCCTAATACTGAGAATGGTCAACGTCTTTCGGCAATCGAAACCGATTTCTTTTTTCTTAAAAATAAACTGTCTCAGATGTCTGAATTTACTATACTCTTTCAAAGAGACGACAAAGGACCGAAAGCCGTCATATCTTCCGATGGTCAGTCATTAACACTGCTTTGGCCGAATGGTAAAGCAGTCACTACCGTCGAAATGGTGAAATCGATCGTTGAATATCTCACAAAAGATCGAGTATCGAACGGAACCGTAGTTTGTCCCGAAGGTAAGCAGGACATAACCGCCGAGTCGGCTGAAACAATCGAAATCGTCGGCGACTCGATCGATATGAGCCACATGGCCAGTTTCAGCGATCTATTATTGGGATGGTGGGAGCCTGGAATTATTGCTCATCAAGGAAATGGGGCTTTTGGTGATGCGATCCTGACATTAGCCTATTTGCTTGAATCATGGAGCGGTTCGTCCAAATAAAATATCGGATAATCTTGATGAATTAGGCATTGCTTAAGAAAGTGAGGTTTGAGTCAAAACCCATGAACAGGAGAGAATTTCTTAAAATGTCCGGAGTTGCCGTCGTTGCAGCGACCATGGGCTCAAAAACGGTGTTCGGAAAAAGCGACATTTACAAAAACACAGTAGGAATACCCTTCAAGTTCCCTGCCGATCTTTTCACCGATGTTAGAATCGAGGATTCCTTCGAAACGGCTATTTTGAACCGCAATGGAACACTCGAACAGCTTTGTGAGAGGATCTATGAAGGAGTTTTTATTAGAGTGTTCGACGGAAAGCGATGGTATACAAGCGCCACTACCGATTTAGCCGGAATCCAAGGTGAAATCGAGTTGCTGGCAAAAATGGCGAAACCCGATCCGCGGATTTCAGAAAATCCCGTTGTGAAAGCATTTCAAATTAATACGGGTAATTTCATCGAATTCGGCGATGCTGATGTTTCCAAGGTTTCCCAAAAACAAAAGCTTGCTCTCATCGAACAATTTGTTCCTACGATCAAGAAATCAAAATTGATAAATGACTGGTCGCTGATTTATAAAGACAAACGGCGCGTTAAAAAGATTTATTCAAGCAAGGGAACGAATCTTATTTTCGACTTTCAAACCGCGGGTTATGCCGCAAGCATGACATTCGTACATAAGGACAAGAACTTCTCGGAGCGATTTGATGCGGCGGGCAACAGCTTCGAAGAACTCAGTAAAAAAGCCGATCCCAAACTTCTCGAGGAGAAAATGCACCTCGGGGAAATTTTTCTCAAGAAGGCTGTTCCGGTAACGCCGGGGAAATATCCCGTAATTCTTTCTCCGGCTGTGGCCGGGGTTTTCGCTCATGAGAGCTTTGGACACAAAAGTGAGGCGGATTTCATGATCGGTGATGAAGCGATGATGAAAGAATGGGCTATCGGGAAAAAGGTAGGAGCGGATATCCTTTCAATCGTCGATGACGGCAATTATCCGGGAACCGGTTTCATTCGATTCGATGATGAAGGAAACAAATCGAAGGAGATTTATCTGATAAAAAACGGCATTTTGGCGGGCAGATTGCATTCCGCCAAAACCGCCGGTATGCTTGGTGAAATTACAACCGGGAGCTCCCGCGCTTTGGATTTTTCATACGAACCGGTTGTACGTATGACCAGTACATACATTAAACCCGGAACTGAAACTAAAGAAAAGCTCATTTCAGAAATAAAGGATGGCTTCCTTATCGATACGCTTAAACATGGAAGCGGAATGTCGACGTTTACGATCGCTCCGTCTCGATCATATAGGATTCGTAACGGAAAGATTGAAGAACCGGTTCTAATTTCCGTGATTTCCGGTAACGTATTCGAAACTTTGAATCTTGTCGACGGACTTTCCGATGTTTTGGAACTGCAGAATCCGGCGATCGGAGGGTGCGGAAAGCTGGGGCAGTATCCTCTGCCGGTGAATTTCGGCGGGCCGTATGTCCGGGTCAAAACGATGGATGTGAGGTAGAAGCGTCATGATAAAGGAAATTTACGAAAATAAATCCAGGGAAACCACGGTAGATATTGTACAAACGCAAATCGACAGTGTAAATCGAAAAAACATTACCCGAACCGGTATCAGGATATACGATGGAAAATCCATAGGCGTAGCCGGCACTCTTGGTAATTATGATGCCGATGAACTCGAAAAAAAAGCCGTTAAGGCGCTTGAACTGAATATTCCGTATGCTTGTGATGTTTCTTCAAAACATGCGGAAAAATCCGAAATAAAACTTTCCGGTATGAAAGAAGACAATCTCATTGCCGAAACGGAATGCATTCTCGAACATCTGCGAAAGGAATTTCCCGATTTTATTTTTTCCCATAAAGTGACGATTTCCCAAGAAGAAACATCGCTGAAAAACGATCGAAACCTTGATTTGTTTCACACGGCTTCTATTATGAAAATAGTCTTGCTGTTCAAGGAAAAGACCTCATCGAATATCTTCGACGGATATTGGGGAGTGGGAACGAAATCATACGATCGAAACCAAGTTTTTAAATGCATCGACGAAGTCTGCGAAGGGTATCGAAAAAAAGCGGATCTGCCGGCGGACGGAATTTTACCGGTAGTTTTTTCTTCAGCATCGGATGTTCTTTTCAATAAATTCATTCAAGATCTTCACGGCTGGAAAATAGGCACGAAAAGCTCTCTATTCACCGGGAAAATAGGGAAAAAAGCTTTTAATGAAAAATTCTCGCTTATTCAATCATACCATCCAAACGATCATTTCGGTCCGTTTTTCGATGATGAGGGCGTTGTCAACAAGGATTATAAAGTCGACCTGATCAGAAACGGAACGATCACGGCGGCATATACCGACAAAAAAACCGCTCAAAAATACGGTCTTCCTCTTACGGGTAGCGCGGGTGCATCGTATGACGGAGTCCCGGCTCCGGAGGTGAAAAATCTTATAATTCCCGAGTCGGATAAGACCGCCAAGGAGCTTCTAAATGGTCGAAAGGCCGTTTACGTCTATATGCCGAGCGGAGGCGATTATACGTCCGTCGGCGATTTCGCGTCACCGGTTCAGCTTGCTTTTCTCTTCGACGGCGAAAAAATTATCGGCAGGCTTCCGCCGCTGAATATTTCATCGAATATCTTCGATATGTTCGGCAAAGGCTACATCGGTGTTTCCAAGAATCTCATCACACCCTTGAGCAACGAACATTATCTGGTAATGGAAATGAAAGTTGCGAAAGGGTGATCGGTTAAAGTCGATTCGGTCCGACATATCGTCCACGGATGGCACCGCACATTCATTCTGTCGGCGGGTTTTGAATGTCGGTCGGCGTTGGGCGGGGAAGAAAAACCGCGACGGCTTCGATGTGATGCGTTCTTGGGTATAAGTCCATGCCGGCGGCTTCGGTCGGATGATATCCAGCATCGATTAATTGACGTGAATCGCGGGCGAGTGTTTCCATATCGCAAGCAACGTAAACGATTTTTTTCGGCAATATCTTCTGAACTATTCCGAAGATGTCCGAAACACCGGATCGCGGCGGATCGAGCAAGAGAAGATCGGGGTGGGGTGGGGTTTTCCGCAATGCCTTTTGAGCGTCGGCTTCTACCAACTTCACGGTGTCATCCAAGCCGGCTTTGTGAATGTTGCGAATCGCCAGCCGTACGGCGCCCGGATTGGACTCAAACCCTTCAACGACCGCGCCGTGTTTTCCGAGAGGAATCGAAAAATTTCCGGCTCCGGCAAAACCCTCAACTACGCGATGACCGGGTTCAACGGCGCACAACTTTACGACCGTTTCAACGAGTTTCTTATTCTGATAAATGTTGCCCTGTGAAAAAATAGCGGGTTCGGATGTAAAAGGCCCGCCTTCGACTCCGGGGGCGACAAGACCGTCGACTTGTACGGAACCCATGACTCCGACAATTTTTCCGGAGGCGTCGGCTACGCTCAAACCCGAAAGGTTGCTTTCTCGAACCAATTTTTCCAAAAATTCGGTGCTTCTTTTGAAACTCGATTTTTTCGCAAGTACTATATGCCCCGCCACTTTATCGGGACCGACAGCGGCGGATATCAAGTAAAAACCGTCCACTCTTATCGGAAGATTCGCCAAGGCATGTCTCGCGGCGACCAGGCGCTGAGCCAAAGGTTTCGTAAGAAGGGCGCATCCGGTAACCGGAACGATTCCGCCCGGAAGTTTTCCGATGAATGAAGTCGGGCAGAGATAACCGGCTTCTCGATGAGACGCATCACGACTTTGGTGAAGTCGCAATCTCGGCAGATAGCGTATCGTGGATGAAGAAGCCGAAAAAGAATGAAAGTGTATCGGTGTTGTCGGCGTCGGAGCGGAAAAGACCCGCTTTAAAACCGCATCTTTTTCGCGAATGCGTGCTTTTTCCGACAATTCGAGAAGATCGCAACCGCCGCATGGACCGTAAAACCGACAGTCGGATTTGATACGATCGCGGGAAGGTTGCGCAATTCCAACCACGCTTGGGGATTTTGACTCATCAAAGTTGATTTCTATCGTATCGCCGGGTAAAACTCCGGCGAATGAAAGAGTTTTACCCGCGATTTTGATGAATCCTTTTCCTTGGAAATCCAATCCTTCGACCGGATAGCATTTGTTGTCAGCCGAATGATCTAGACTCATTTCTTCGGAACCACCGGCGCCATAATTCGCTCATAATCGGGCATGGAACCCAATAAAGGACGGGCGTAAAGCATGAAATCATTCGTGACGTCCGTTCCAAACGGAGCGATCATGTTGTCGGGCATTGATTTTGTTTCCCTGGCTACGGTTTCGAGAGGAGTCAGGAAATAGTCGACGGAATAATCACCCGTGCGCTTGATGGCGACCGATCCGTCAACATTGTTCCAAATCGCGAATTGGGCGGCTTTTTCTCCGACTTCGCGGGCTTCCGCCTGATCGACTTCTGAGACGATATCCACGAAACTTCTCTGCAAATATCCGAACGTGTCGGAGCGCACGCGTTTTATTTTAAGTTCTTTTTTAATCGTTTCGGCGAGTAGATCTCCGAGTGCGCCGGTTCCCGACAATTGAACGTTTCCGTGCGCGTCGCGTTCGTTGCATCCGGTAAGTTGGGTGATCATGGGCTGGTTGTCTTCTCCGACGATGCCTTCGGAAACCGCTATTATGCATCGGTTGTATTTTTTATAAACTTCATCGACGTTGGCCAGAAATTGTTCCTTTCGAAAAGTGCGTTCGGGGACGTAAACCAAATGCGGGCCGTCGTCTTCGTATTTTCTCGCGAAGACCGACGCGGCGGTAAGATAACCGGCATGTCGCCCCATGACGACTCCGATGTAAACACCGGGGAGAGAGCGGTTGTCGAGGTTGGCTCCGGCGAAAGCGAGAGCCACGAAACGCGCCGCCGACCCGTAACCCGGGCAGTGATCGGTGATGCGCAGATCGTTGTCTATGGTTTTTGGAATATGAATGCAGCGCAGTTCGTAGCTGGCTTCGCGAGCGTTGTTGTTTACTATTCTGACCGCGTCGGCGGAATCGTTTCCACCGATATAGAAGAAATATCTGACGTTATGCTTCATGCAAATCTTGAAGATCTTCGCGCAATATTCAGCGTCAGGTTTGTCTCGGGTTGAAAGCAGCGCGGAACTCGGCGTGCGGGCGACTTTTTCCAAATTGTGGTTCGTGGCCTGAGTTAAATCGATAAAATTTTCTTCGATTATGCCTCGGACTCCGTGCAGCGCTCCGTAAACTCGATCTACTTCAGGAAACTTTCTTGATTCCAAAACGGCTCCCACGAGACTTTGGTTGATAACCGCGGTTGGGCCGCCTCCCTGAGCTATTAATACATTTCCGACAAGTTTTCCCATCCGATTATCTCCTGTGATGAATATTAATTTTAAAACGTGGTTAAGTATGCCTTTCATTGCTATCCAGGTCAAGATTTTTTGCCTCGACGATTGCAACTATTTATAGATTATCGGCATTGACAAAAGAAATGCAGGTACATAATATCTTGTTATGCAATCGGAAAATTCGCCAAACAACAAACCGCTTCGTAAGAACAAAAAACCCCGTATTTTACCGTTGTGTGTTGAAGATCGCATAATTCTCGAATCGGAAATCGAAGATGCGGATGGGGCGGAAGTCCTTTCAGCCGCGACTGTTGATGATGAAGGAAATTGGGTCGATCTGAGAATATTGGCCAGGGGAACACACGAGCAGGCTCCGGCAATTTTGCGGGGGTTGCAACCCGGCGACATTCTTCTTCACAATCATCCGACCGGTGATTTGACGCCCTCGGATGCCGATTTCTCAGTGGCTTCCCTTTGCGGAAAATCGGGAATCGGTTTCGCGATACACGATAATGAATGCAGGAAAATATTCGTCGTTGTAGAGCCTTTCATCAAGGAAGAGCGAAAGCTTTTGGATGTTTGCGGCTTGAAAAAATTGCTGGAGACCGGCGGACCGCTTCAGAAATATCTTTTCGGTTATGAGAAACGCCCCGGGCAAGTCGCTTTGATGGAAGCCGTAGTAGAGTCGATAAATTCCTCATCTCATGCGATTCTTGAAGGTGAAACCGGTATCGGAAAAAGCATGGCATATCTTATTCCCGCCGTTTATTACGCGAAAGAGAATAAATGTCGAGTGGCCGTTTCCACGAATACGATAAATCTCCAGCACCAGCTTTGTGAAAAGGATTTGCCTCTGCTTGAAAAGGTCGTGGGATTTCCTTTCGTTTTTTGTCTTATCAAGGGCAGGGGAAATTATTTGTGTTTGCGACGTCTTCAGGAGCTCGAAGATTCGACCGGCGGCGATATTCTCCTCGATCATGACGAAGTCGATCAATTCAGGCGCCTACAAGCTTGGGCAAACAAAACGGCCGTAGGAGCTCTTTCCGATCTGAACTGGATCCCGTCGGAAAGCTTGTGGGAGAAGCTTAATTCCGATAAAGACACGTGCATCGGGGCAAAGTGCAACGAATACAAGAATTGCTTTTTTTACACGGCGCGCAAAAAGGCTGCTGAAGCTGATATTCTGGTAGTCAACCATCACCTGCTTTTTACCGACCTGAATCTGAGAGCCGCCACCTCGGAATATTCGCAAACCGCGATCATTCCTTCCTACAAGGTTGCGATTCTCGATGAAGCTCATAATCTTGAAGAAACCGCCACTCAGCATTTTGGTTTTAAAACCACGTCTTTCGGTTTTCAAAGAATGTTGGGGCGAATTTATCACAAGCGGGGAAAAAGAGAAGGCGGAGTTTTGCAGAACATCGCCGCGCGGATATCGTTCGGTGAGAAAGGATTTTCACCCGAACAACGCGATTCCCTGATCGAAGACATACGGGAGCAAATTATTCCCCTTCGTCAGGAAATCAGCGACATCGGTAGGGAATTTTTTGAAGCCGTCGTGAACTTCGTCATGAGCAAACAGGTTCCATATTTCGGTGAACATAAACTAAGAATCGGCGAGCAGCAAAGATCGAGCCCTGATTTTGCCGCCGTCTTAGCGTTGGCCGTGAAGATACGTGATGAAATTCAAGTTTTCTCGCGTGTCTTGAAAAAACTGCATAAGAAAATTTCGGCTATTGTCGAATCGGACGAAGAACTGCTGAAGGGCTTTGAAATGCCGTTGGCGGAACTAAATAGCTTCGGCAATCGATTCGCCGAGGTTCGGGAAGCATTGGCGTTGTTGTTTGACGAGAACGTTGAAAACCGCGATCAATACGTGCATTTCTTTTCAGTAGTAGTAAGAAAAAATGCGCGATGGCCCGCTCTGCACTCCGCTCCAATTGACGTAGCGCCGGTTATGCGGGAGCAAGTGTTTCAGAAAATACCGAGCGTGATAATGGTTTCAGCTACCCTAACAACAAAGAAAACCTTCGCGTTCATGAAATCGAGATTTGGATTGGACGACGATCAATCGGAAAAACCGCCCATTGAAGGCAGATACGCTTCCCCTTTCGATTATTCGAAGCAATCGTGTCTCTTCATTCCCTCCGATCTTCCCGAGCCAAGCCACCCCGAATTCATGAAGAAAACGATCGATCCGGTTTTTGAAATAGCAAAAAGCTCCGCTGGCGGAACCCTGATTCTTTGCACATCTTATTCCCATCTTCAATTATTGCATACCGCGCTGGCCGGCAGATTGGAGATGGAAGGAATAGCGGCTCTTCGTCAGGGGGAAATGGAAAGACACCACCTGCTCGAACGCTTCAAGGAAGATGGAAACGCGGTGTTGTTTGCCACCGACAGTTTCTGGGAAGGCGTGGATGTTCCCGGCAATGCCTTGAGAAATCTTGTGATCGCGAAACTCCCGTTTGCCGTTCCGGATGATCCTATTTTAGAGGCAAGACAGGAAATGCTTGAAAAAGAGGGAAAAAACCCTTTTGCCGAATATCAACTGCCGATGGCGGCGATAAAATTAAAACAAGGGTTCGGAAGGCTGATTCGCGGGAAGTCCGATCGCGGCACGGTATGGATTCTCGACAAGAGGCTGCTGACCAAGTATTACGGATGTTATTTTCTTGAAACGCTTCCTGCCGCGACATTATGCAAGGGTGTCTTCAACAGTATTTTATCCAAGGCGAAATTATTCCATGCGGAGTGGGGAAATTCCAAATAGACTTTTAGCTGTCTTCTTCCTTTATTGTTGTTAATTGTTGTGAAAGTCATTCTAAGAAGCGGAGGGAATTGTGAAAAAATCTGTGATGGTCATTCTGATTGAGAACAGCCGGGAAACGGCGCTTAACGTTCAGAAGGTCTTGACGGGTTGGGATTGCATGATCAAGACCCGTCTGGGAATACATGACGAAGTGTTGGACAATTACTCCGACAACGGGTTGATGATTTTGGAATTGGTCGGTGAAGAAGAAAAGAAAGATGAATTATTGAGAAAGCTGTCGCTTCTAAAGGGAGTTAACGCCAAATTGGTCGGTCTTTCGTTACCGCCGAAAGAAGATTGATCGGAAATTTAATCAAAATTAATCAAAAAAGAATGACCATGATCAGCCGCTTCGTAATTGAATAATCTAGGTTGTTTCTCTAAAAGCCGCGAAAACACTTGACTTTAATCGAAAGAAACCTTAAAATAACTCTTGCCTACGATGGTAGTGCGTTTTTTGGATTTCAGCTCCAACCGGGTGTATCAACGGTCCAAGGTGTAATGGAGAGTGCGGCCGAGTTGGTTCTGGGCGAAAATGTGCGTGTCGTGGGCTCCGGGCGGACGGATACCGGCGTTCATGCGCTGGGACAGGTGGCTCTTCTGAAGACCCGATGTCCGATTCCGGTTGAAAAGTGTAAGTTTGCGATGAACGGGGTATTACCCTATGCGGTAAGAATTCGCGCAATCGAGGAAGTCGGGGATGACTTTCATCCGCGCTTTTCGGCGAAAGCGAAACATTATCGGTATCTTATCCGCTTGGTAAAGGAACGATCGCCGTTTCTGGAAAGATTCTTCTGTCAAATTGAAGAATTTTTGGATATTGAAAACATGCGGGAAGCAGCCGACCGATTTCGCGGCGAGCATGATTTCTCGGCTTTCGCGAAATCGCCTGATATTATCGAAAACCCCGTTAGAACCATACTCGAATCGAAAATAGATCGGGAAAATGACCTGCTTGTTTTCGACGTAATAGGAACGGGATTCATGAGAAACATGGTTCGCAACCTGGCTAAGGCCTTGATTTTGATAGGCCAAGGTAAGATGCGGTCGCAGGAAATTGTAGAACTGTACCGTAATCGGGACAGACGAAGGTTGGGAGCACCTGCGCCCGCCGGAGGTCTGTATCTGATGAGGGTCATGTACTAACCGAAATGAAGGAGGAAAGATTCGGTGAAGACGTTTATACCCAAAGGTCCCCAAATTAAACGGGATTGGGTGCTGGTTGACGCTAAAGGTAAGGTCCTTGGCCGTTTGGCGTCTCAAATTTCCAAAGTCCTCAGAGGAAAGACCAAACCCACATTCACGCCCAATGTCGACATGGGTGATTTTGTCGTCGTTGTAAACGCCGGTGAAATTACGTTGACAGGCAACAAGGATGAAGACAAGTTCCATTTCTGGCACACGGGATATCCCGGCGGCATTAAATCGGAAAGCTACGGCGCCATGAAAGAGAGAAAGCCTGAATTGATGTTGTGGCTTGCCGTGAAACGGATGCTTCCGAGGAACAAACTACGCAAGAGATTCCTTCGAAAGCTGAAGATTTACCGTGGGGCTGAGCATCCTCATATAGCTCAGAAACCCAAATCCGTTGAGTTGCTTAAGGCATAAGGAGGAGATATTTCATGCCAGAAACAAATTATTGGGGAACCGGTAGAAGAAAAACATCGGTTGCGCGCGTGAGAATGATAAAAGGCGACGGGAAAGTAACCGTGAATACCCGGCCGATCGAGGATTATTTCCCGGTGCCTCTTACTAGAAAAATCATTCTTCAACCTCTTACGGTTACAGAAACCGTAGGAAAATTCAATGTCATGGCCAACATCAGCGGCGGCGGCTCATCAGGGCAAGCCGGTGCTTTGCGACACGGCATAGCAAGGGCGTTGTTGAAGTTCAATGAAGAATTCAAGAGTCTGCTGAGGAAAAACGGGTTAATAACCCGCGATCCGAGGATGCGCGAAAGAAAAAAATACGGTTTGAAAAAGGCGAGAAAAAGGCCGCAATTCTCCAAGCGCTAATTGTCATTGTAACTACTCGATGGGGCCGGTTTCGGCCCCATTTTTAATTTTAGTAGCATCTAAATAGGCTTGTATCAGATCAGATACGATGAGTGCTTTAATAAGAATTCTTGACACTGCAAATTGGTAGATAATATCCTCACACAGTGTCGAATTCTTAATGGAAATAATTCGAAAATTTATTTGGAGATGCTTAGAGAATTCAAAGACAGAATTAGAGAAATAAATAAAAACTTCCATCCATGGGTTGACGACAAAATACGCTGTCTTTTCGCTCGAATAGGTTTTCATTAAATTTTCCACCATGAATTCTTCCACCATCTGATTGAATCCATGGCAACCACCGTGGAAATTGTTTTGGCCGGTTCAGGCCAAATGCGTTCCATATATTTAGATTATTTCCATGGAAATGAAGCGATAAACCAGCATATCCACGCGCCTCTGGAAGAAGCTTTAGCCAACGCTTATGCCTACAATTCTTTCACCTTTATTTCGAGAGTGACCTTCGGATACAAAAAAACATCGATTGATTTATTTCAAAAGGCAATGTAAAGAAAACCCAAAATAAATGAATTTCTGTTGGCCTTGAAATTGATTGGAACTCTTTTCCTTGAAAGCCAATAATTTTCAGAGGCAAAATGATACCTAAATCTTGCAATCAAAAGCTCGAAACCGTCATTGCGAGCGAAGCAATCTCGCCCTTCACCCTAGATTGCTTCGTCGTAAGGCTTCTAGCAATGACATTTTGTTCACTTGCAACATTTAGGTGATATAATATCGAAGGGTTTGATATGAAAGATCCAATCATCGAAGAGATCCATAAGGTTCGCCGACAAATCGAAAAAGAGTGCGAAGAAAAAGGAATTTCTTATTTCGACCACATTTTAGAATACCAAAAGAAATTCAAAGGAAAACTCGTTTCCAACGCATCAAAACCTAAGCACGCCAAAATAAATAGTGATTGTCCAAGAGACAAAAAGAGTTTACGAGGGAAATAAATGCTAAAAGATCCGGTTGTTGAGGAGATTCACCGATTACGAGAGCAAATTGTAAAAGATGGTAAGACCCGTGGAATTACCCTATTGGATTACTTGAAAGAGATTCAAAAACAAGCTTCTGGTCCGATAGTAACCAAAGCAGACTTATCCCGAAAATAATAAACCAAGGAAATCAAATTACATACAAGTGCGAGGTGAAAACCGTGACCAAAACAATTTCCATTGAATTTCCGGTTGAGGTCTTTTCCGCTTTACGAAAATCCCCAAAGGAGTTTGCCAAAGAATTGAGATTGGCTGCCGCCATCCATTGGTATCACCAAGGGATGATTTCCGGAAGTAAAGCCGGGGAAATTGCCGGAATGACTCGGTTGGAATTTCTGGACGAACTAGCCCGGCGAAAATTGAATGTTTTCGTTATTGACATGGATCAGCTCCAGGAAGAAATTGACCGTGAATAAAACCGTAGTGGTTAATACATCCCCGCTTATTTTTCTTGCCAAAGCAGGTTTTCTAGATTTCTTAAAAGCCGCAGGAAAAAAAATTCTGGTGCCGGAAAGCGTAGTTCTTGAAATAAAACACCATTCGAAGGACATCGCCACGGTAGCCATACAAAATCACAAGTGGCTTCATGAAATTCCTGATCTCCCTATCCCTTTTTCAGTTCAGGCTTGGGATCTTGGTTCGGGTGAATCCGCCGTTTTGGCCTACGCCCACAAAAGTCCAGGAAGTTTGCTTATTATTGATGACATGGCAGGCCGAAATTGCGCGATTTCAATGGGTTTTGCCGTATGCGGCACCTTGGGGCTTGCCCTGAGGGCAAAAAGGGAAGGTTTAATTTCTTCAGCCAGAAAAGCAATCGAGGAGCTTCGCAGGCATGGCCTCTATTTGACCGATTCAGTTATAAATCAAGCCCTGGCAAAAATTGGAGAATGAATCGTGTTTAGGAAAGTAGCATAAAATAAATTGATTCCGTCGGTTCTTTCGGCTCAGGTTCGTAAGGGAATCGAGGATTTCCTTAAAACCACGTTTCATTTCACCACACCCTTTTTTCATGGGATGTTGGATCGCTTTCTGGAAGAGAAGGGTGGTATGTTTCGTGGGCCGTTTGTATCAGTTCAGCTTCCTTTCAGGGAAAGTTCGGTCCCTAAAAACTTTTTCGAAAGCATCGATCTTCCGTTTTCCCCATATCTCCACCAGGAAAAAGCCTTTCAACGTCTTTCCTGCAATCCGCCGCAATCAACGATAATCGCCACGGGTACAGGTTCGGGAAAGACGGAAAGCTTCTTATACCCGATTCTGGAATATTGCCATCGGACTCGGCATGAGCCCGGGATCAAAGCCGTTTTGATTTATCCGATGAACGCTTTGGCCACCGACTAGGCGGGGAGAATAGCCAAAACCATTTTTCAATCTCCGCAATTAAAGGTGGTGTCCCATGCCTACTTATTTCGCCAAAGCGGCGCTGTACAAGTTCGTCATCTTAGGTTATGATGGGAGAAATCTTCTCTGGAGGCCAGCGTGACTGAATTTTCGTAGCGACCGATTGAGGACTTCTGTTGTCAGACTAGGATGTATTATTCCATGCAAAAAATGCTTTCAGGTATTTTATTTCTGGGGGTGATGATAATGACGATATGCGGGAGTGCCGTCGCCGACTCATCGAATCGCGGACGAATGAACCAATATGATATGGCGCGGGATCAGGAATTAAGAGAACGAGCGGCGGATTGGCGAAACGGAGCCGTCGTCTATCAGATCATCGTAGACAGATTTGTTCCGTCGGTCGCGTTGAAAGCAAAGAAAAAGATATATGCATCGCCGCGCATTCTAAGAGATTGGCGGGAAACTCCACGAAAGGGTCATTATGTGAATGATGCTGGGGTCTGGTCGCATGAACTCGAATTCTGGGGCGGTGACTTTGATTCCCTGAAGACTCGCCTTGATTATCTTCAGAATCTCGGAGTCGATGTCGTATATCTGAATCCCATTTTCGAATCCCTGACAAATCATAAATATGATGCATGGGATTATCACAAAATAGATCCCTGTTTCGGAACACGAAAAGACCTTGCCGGATTGGCCGACGAACTCCACCGGCGAAATATGAAACTAGTACTGGACGGGGTTTTTAACCACATGGGAAGCAAAAGCCCGATGTTTCTCGATGCGAAGCGAAATCCAAAAAGCAAATGGCGTGATTTTTTCAAATTCACCGATCGAAATCGTCGAGGTTATATCGGCTGGGTGGATGTTGAAAATCTACCCGAACTGAATATCGAAAATCCGAAAGTCAGGGATTACCTTTTTGCTCGACCGGATTCGGTCGTACAATCGTATCTTCGACAAGAGGGAATCGACGGCTGGCGTTTGGATGTGGCTTTCGATCTTGGATTCCAGACCTTGACGGAACTGACCGCCTGTGCTCACACGGCCAAACCCGGATCATTGGTCGTCGGTGAAATCTGGAATTATCCGGAGGAATGGCGTCCGGCGGTCGACAGTGTCATGAACATGCACGGACGGGCAATCCTTTTGAAAATGCTTGATGAGAAAGTAAAACCGGCGATGGCCGCCGCAATGTGGGAAACGATGATTGTCGACGCGGGAATGGATCATATCCTCAAAACATGGTTGGTTCTTGACAATCATGACACATCCAGGCTGGCTACGATATTTCCGGAATTTTGGAAACAGCGAATGGCCCGCATTCTTCAATTCACTCTTCCCGGTTCACCATGCCTTTATTATGGAAGCGAAATCGGAATGACCGGTGGGGAAGATCCTGAGCAGCGCGCTCCTATGCGCTGGGATTTGGTGACCGACGAGAATGCCCATCTCGACCTTCACCGAAAACTGATTGCAATGCGAAAAGCAGAACCTGCTCTACGATACGGCGATTTTCGAAAGCTCAACTCGGAAAAACTCTTTGCCTTCTTGCGACGAACATCTTCCGCAAGCGAAACCGTCATTATACTCGCCAATCCCTCAAATAAGGCGGTTCGCGAAATCATTCAGATACGGGACGGCAAGATACAGGGTGCTACGATTATGAAAGACAGGTTTTCCGATTTTACGGTTACGGTTTCCGCCGGAATGGTCGAAGTTACCGTACCTCCCCATGAGATCATGCTCTTGAAGCCCGACACAGCGGATTATCCGGAAGGTTACAACCGCTACGACATGATATATTGAAGATTGTAGGGAGGATTGGCAAGCCATCGTCAAAGCGTAATCCGCCGTGAACTGAATGGAATTTGTCGATTTTTTGTGCGATTGCCCTGTCTAAAGATAATTTAACTTGACGAAAGATCATGGATTATGTAATAATCCGCCGCAATTTAAGGTTTGTTTCCGGTACGATAATGAAACATAAAATATACAGCAGATTCGCGATAAAGAATACCTCAGCGAATAAATCATGTCCCGGAGAATCATGGAATATCCAAACCCGATCGCGGCGAAGCGATTCATGCCCATTGATGGAGGCTGATCGGGAAATTCAAAGGAGCGCCGGATTGTCGAAAAGACCGCCCGGTGAAGGCCCCGCCGGACCACGCGATGGAATCAGAGCCGGGGATGCCTCAAAATCCTCGTTCGTCCGATTCCCTCAAAGAAACAATCGTGATTCATTCAACAACTCCCCCGATGTTGCATCAAATGCCGGGGGAGAATGCTTTTTAGGCCGTGTTATTTTGAATTCATGCAAATCGAGGCGACCATGTCGAAAAAAATAATCTTTGAACCGTCGCGAACGCTCGCGGAATTTCGATTGCTGCCGGGTTTTACTACTATGGATGCGACGATCGAAAAAATATCTCTGCAATCAAGGTTGGCGAATTTCCCCCACACCGATAAGCCCTTTTCGCTCAACATTCCTTTGGTTGCCGCGGCAATGCAGTCGGTTTCCGGTTCGCAAATGGCTATAGAATTGGCCAGACAGGGGGGAACCGCATTTATATACTCCTCGCAGAGCTCCGAACAGCAGGCTCAGATGGTCTCTAAAGTCAAGAACCACAAGGCCGGATTCGTAAAACCTTACGTCATTTCTCCGGATATGAAAATATCCGAATTATCAAAACTTCGCGCAAAAATGGGTTTTTCGACTTTTCCGGTCGTCAACGAGAGAAACATTTTATTGGGTATGATCACTCGAAACGATTTCGCGGAATCCTTTCACGAAAATCTTGAAGTGCGTGAAAGAATGATTCCGCGAGAAAATCTGTCGGTAGGCGTTAATATCGCAAGTTTGAAACACGCGAATGAATTGTTGATACAAAGCCATCATGGCGTTTTGCCGATAGTCAATGAATACGATGAATTGTCGTATCTTGTTTTCCGAAAAGACATCCAAAGCCATCTCAACAATCCGAATGAAATCGTAGACGAGCGCAAACGACTCATTTCCGCGGCCGCCATCAATACACGCGATTTTGAGGAAAGAGTTCCGATGCTGGTCAAAGCAGGAGTCGACGTAATCGCGATCGATTCCTCGGACGGTCATTCCGTTTTTCAAAAAAGGGTTCTTGAATGGGTCGGGAAACAATTTCCGCAAGTTCCGTTGATCGGCGGAAATATTATTACGGCGGAAGGCTTCGATTTTCTTGTTGAGGCCGGAGCGCAGGCGGTCAAAGTGGGAATGGGCAGCGGTTCCATTTGTATTACTCAAGAGCAAAAGGGAACGGGGCGCGGTCTTGCCACAGCGATCATAGATGTCGTAAAAGCCCGCGACGAATACCGAAAAACCAGCGGTCGCTATATTCCGATCATCGCCGACGGGGGAATCGTACACGCGAAGGATATATCGATTGCGTTGGCCCTTGGCGCGGACTGCATCATGATGGGCAGGTATTTTGCGCGCATGGAGGAATCTCCGACGGAAAAAGTGATAGTCAACAGCAAAGTCATGAAACCGTATTGGGGAGAAGGTTCTCCGAGGGCTCGCGAGTGGCATGCGGCCCGATATCAGCAGGAAAAATTCGCCGAAGGTGTCGAAGGCTACGTCGAATTCGCGGGAAAGCTCAAGGATAATCTCGATGAGACGTTGGCGAAAGTCAAAGCAACAATGTCCTCATGCGGAGCTTCAAATATCGATGAATTGCATGAAAAGTCGGTTTTGGAATTGGTTTCGGCTTTATCGATTCGCGAGGGGCAAGTACACGACATTTTTCTTCCGGGCCTTGACGGCCCATATTCCGTTCGAAATTGGGGGGCTTGACCGTGTCTAATCTTCTTATACTCGGCTCCCAATGGGGTGATGAGGGAAAAGGAAAAATCGTCGATCTGCTTGCTGAAAAAGCCGATCTGGTAATAAGATTTCAGGGCGGAGCGAATGCGGGGCATACCGTCGTGGCGGGCGATGAGAAATTCGTTTTGCATCAATTGCCTTCCGGTGTTCTCAGCGGCGGTTGTTTCAATGTCATCGGCAACGGATGCGTCGTGGATCCCAATGCTCTCATGGAAGAAATAACCGCCATTAGAAAGTCGGGTATAATCGTATCTCCTCGAAATCTTCTTGTTTCCGCCAATGCTCATGTCGTGACGCGATTGCATAAACTGATCGATGAAAAGCTCGGGGGAACAATAGGTACCACCGGACGCGGCATCGGTCCGTGTTATTCGCAAAAGGCCGAACGCATCGGATTGCGCTTCCATGACTTGCTGGACGGCTCGTACAAAACCAAAATCCGCAAGCAAACTCCGAAACTGGACTTTCTGTCCCTTCGCGATCGCGGCACGGTCATGAAGGAATCGATCGAAGAAATCGAAGAATTGCTCGATATTCTCAAGCCGTATATCGGCGACACGCAACAAGTCATATCACGGGCGGTGAGCGGAAAAAAGAATGTTCTATTTGAAGGCGCGCAGGGTACCATGCTCGATGTCGATCACGGAACTTACCCGTTCGTTACGTCGTCAAACACGACCATAGGCGCCGCATTTACCGGAACCGGCGTTTTCGTGGAATTCAATAAAAGAATCGCAGTCGCCAAGGCATTTCAAACAAGAGTAGGGAAGGGGCCTTTTCCGACGGAACTCAAAACCGCTTTGGGAAACAAGCTGCGAACGGTCGGAAAAGAATTCGGAGCTACAACCGGCCGACCGCGACGTTGCGGATGGCTCGATCTCAAGCTGTTGAAAGATTCATTCATGATCAACGGATTCAATTATCTGATACTGACGAAACTTGATTGTCTAACGGGCATTGAAAAAATAAAAGTCGCGATCGATCATGATGAAAGCGAACGTCCGATTTACGTCGAGCTGCCCGGTTGGACGGAAGATATTTCAGATATCGGAAATTTCGCCAAACTTCCAAAATCATGCCGGGATTATATCGCCTATATTGAGGAATTCTTGAAAATCGATGCCGGCGTGATATCGGTCGGACCGGACCGAAAACAAACACTGATTAGGAGAAAAATCTGGTGAGCTTATCATCTGTAAAAGGTTCGAGTAAATGTACGGGCGGTGTTGACACCGATCTTGGAAACAAATGCTCGAAAATCGCCTTCGGTTGGGCCCAAAAGACTTTTTGCAATCGTAAAGGTCGAACGGGTCTTCCCGTCATATCCGGCGGCGGATCTTTCTGCAATATCATGAGCTTCGGTGCTCTTCGTATCGGCATGACTTCCGACGGCATCGGAACGAAAGTCGAACTCGCGGAACGCACCGGAAATTACAGCTCTCTCGGTTTTGATCTTGTCGCCATGGTTGCCGACGATTTGGCGGCCAACGGCGTTGAACCCGTAAATTTATCGAATATTCTGGATGTCGATTTTCTCGATTCGGAAATAGTTGACGAGTTGATGAAAGGGCTTTGCGAAGCCGCGGAATTCAGCGGAATGGCCGTCACGGGCGGTGAAATCGCAGAGTTGGGAAAAAGAATAGACGGTTACGGCAAACGAATGCATTTCAATTGGTGCGCTACCGCGCTTGGAATTCTTCCTGAAGATCGGGAACCGATAACCGGCAACGAAGTCGTCGCCGGCGATTCGGTAATAGCATTGAAAAGCCGCGGATTTCGCAGCAACGGTTTTTCCGCGATAAGAAACATCATGCGCGAGAAGTTCGGAGACGACTGGCACAATCGAATATTCAAGGATAAACGCTCTTGGGGAGAAGTTCTGCAAACACCGGCGCTGATATATTCTCCGTTGATCATGGAAATTATTCGTGCGGGAATTCCGGTTCATGGAATAGCCCACATAACCGGCGGCGGAATACCCGATAATCTTGGTCGAATACTTAAGGTAAACAAACTCGGGGCCGACCTTGAGAATATTTTCAGTCCGCTTGATTTTATGCTTGAAATCCAATCATTGGGCGGAGTCGAGGAAATCGCCGCTTACAAAATGTGGAACATGGGTAACGGTATGCTCGTAATTGTACCATCCGAAAAAGTTGAGCAAACTCTCGATATCATTGCGAAAACGGACTATCTCGCCCAAAAAGCGGGAAAAATTATCGATCGACCGGAAATCTTGATCAATTCAAAAGGGGCGTCGCCGAGACTTCTTTCGTATGAAAAAACCGGAAAATAATCTGTCCAAGAATAAAAAAACAGTTGCGATCGGCAACGATGCGCATAAGCCGTCATCGAAGCTGATATTTCGCGAGCCTCGCTCGGGGATCGTCGACCCGGTAGGCCGAAGAATAGCGGATAATGCAAGAAAATTTCTCAATATTGAAACCGGTCATGTCAGAGCTGTAAAAGTGTTTTCGGTTTTTCAAGCCTTGATGCCTCCGATGATGCGCGAATTCGCCGACAAGGGGTTGAAGGACGAAATTCTGCATGAAATATTTTTCGATCGTCCGGCTGATTTGCCTGATTTTCGGTCGTATATCGTTGTGGCGAAGCTTCCCGGAGTTACCGACGATGAAGGCCGGTCGGCGCAAACCGTAATTGAAGATCTCTTCGGCCTGCCGCCGAATAAGGAACAGACGATTTTTACGCAGGAGCTGTTTTGGTTCGAAAAGGAACTTTCCGACAGCGATCTTAACAAGATTGCCGCTGAATTGCTTGGAAACAAGCTGATAAACAGATTTGAAATCGGTCGCGGCTATCCGAAAATGAATTTCAACCCGAAAGTGCTTCTGACAAGCGGCAATAATTTCGAGAATATAAAACTTCTGGATACGGACGATGGGCTCATTGAACTTTCCAATTCGAGATTATTGGCGCTCGATCTTCCGGAAATGAAGGCAATAAAGGAATATTTTTCCGATCCGGAAAACCGTCGACGGCGTCATATCTTGGGTTTGCCGGATGATCCGACGGATTGCGAAATGGAAATCCTGGCGCAAACATGGTCGGAACACTGCAAGCATAAGGAATTCGCCGCTGTAATAGAATTCTCCGATCTTGAAACCGGAAAAAAGACTACGATTGACTCGCTTTTTTCCACTTTCATCAAGGGAGCAACGCAAAATATCATCAACAGCGGCTCGGCGCCGTGGCTGGTAAAGGTATTTTCAGACAACGCCGGAGCCGTCAAAATAGACGAAGATCGTCTTTTCATCTGGAAAGTGGAAACTCACAACACGCCGTCGGCTCTCGATCCGTACGGCGGTGCTTTGACCGGCATAGTAGGAAACAACCGAGATCCTCTGGGAACCGGCAGAGGCGGAGCCCGATTGTTGTTCAATACTGACGTTTTGTGCTTCGCGCCGCCCGATTACCGAGGCGGGCTTTTTCCCGGTCAGCTGCATCCGCGAAAGATTCTTTACGGTGTTTGCCGAGGAATTGAAGACGGCGGGAACAAATCCGGCGTGCCTACAATCAACGGTTCGATCGTTTTCGATGAACGCTTTCGCGGAAAACCGCTGGTGTTTTGTGGCACCGGAGCGGTGATGCCGGCCTCATATCAAGGCAAAGCTTCCTGGGAAAAAGAGATTGCCGGCGGAGATCTCATCGTTATGGCCGGTGGTCGCGTCGGTAAAGACGGAATACACGGAGCCACTTTCTCATCCCTGGAAATCAATGAAAATTCGCCTCTATCCGCGGTGCAGATCGGCAGCCCGATTACGCAGAAAATTCTTTCCGATTTTCTTGAAAAAGCTTGCGCGCTCGGATTGGTAAAATGTTGTACGGACAACGGAGCCGGAGGACTTTCTTCATCGATCGGCGAGTTGGCGGGTATATCAGGCGGCGCCGTCGTCGATCTCGAAAAAGTGCCGCTGAAGTATTCGGGCTTGAAGCCCTGGGAAATATTTCTATCGGAATCTCAGGAGCGCATGACGCTCGTCGTTGAACCCGAAAATTTCAGAAAATTGGCCGATTTGGCGGCTGATTACGAAACGGAAATATCTACAATAGGTCACTTCAACGATTCCGGATATTTGGATGTGAATTTTACCGGGAGCCCCGTTGCTTCCATTTCAATGAATTTTCTTCACGACGGCGTGCCGAGAAAAACGCTGCAAGCCGAATGGAAAAACCCCGTTTTGGTTCGCGCCGATCTTCCGGAAAAAATCGATTATGAGAATATTTTAATGCGATTGATGTCGAGCCTTAATATTTGTTCGAGAGAAGAAATAATTAGAAAATACGATCATGAAGTGAAGGGACGTTCGATCATAAAACCGCTCATGGGACAGGCGGGGAAAACACCGCAGGATGCCGCGGTGATGAGATTTGATTTCGATACGTTCTCCGGAGTTGCGGTTTCAAACGGAATATGCCCGCGTTACGGCGATCTTGACGCATACGAAATGTCGGCGGGAGCTTTCGACGAAGCCGTCAGACAAATAATCGCGGTTGGCGGGAGATTACCAGGATCGGACTCGCAACCTCATGATTTCTGGAGCGTAAATGATAATTTCTGCGTGCCGGATTCGGTTTACGATGCGACGACAAATCCCGACGGAAAGTACAAGATGGCGCAATTGGTGAAAATGTGTCAGGCACTATACGATATGTCGGTATTTTTCGGTATACCCATGACTTCCGGAAAAGACAGCATGAAAAATGATTTTCGTTACGATAAGGTGAAAATCTCCGTTCCGCCGACCGTGCTGTATTCGATGACGGCCAAAATTCGAGACGTTCGCAAAACGATAACATCCGATTTCAAATTTCCCAATGATCTGATCTTTCTTGTCGGGAAAACCTACGACGAACTCGGCGGTTCCGAATTTCTGAGATTGTTCGATAAAATCGGCGATACCGTTCCGAAAGTGCGAAAAAATGAAGCTAAAAGCTTGTATTACAAACTGATGCAGGCTATTGAAAGCGGCATTGTCGGATCTTGTCACGATTTATCGGACGGCGGTTTGGCCGTCGCCTTGGTCGAATCGGCAATAGGTACCGGTTTCGGCTTTGATGTGACGTTGCCCCAAGACGAGATCGGTGTTGATGCTCATTTGTTCGCGGAGTCCCATTCGCGCTTCGTAGTAACCGTATCATCGGAAAATCGCGATCGGTTCGAAAGTATTCTTGATGGGTCTTGTACTTATCTTGGTAAAGTCGAAGCTCAAGATCGCGCCGTATTTCGCGATCGTTCATCGATTCTGATTAAAGCGGAAATGAAGAAGCTCTTGAAAGCATGGGAAGCAGGCTTTGAACGAAAATGAAAACGACGAATAATATGAATTCGAAAAATCACGCAACCGTGCGCGCGCTGGTTTTAACGGGTTTTGGAATAAACTGCGAGCATGAAACGGCGGCCGCGTATAAGCTGGCCGGCGCCGAAGCCGACATCGTTCATATCAATGAAGTATTCGCGTGTAAAATATCGATTCACGATTACGATATTCTTAATTTTCCCGGAGGTTTTTCATTCGGAGATGACCTTGGTTCGGGAAAAGTTCTTGCGAACAAAATACGCTACAAACGACAAGCCGATGGAAAAAGCTTCTTCGGAGAGTTGAAGAACTATATATCTCGCGGGAATTTCATTCTCGGAATCTGCAACGGTTTTCAAGCTCTCGTGAAATCCGGATTGCTGCCGAACATAAGAGGACGTTTCGAGCAGGAGGTAACGCTGGCTGCGAATGATTCCGGAAAATTCGAAGATCGCTGGTGTCGTTTGGTTAAAAACTCCGACGCCAAGACGCCGTTTTTAAATGGAATTGAAGAGATATCCCTGCCGGTAAGACACGGGGAAGGCAAGCTCGTCATTTCCGATCCTGAGATACGCAGGGAAATCATCGCAAAATCATTGGTATGTCTCTCGTATTGTGGCTTCGATGGGAAGCCGACATCGGAGTATCCGTTCAACCCGAACGGCTCGGAATTGCATGCCGCGGCGCTTACGGATACCACGGGGCGAATAATGGGTATAATGCCTCATCCGGAAGCTTTTACGTCGTTTTACAACCATCCGGATTGGGTGAAAATGAAAATGGCGAATCCCGGTATTTCGGAAAACGGCCGGGGATTGAAATTGTTCGAAAATATAATCGAATATGTTCGAGAAAACGCAAAGACAAAGGGTGAGGCGCAAAGTGATTCAAATTAGACGGGCTCTTTTAAGCGTTTATGATAAAACGGGAATCGAAGAGATCGCTCGGGCTCTTGGAAATTTCGGCTGTGAAATAATTTCGACGGGCGGTACAGGGAAGATTTTAAAAGACGGCGGCATACCTTTCGTTGATATATCGAAATTCACCGGCAACCCCGAGTGTTTCGGCGGACGAGTGAAAACCTTATCGTTTCAAATTGAAGCGGCGATACTATATCGTCGGGATAAAGACCAGGCGGAAGCTGAGAAACAAGGCATAAAACCGATTGATTTGGTAATTTGCAACCTGTATCCGTTTAGGAAGAAATGGGAAAGCGACGCGAATTTCGAGACATTGATCGAAAACATCGACATTGGCGGCCCGACGCTGATTCGTTCGGCGGCAAAAAATTTTCAGTTCGTCGCGGTTCTTACGGACCCGAATGATTACCCGCAATTCATAAGGGAATTGAACGAGAATCGCGGTATGATCCAATATGATGCTCGGTATAAATTGATGAGAAAAGCTTTTTCTTACACGGCGGATTATGATGGTACCATATCAATGGCGATGGATGGAACCGCCGGAATACAAACGATGAGAATGACTTTTTCCGATGGAAAACAACTCAGATATGGTGAGAATCCTCATCAAAGAGCATGGGTTTATGAGTCATCGGAGCATGATTTGCTTCGAAGGAAACTTACCGTTCTTGGAGGAAAGGAATTATCCTACAATAATTACATAGACGTACAAGCCGCATTGGGCGCGGTGGATGATCTCGATGATTGCGGCTGCGCTGTTGTAAAACATGCGAATCCGTGCGGTTACGCCCAGGGAAAGGATCAAAGAAAAATTCTGGAAGCGGCGTGGAAGGGCGATCCGATCTCGGCGTACGGTTCAATAATCGCCTTTAATCGGGAAGCAACGAAAGAAACGATGGAATATCTCGACTTGTACAATACTGATAAAACAAAAAGGAAATTCGTTGAAATTGTAATCGCGCCCTCGTTTACCAAGGATGCTTTGGATTATTTAAGACAATCCAAGACGTTGCGCGTTATTGAATATCGGCGTGTAGATTCGGCGCGGTCGGTGGAATCCGTCGAAGGCTCGACGGAGCCTTGTCGAAACCCTTCCTGTGAATTCAGATTTCTCGACGGAATATTGCTTAAACAGGAAAAAGATGAGATGCTTTTTCAAGAAATCGTTGAAAAATCCTGCAATAAGCCTAATGTAATTAATAATACGTTGATTTCTTTCGGCATCAAAGCCTCGAAACATGTGAAATCAAACGCGGTCGTAATCGTTAGAACCATGAATGACGGTACTCTGCAACTTTTAGGGATAGGAGCCGGACAACCAAATCGAATACAATCGACCAGGCTGGCTGTTTCCAAATGCGTCGAGAATCTCAATGCTGAAGCGGACGAAATGGGCATGAATGCATCCGAGCATCTGAAAGGTGAAATGGAAAAAGTGGTTTTGGTATCGGACGGTTTTTTCCCCTTTCCCGATTCAATCGAGGAATGCGCGAAGAGCGGAATAAAAAATATCGTGCAACCGGGAGGCTCGATTCGCGACGAGGCGGTGATTAAAAAATGCGCCGAACTCGGTTTGAATATGGTGTTTACCGGTACAAGACATTTTAAACATTGATTGCAACGGAGATGATATGGAGCGATTGGCAAATTTGACGACACCTCAACTTCGAAGACTTCATTCGGGAAAAGTAAGAGAAAGTTTTCGAGTCAGCGATCACGTTCGAATGATAGTAGTTACTGATAGAATTTCGTGTTTCGACAACGTACTTGTAACGATGATACCAGGGAAGGGCGCCGTCTTGAATCGCCTTTCAAATTTCTGGTTCAATCAAACGAAGTCGATATGCGACAGCCATTTCGTCGAGGAAATCGATCCGAATATAACGCTTGTTAAGGAAGCCGTACCAATTCGCGTGGAAATGGTCGTTCGAGGATTCCTTACCGGATCGGCTTGGCGTAAATATGAAAAAGGACAGAGAAATTTTTCGGGTACGACGATTCCCGACGGATTAACCAAGAATCAGCGGTTTGCAACGCCAATTCTTACTCCTACGACAAAAGAAAATTCCGATAGAGAAATCACCCCTATTCAAATAGCGGCTTCAGAACTTGCTACAAAACAAATTTATGATGAAATGGCGCAGATATCCCTTCGATTGTTTGATTTCGGGAGCAAATATTTGGCTGAGCGCGGAATAATCTTGGTCGATTCGAAATATGAATTCGGGTTGATCGGCGATAAGATTATTTTGATCGACGAGATTCATACCCCCGATTCTTCAAGATTTTGGAGAACGGATGATTACGAGAAAAATTCGGAATCCGTCGATTCCATGGATAAGGAATATGTGCGTGCATGGTTGATGGAAAATAAAATCGGGGATGTATTTCCCTCCACGCTTCCCCGACAAGTCGTGGATGAAACCCGCCAGAGATATATCGATATTTTCCGACGCATTACGGATAAAGACTTTACGATTACGACGGAAGATTCAAAAACAAGAATCTACCGCAATCTTTGCAGGGCAAAAATCATCAAGCAGGGTTATGTCGCATTGATAATGGGGTCCGTAAACGATTTGGTTCATTCGAAAAAAATCGCAGAAATCATTGAAAAATACGATATTATGGCTGACATGCGGGTATTGTCCGCTCACAAAAACTCGGAAAGAATTCCGGAAATCGCGGCCGAGTATAACGCATCGATCGAACCCGGTTCCGTGATTGCAATAGCCGGAAGATCCAACGGCTTAGGTGGCGCTCTGGCGGCGAATTTGAATATTCCGGTTTTCAATTGCCCGCCGTTTCACGATCGTTCCGATTTTTTCGCGAATATAAATTCTTCCTTGATGATGCCCTCAAAGACACCCGCGGCAACAGTCATCGATCATGAAAACGCCGCTCTTGCGGCTCTGAGAAGTTTGAATCTGCCGGCTTTGCGTTCGATCTTCAACGATGAAATCGCGGAGATGAAATCGAATTTATATGAGAGCGACATTAAAATAAGAGGGAAAAAATGACGCTGAAAGCTATTTCTCCGTTGGATGGGCGATATCGAAAAAAAGTGGAGCCGCTTGCCGATCTTTTTTCGGAATTTGCTCTCATACGTTACAGATGCAAAGTAGAACTCGCGTATCTCTCGGCGTTGGATGATACAAAGCTCTTTCCGAGATTGAACGCGGATGAAAAAAAGGGGGTTGAAAATCTCCTGAACACATTCTCGGAAGATGATGCGAAGATTGTTAAACAAAAGGAAGACACGGTCAAGCATGACGTTAAGGCTCTCGAATATTTCTTGAGAGATCGCTTGCATATCGCGAATCCGAATATGATACATTTCGGTCTGACTTCAGAGGATGTAAACAATCTTTCATATTCGATTATTCTTAAGGGGTTTCTGGAAGATCATTATCTGCCGCGAATAAAAAGCTTGGTGCTTTTCCTTTGCGGTTTGGCGCGCCGCCATAAAAGATCTCCTTTTCCGACGCGAACGCATGGTCAGCTTGCTTCCCCCAGCACGGCCGGAAAGGAAATCGCGGTTTTTATTTCCCGATTGTTGAAGCTCGTTGTGAAACTGAAATCGTTCAAGTTTTCAGGGAAATTGAACGGAGCGGTTGGAAATTACTCGGCGATGTCGGCCGCGTTTCCGCGCTTCGACTGGGAAAAGTTCTCCCGTAAATTTGTCAGGAATTTCGGTCTCGATTTCAACCGGGCGACTACGCAAATTGAAGATCACGACAATTGGGCGGAATTCTTCAATCTTGTACGCCAGATAAACAATGTGATACTTGATCTCGATCAGGATCTTTGGAATTATTTGATGCTGGGTTTGTTTACCGAGCAAGCTTTTGCGGCCGAAGTGGGTTCTTCGACAATGCCTCACAAGATCAACCCTATTAGATTTGAAAACAGCGAAGGAAACTTGTTTTTAGCGAATTCGCTTTTGATAATGCTTTCGGAGAAACTATGCCGATCGCGTATGCAAAGAGATCTGTCCGACAGCACGGTATCCCGCAATATCGGAGTGGCGCTGTCCCATTCATATTTGGCAATCAACGAAACCCTCGACGGATTGAAGCGGATTCGACTGAACCCTCAACGCTGTCTGGAAATCCTAAAAAGTGAAATTCGTCTTCTTGCCGAACCGATACAAACCATTCTTCGCGTCGAAACGAAAGAAAATCCCTATGAGTGGTTGAAGATGTTTTCACGCGGAAAAATGCTTGATGGGAAAGATATGAATAAGTTCATAGAAACGTTGCCGGTAAATCAATCCGTTAAATCGCGAATGAAACGATTAAGACCCGAAAAATACATAGGTGCCGCCGTGGACATTTGCGAAAAAGTATTGATGGCCGCCTTGAAAGAGGTTTCGGAAATATGAAAGTCGGTGTGATCGGCTCCGGTGGACGCGAAGCCGCGCTGTCCTGGAAATTGAGTTGCGAATTGGGAGCGGGTAATGTTTTTACGATCCCGGGAAATGCCGGCATACCGAATAGCCGTCAAATGGAAGTAACTGATTTTAAAACACTTCGTACGTTTTGCGATCGGCATGATATTAGATTTCTCATCATAGGGCCCGAGAAGCTGTTGGCTCTCGGCATTGTAGACGCATTTACCGGTTCCGGAATATCCGTGCTGGGCCCGGATTCGCAAGCCGCGCGGTTGGAAAGTTCGAAGTTTTGGGCAAAGGAATTCATGAAAAAATACGGCGTAGCGACGGCTCCGTTTTACAGATGTTACGGATTGAAAGAAGCGCGGATTTCAGCGGAAAAACTTCAAGGAAATCTGGTAATAAAATATGACGGGCTTGCCGCCGGTAAAGGAGTCTTTGTTTGTTCGAACATGGATGATGCCGAAAAAGCTTTTCAAGCTCTTGAAACCGGTTTCGGCGGTGATGCGAAGTATCTGGTCGAAGAAAAGCTTTCGGGGCCGGAGCTGTCGATAATAGGCTTTACGGACGGCAATCATATTCGTCTTCTTCTTCCCTCTCAAGACCACAAACGCCTGCTTGACGGAAATCTGGGTCCCAACACCGGCGGCATGGGAGTCTATTGTCCGGTTCCATTCTGCAATGACGAAGTTATGCGTGAGATCGGCGAAAGCATTATTCAACCTACGATAACCGGCATAAAAGAAGAAAAGATGAATTATCGGGGCATCATATATTTCGGAGTCATTCTTTCGGATCGAGGGCCTAAACTTCTCGAATACAACGTCAGATTGGGTGATCCGGAAACCCAGGTTCTTGTTCCATCGCTCAAGAGCGGTTTGTTTGAACTCGCGCAAGCTTGTTTTCAGAGGCGGCTGGAAGATGCCAATATTGAATTCATGCCCGGATCATGCGTGGGAGTCGTTCTCGCGACGAAGGATTATCCGACAAGATCGGGCGAAGGCGATATGATAAGCGGTTTGGAAACGCTCGAATCCGATACTTTGGTATTTCATTCCGGCACTAAAAAAGTCGGTAACGATTTTATTACTTCAGGCGGCCGCATTCTTACCGTAGTCAAACAGGCCGACACCCTGGACAACGCAAGGGAAAAAGTCTATCGGGAAATCGAGAAGTTGCGATTCCGTGGAATGCAATACCGTCGTGATATCGGCGCAATAAAGGTTTGTGACTAGATCATGCGAATCGGACGAGATTTTATTCGAAGATTGGTTGAGCGCTTATGAGTTCCGGAAAAAAAATTGCCGTTTTCATCTCGGGGCGGGGCAGCAATATGTGCGCTATTATCGAAAGTACGAGACACGGCGTCTTGAAGGGTTTATGCGAGGTGGTATTGGTCTTTTCGGACGAAGCGCAAGCCGCCGGACTTCATAAAGCCGGACAATTGGGAATACCGACGATATGCCTTTCTTCAAAAAATAAACCGCGGGAAGAATTCGAGTTCGAGATTTACACTTTGATGAAGCCGTTTGATGTGGAATATATCGTATTGGCCGGGTTCAAGAGAATTCTTTCTCCTTATCTTATTAAACGTTTCCCGGGAAGAATCGTAAACATTCATCCCGCCGATCCTCATGATTTCAAGGGTTTAAACGGATATGCCTGGGCTTTCAATAAGAGGCTTGCAAAGACCGCGATAACGGTTCATTTCGTCGACGAGGGCGTCGATACCGGAACAATCATAGATCAGCTTGAAATCGATATTTCAAAAGCCGAGTCCGTCGAGGAAGTTCAAACCATCGGTTTGAAAGCGGAAAACGAATTTTACCCTCGCGTGTTGGCTTCCCTGTTTTCATTCAAGGACGGGTGTAAAGAGGTAAGACCGGATAAGTGCAAACCATGAATAATGTCGGCATGATTGGAGACGTAAATGTGCGGAATCATTGGAATTAACGGTTTTACCGATGTGTCCCGAGAACTCGTTTTGGGGCTTAATTCTCTTCAACATCGCGGACAAGACGCCGCGGGAATAGTGACTTTCAACAATCATTTTCGAATAAAAAAGGGAATCGGTCTCGTAAATAACGTTTTCGACGAGAAGATTTTGCGTGCTATCGAAGCGCCTTTGGGCTTGGGACATGTCCGATACGCCACGCAAGGTACTAATGCATTAAGCGAAGCTCAACCGATCTATATGAACTATCCGTCGGGGCTGGCGATGGTTCACAACGGTAACGTAATCAACTCGGCGGATCTGACGAAAAGATTGCGCGAGGATCAGAACCGCGTCATCGAGACGACAAACGACTTGGAATTGATTCTTTACACTCTGGCGTCGCATCTTGAAACGAAGAATCTGAGGAATTTCACCGTAGACGATATATTCGCATCCGTTGAGGCCACGCAAGAGAAAGTTCAAGGCGCATATTCGGCATTGACGTTGATTGCAAACAGAGGACTTCTGGCGTTTACCGACCCGCGCGGAATCAGACCTCTTGTCTATGGAAAGAAAATCACGGGTCGCGGAACGATATACGCTTTCGCCTCGGAAACCTCATGCCTTGAATGCCTAGGATACGAAACCGTTAGGGAATTGGAGGCGGGCGAAGCCGTTTTCGTCGATACCGAAGGCAAGATATACTCGAAAATTCTTTGCAGGAAAAATCCGGCGTTTTGCGTTTTTGAATACATCTATTTCGCCAGCGAGGACTCGGTGATTAAAAACCGCCTTGTCGCGGGAGAGCGGGTAAAAATGGGAAAGCTGCTGGCGCGACATTTCGATCGAAAAAAACTTACGCCCGATGTCGTGATAGACGTTCCGGCTTCGGGATATTTTTCGGCGTCGGGGCTTGCGGAAGAGTTGAAAGTTCCCTACAGACGCGGGTTGAGTAAGAACAAATACATAGGACGCAGTTTTCTTCTTCCGACGCAAAGTCAGCGTGATCTGGCGGTAAGGCAAAAACTCAGACCGATAAAATCGATATTAACGGGAAAGAAAGTCGCCGTACTGGACGATTCAATCGTGCGCGGAACCACTTCGAAACGTTTGGTGGAAATACTTCGTGAAAGCGGAGCCAAGGAAGTTTATTTCGTATCATCCGCACCGCCCATAAAATTTCCGTGTGTTTACGGCATCGATATGTCGATAAAAACCGAACTGATCGCGGCCAACAATGATGAAGAAAATATAACGCGATTCCTGGGAGCCGATGCCGTTATTTATCAATCTCTCGAAGATTTGATAACGCTTTATCCGCGAAATGAATTTTGTCATGCATGTTTTTCGGGTGAGTACCCGACGGGAATTTGCCCCGACTCTCTGATGGAAATTCAAAACGAGCGAATCGAGGCAAAAAGGAAGCAATGAAGAAGATCGCGGTAATCGATTTCGGAGGCCAATACACGCATTTGATAGCGAATCGGGTCAGAAACCTCGGCGTTTATTCCGAAATTCATCAACCCGAGGATTTTCAACCGAAGCAGGAGCCGGAGATAGCCGGAATAATTTTATCAGGCGGTCCGCACTCGGTTACGGAACCGGGTCATCCCACGTTGCGGTTCGATATTGCGGACAATAAGCTTCCGATACTGGGTTTATGCTACGGTCATCAGCTTTTGGCGCAACTTCTCGGAGGCACGGTTGAAAAGGGAACGGCGCGCGAGTACGGACCGGCGGATATAACCTGCGACCAAAAATCCCGTCTTTTCAGCGGCTTTTCCACGAAAAGAAACGTCTGGATGAGCCACGGAGATCACGTTGAAGTTCTTCCGCCGAATTGTCGAAGCATCGCGTTTTCTCCCGATCTTCCGGTTGCGGCATTCGAATCCGATTGTTCGAGATATTTCGGTTTGCAGTTTCACCCCGAAGTATCCAATACTGAGCGTGGTATGGAAATCATATTGCGGTTTCTGGAATTTTGCACCACTGAAAAGAGGTGGGTCGCGGGATCGTATGCCGAGGAAATAATCGAGAGAATCAAATATGAAGCGGATAACAAAAAACTCTTGTTGTTGCTGTCCGGCGGCGTGGATTCGCTTGTGGCTTTGGAGCTTTGCATAAAAGCGGTAGGCGTGGATAGAGTATGTTCGATACATGTCGATACCGGATTAATGCGGGAAAATGAATCCGCGGAAATCATAAGTCATCTTGAGAGCGCCGGTTTTCGCAACATCAAGATAGTTGATGCCGAGTCGCTTTTTTTGAATCAATTGTCGGGCGTGTGGGAGCCGGAAAAAAAACGCGAAATAATCGGACGTCTTTTTATCGAGCTTGTTGATGCGGAAATCGCCGGTATACGGGATAAAACATCCGAATGGAAACTTGTGCAGGGAACGATTTACCCCGATCGCATAGAAAGCGGTGCTACGCGCAATTCCGCTAAAATAAAGACGCACCACAATCGGGTTGACGCGGTTAAAAAGATGATCGAGCGCGGAATGGTCATAGAACCTTTGAAAGACTTGTACAAGGACGAAGTCAGAAGCCTCGGCAGGGAATTGAAATTGCCGGAATGTTTGATCAGCCGGCATCCGTTTCCGGGCCCCGGATTGGGTGTTAGAATACTCGCATCTTCCGATGAGATGCCCGAACCGGGTTATAATTCAGAAACGGAAAAGCTTGAGCGCATTCTTTCCGCGTTCGATCTGGCGGGTCTTATATTGCCGGTAAAAAGCGTCGGAGTCCAGGGAGACCAGCGTACGTATCTTCATCCCGCGGTTGTCTGGTACAAAAACGAAAGCGACATTTATTGGAGTCGCTTGAAGGAATGTTCGCGAGCCGTTATTAATGAATTGAAAACGGTAAATCGCGTCGTATTCTCGCCGTATGAGAAGGTTTCCACGGTTGCGCTGATCATAAGCGATGTCAACAAACAACGGGCGGATCTTTTAAGACGCGTCGATGCCGAAGTGAGGCATGAGACGGAAACATTGCCGGATATATGGCAAATGCCGGTTATCAGTCTTCCCGCTGTTGACGAAAAGGGTCTTCCGATTTTCGTATTAAGGCCGGTTACATCGGAAAATGCCATGACGGCTGATTTTTATCGCATGGATCAAAAGTTGCTGCGAAGCCTATACGACCGTTTGGGGGCGATAAAAGGAATCGGCCGCGTATTTTACGATATAACTCCAAAACCCCCGGGAACGATAGAATGGGAATGAAGAAGCTCTTGAAAAATGCGAGCTGGATATCTCCGGAGGGGGCTCTGGAAAGCGGATCGATAATCATTGACCGACAAAAAATAAATCTTGTATCTGAATGCGTAATTGACGATTTTGTCGGTGAGATTTTCGATTGCCGTGAAAGACTTATACTTCCCGGAATTATCGATCCTCATGTACACTTTCGCGAACCTGGAGAAATGAAAAAGGAAGGAATAGAGAACGGATGTCTCGCGGCGATCAAGGGCGGAGTTACTACGATTCTCGATATGCCGAACAATCGTCCTCCGTGTACTACGCGAAGACGATGGGAAACGAAATGTAAACTCTTTAAACGAAAATCACCGGTTAACTGGGGCCTTCATTTTCATGCTGGTTTGAAAATGGATGAGAATATACCAGGAAACATCGCGGCGGTGAAAATATATATGGCAAAATCGTCTCAGGTCACGCCGATTACTACCATAGACGAGCTTGGGCGAATATTTGCGATGTTTCCGCGAATTTCGATTCATGCGGAAGATGAGACCTGCTTTAAGAATGCGGCGACATTGAACCCGACGCGACATCATCATATAAGGCCAAAGAAATCGATACTTTCGGCGCTGGAAAAAATCTCCGCGGCTTACGGCATGGTTCCTGAAAAGAGGCGGCCGAGATTGATAATGTGCCACATTTCCACAAGAGAGGAAATCGATTGGATACGGCAAAAAAAAAGCGAAAACTGGAAGGTTGCCGCTGAAACATGTCCGCATTATCTGTATTTTACGCAAGCGGATCTTGAAAAAAAAGGCGGCTGGTACAAAGTTAATCCGCCCTTGCGTACGGAAGAAGATAGGGAATCCTTGATCGAAGGATTAAAGGATGGAACAATCGATTTCATCGGCAGCGATCATGCTCCTCATTTGCCGGCGGATAAAATATCGGCATCAAACCCGCCTTCAGGTATGGCGTCGATTGAATGGCTCGGACCGTTAATGCTTAAATTAGTCGACGATGGTACGATTGCCTGGAAAAGATATTCGGAAATATCAGTCAAAAACACCGCCGAAATTTATGATATTAAACTTCGCGATGGTTTGCGAAACGGAAATTACGCCGATCTTATCGTTATTTCGCGGTCGGGCGAATTTGCTTCCGACTCGCCGATTATTACGAAAACCGACTTTGATCCGTATTCGGATTTTAAGTATTCCCGCCGCATCGAATCAGTCATGGTAAACGGCGAATGGGTGAAGATCGACGGCAAATATACGAAAAATAAAAAAGGAATGGAGGCATATGGAAAATCTTAAAAAACCTTTCATCAAATTCCTCATCGAGTGCGGCGCTTTGAAGTTCGGAAGTTTTGTTTTGAAGTCCGGCAAGCCTTCGCCTTTCTTCATAGATATAGGTCAAATCAGCACCGGAAAAGAACTCGAGTTCATGGGAGATTGTCTGGCTCACGCCTTGAAGTGGAGCTATCCGGACGTTACGATGCTCTTTGGACCCGCGTACAAAGGGATTCCGATGGCCGCCGTAGTTGCCGCGTCGTATTGGAGAAAATATCAAAAAGATTTGGCCGTTTTTTATGATAGAAAAGAGAAAAAAAGTCATGGCGAAGGCGGCTCTTTTATCGGAAAAATGCCGAAACCGGAAGATAAAATCGTAATTATTGATGACGTCTTTACGGATGGGGGCACGAAAATCGAGGCGTTCAAAGCGCTTGAATCCACATTTAAGGTTAAACCGCTGGGAGTTCTCGTTACGGTGAACAGATCGAAACCGAATAACGCGTTCGGTTTTCCGTTGTGTGCAATCGTAAATTTACTCGACATTAGGGATTATCTTTCGGAGAACGATGAAAAAAATGCCCTTTTGATAGATAAATTCATGGAGGGAAATGCATGAATAAAAAGCAATACCGATTCATTCCTTCCCTCGATTGTACCGATTTGCGTTCGGCAATGCGTATTGTCGAGAGCACGGCTTCCCTCGAATGCGTTTACGGATACAAGGTGGGCTTTGCTCTCGGTTTAACGGTCGGCTTGAAAACTGTGGTTGCCGCGATAAAGAAAATCGTCGACAAGCCCGTCATATACGATCATCAAAAGGGAGCAACCGATATTCCCGATACCGGCGCTCTTTTCGCGGAAACAATGAAAATCAGCGGAATCGATGAAGCCATTCTTTTTCCTCAAGCGGGGCCTGAAACTCTTCGCGCGTGGATCAAATCACTGCGGGAAAGCGGTATAAAAATCATAGTCGGAGCAATAATGACGCATGCCGCTTATATGGTTTCAGAGGGTGGTTTCATCTCCGATGCCGCGCCGAAGCAAATATTCTCGTTGGCAAAAAAAGAGGATGTTAACGCTTTCGTAGTTCCCCTGACAAAGCCCAAACCTATTAAGGAAATGTCGCAAGCCGGTTGTTTTTCGGAAACCGCGGAGTTTTATTCCCCGGGTTACGGCGCTCAAGGAGGTAATCCCGCTGATTTTGATTTCGTCAGACGACACTATTTGATCATCGGAAGAAGCCTTTTTAAAGCTGAAGATCCGAATCAATATCTGGTTTCTCTCGATAAGGAGCTGAAAAAACAATCATGAAAAAAGATCTGATCTCTATTGACGATTTAAAACTCAAGAAAATTCGAGAATTTCTGGATCTGGCGGAAAAAATAGAAAAGCTTCCCGACACCGATAAGAAAGCCTTATTGAGCGGAAAAGTCTTGGCGGCTCTTTTTTTTGAACCCAGCACGAGAACGCGGCTGAGTTTTGAGGCCGCCATGCTGAGACTCGGCGGTTCCGTTATCGGCTTTTCGGATACGGTTACGACTTCCGTCAGTAAAGGTGAAACTCTTAAAGACACGATTTTCACGGTGGAAAATTACGCCGATGTCATCGTAGTCAGACATCCGCGTGAGGGCGCCGCGCGGGTTGCGGCGGAGATAAGCCGCGTGCCGATCGTCAACGCCGGCGACGGGGCAAACCAGCATCCGACTCAGACTTTGTTGGATCTGTTCACGATTCAGAAATTTTTCGGGAAATTCGAGAATTTAAAAATAGCGATGGTCGGCGATTTGAAATATTCGAGAACGATTCATTCTCTTGTACAAGCATTGGTGAAATTTGATAAAGTCGAATTTCATCTTGTATCTCCGGATACTTTGAGATTACCAGACCACATAAAAGCGCAGATCGAGGAAAAAGGAAATCCTTTGATTGAAACGACGGATTTGTCGTCGGCGATGTCGTGTTGCGATGTGGTGTATATGACGCGCATTCAGCGGGAACGATTTCCCGATGCCCTGGAATATGAGAAAGTCAAGGACTGCTTTTGCATCAATCTTGAAATGACGAAGACGGCTCGTACTGGAATGAAAATTTTACATCCGCTTCCCCGCGTCAATGAAATACTTCCCGAAGTCGATTCCACGCCATTCGCGGGCTATTTCGAACAGGTTAAAAACGGCTTGATAATGCGTCAAGCTATTCTTGCACATCTCTTGGGAGCTTTGTAATCATGACTGATGAAAAAATTCTTTTTATCCCTAAAATCGAAAACGGCCATGTTATCGATCATATTCCCGCCGGTTTGGGAAGCGGAATTCTGGCAATCGTAGGCTTTCATCCGGAATTATCTGGTATTCCGGTTACCCTCGGAATGAACTTCAAGAGTCGACGCCTGGGAACAAAGGATTTGATGAAGCTGCAAATCGACGAACTACCCCCTGCTTTCGTGAGGCATTTGTCCTTGATAGCCCCCGGCGTGACGATCAAACGTATTAAAAAATTCAAGGTTGAGAGAAAAATCGTCGCCGAACCGCCTGAAATAATAAACGGGCTCTTGAAATGTCCGAACCCTAACTGCATAAGCAATTCGGAAAGGCATTTGCGTACATGTTTTCATTGCTTGGAAAAAAAGCCGATGGTTTTTGCCTGCAACTTCTGCGAGCGGCATTTTGCAATCGAAGAACTGGAGCCGATTCTGCAAGTGGCTGCAAAACCCTCTTTAGTCGTCAAAGCCTGATATTCATCGGAAAGATGTCATGAAGAATAACGCGATATCAGTGGAAATGGCCGGATTGATGTTGGATTCCCCGCTGTTGCTTTCTTCCGGAGTCTTGGGGCTTTCCGCCTCCTCGTTGAAGAGCGTCGCGGATGCCGGAGCGGGCGCCGTCACATCGAAATCGTGCGGTTTGAACGAAAGAGCGGGTCACAAATGTCCCGCTGTTTTGCCGTTCGAACACGGCGTATTAAACGCGATCGGTTTGGCTAATCCGGGCGTCGATGAGATGGTTAAAGAAATTCAGGAATACAAGCGACGATCGAAAACTCCGCTTATAGCTTCGATATTCGGGTCCGATGTGGATGAATTCGGAGTCGTGACGGAGAAAATCGTATCGGCGCGCCCGGACATGATCGAAGTCAATGTTTCATGCCCGAACGTGGCATCGGAATTCGGCGTTCCCTTCGGCGCCGATATCGATATTTGCTCTCGAATAACCCGTTTGGTCAAGGATAAATCGAAGGGAATTCCGATTACCGTAAAACTGACCGCTAATTGTCCGTCGATAGCTCGAATAGCGAAAGCTTGCGAAGACAACGGCGCCGATGCAATTACGGCGATAAATTCCATCGGTCCCGGAATGATCATAGACGTGAACGTTAGAAAACCGGTTTTGTCGAATAAAGTAGGCGGAGTCTCAGGCGCCTGCGTTTTGCCGGTATCCGTCCGATGCGTTTGGGATATCTATCGCACGGTTAAAATACCGATTATCGGGGGTGGGGGAGTAACGAAACCCGCCGACGCTCTTCAAATGATCATGGCTGGTGCAACCGCCGTGGGAGTGGGTTCCGGCTTGTATAAAAACGGGCCGGAATTATTCGAAGAAATCAACCAAGGAATCAAGACATACTTGCATGAAAATAAAATGACGAGGATTGATTCATTGATCGGAGCTGCTCATGGCTGATTTGATGACCACATATAGAATAATACGCATTTGTCGACATCATGACGGTTTGAAAAGCTTCTATTTCGAACGGTCGTTTGACGCGCAACCCGGACAATTCATTAATCTATGGATACCGGGCTTGGATGAAAAACCGTTTTCCATTTCCAATATGGATAAAGACTTCATGGAAATCAGTGTTAAATCATTGGGACCGTTCACAAAAAAACTGATGGAATTCAAGGAAGGTGATTTTCTCGGAATCAGGGGCCCTTTCGGAAAAGGATTTACCGATGCCGATAACGTCCTTCTTGTCGGCGGAGGCATCGGAAGCGCGCCTTTGCGTTTCATGGCGAATACATTGAAGAGCAAAAGACGGTCTTTCTCTTTTATTCTAGGCGGCAAGAGTCGAAAGGACATTTTATTTGCCGATGAGTACAAGAAGGAAAATAATGTCGTTCTGATTGTCGAAGATGGTACAGCCGAAAATCGCGGTTTGGTAACCGATTTCATCGTGCCGATTTTACGAAAAGGAGAAATAAAAAAGATCTGCGGGGCCGGTCCGGAGGGAATGCTTTTAGCGATCAGAAAAATCGCTTTGTCCGAGGGTGTCGAATACGAGCTGTCGTTCGAACGTTATATGAAATGCGGCATTGGAATCTGTGGACAATGCTGTATGGATGGATCAGGCTTGCGTCTTTGCGTTGAGGGCCCGGTTTTACGCGAATCGCAACTGGCGGGAATTTCGGAGCTTGGGCTTCCCCATCGCACCGCTTCCGGAAAAAGGCCGATTGTGTAAAATACGGTCAAGCGCTTTCGAGAACCTTGTGGATCGTATCCATCAGAACCTTCGCGGAATAAGGCTTCTGTATGAAACCCGACAGACCTTTGTCTTTGAACATTCCGTTCCGATTGGGTTCATTGAATCCGCTGGATAATATTATCGGAACATCCGAGCTGATTTTTCTCAGTTCGGCGAAGGTTTCCGCTCCGTCCATCAAAGGCATGGTCAAATCGAGGATAATGATATGAATTTCCTTTTGGCGGGCGATGAAAATATCTAGGCCTTCACGGCCGTCTTTCGCCGTAATGACTCCGTAACCTTCATCTTCGATAATCATCTTGGAAACGATTCTGATGGTTTCTTCATCATCGATCATCAATACTGTTCCTTTTTTGATGGAAGGATAGTTGGTTTCAGTCATAATCTCGGCACTTTCGGGATTTCTCCGGCAAACGGGTAGATATACCCTAAAAGTGGCTCCTTTTCCCAATTCGCTATTGACTTTTATCATCCCCTTATGGCGGCGTACTATTCCCAATACGGCTGCTAGTCCAAGGCCGCGTCCCGCGAATTTCGTGGAATAAAAAGGATCGAAAATTCGCGATTGGACTTCTGGAGTCATTCCTGACCCCGTGTCGGCAACTTCAATAAATGAATAAAAGCCTTCAGGCAGTTCTTCGCCAAGATAATTGCCGGTGAGACATTTCCGGTCGCAGTTGGTGCATCCGGTGCGGATGTAGATGGTCCCGTTCTTGTCTCCTATGGCTTCCGCTGCGTTGATGATCAAATTCATTATAATTTGGCGGATTTGAGTAATATCACCTTCGATCGATTGAAGGTCCGGCGCAAAATAGTATTCTAATCTGCATTTTTTCGACATGGATACTTCCAAGAGGTTGCCCATTTCTTGTATTAATTCCCCAAGATTTATCATCTGAATATCGAATCTGCCTTTCCCGGCGTAAGCCAAAAGCTGATTCGTCAACCCGGCGCCTTGTTTGGCGGCGATTTCGATTTGCTTTATGAAATCGCGTATTTGCGATCCGTCTTCAAGTTTCAATGATGCTAAATTAGCGAAACCTAAAACCGTAGTCAAAAGATTGTTGAAATCATGAGCTATACCCCGCGCGAGAATTCCCAAACTTTCAAGTTTTTGCGTTTGGCGTATTTTTTCCTCTATCTTAAGTCGCTCCTCTTCGGATTTTCTTCGTGCGGTTACATCTTCTCCGATGCTTGCCGTTCCGATTACCCTTCCTTCAGGATCTTTCAATACTGTGTTGTTCCATGAGATGATACGTCTTTTTCCGTTTTTCGTCAGAATTTCATTTTCATGGTGCGGCATAATGTTTTCCAAAAGACTCAATTTTTGTAAATAGGAATGTACTTTCGTGTGGTTGTCTTCCGGTAAAAACATATCGAACCAATTGTTCCCCAAGACTTCTTCTATTTTCCACTGACTTAGTTCCAATAAAAAATCATTGCAAAATATGATATTTCCTTTGGTATCCAGAATTACGGATATCAACTGCACGTTTTCCAACATGTCGCGAAATCTCCGCTCGGATTCCCTCAGGGTTTCTTCTCCCAGCTTTCTTTTTGTGATGTCATTAATTACTGCAACGAATCCTATTGATGCGCCGATTTGGTCTCTTATCAGACTCACCGATATTTCCGCCGGAAATTCATGCCTGGTTTTAGTCGCAAAGATATATTCAGCGTTAAGAACCGTTACCTGATCGAGAACGCGTTTAATGTTTGTTCTTGCCCTCGAAATCTCGAATTTGGCCGGTAATGTGAACCCGTCTTTCCCGATAAATTCCTCTCTGGAATATTCGAACATCTTTATCGTAGCATCGTTGCATTCAGTAATGATGCCGTTCATGTCGGTTACAATGATGGAGCTGGGTGATGAAGCGAATATGCTTCTGAGCTTTTCTTCACTTCTTCTAAGATCGGTTTCGATATTTTTTTGAGTCGAGATATCCGTAACGATTCCCAGAATAGCCCTGGCGTTCTTAAAATTTATTAGTCTCGTCGTTATTATTGCTTCAAATTCATACCCTGTTTTTGTTACGATAGTATGCACCCAAGGCTTGACTTCTTCCCCGTTCGAATGCCTCTGAAAATTTTCACGAATATGGGTATGATCTTTTGGTGAAATCAAACTCAGATAATTGAAATCAGGTGAGCAGATTTCATCACGCGTATAACCCATTATTTCTTCACATTTCTTGTTTGCAAAAACAACTCTTCCGTTTTGATTTATAAAAATCATATTGGGAGATTGTTCGGCAAGATTTCTGAACTGTTCTTCACTGTCGCGAAGTTCTATTTCAATTCTCTTGCTTTCCGATATGTCCTTGATGATTCCATGAATAATGTTGCCGGAAGCTGATTTTGACAAACTCCCGGACACTTCTCCGATAATAATATCGCCGTTTTTTTTAACGAACTCAGCTTCGAATCTAACGCTTCCATTTTTTCGTATTTTTTCCAGCATTTCGAGGCTTTTCGAATGAGTTTCTTTCGGATGCAAATCCAAAACGTGTAAAGCGGATATTTCTTCTTTCGTATAACCGAAAGATTCCAATGCCTTATTATTTGCGTCGAAAATTTTTCCTTCGGAGTTGAGAACAAAAATCATGTCTATTGAGGAATGAAATAGATTTCTGTAGCGTTCCCGAATATCCTCTAAAACTTTCTCCGCGTCATTTCTCTCCGCTTCCAATGTAGCCATAATATCCGCTGGTTCGCGCGATTTCGAAGATCGTATACAAAGAAATTCCTTCAGTATCGAAGGTTGTTTTTTAACTTTTTCAAAAAATGCGGAGACCAAATCACTCGGCGAAATATGGTTTTCGGCAAGAATTTTTTCTATATCGGATTTTAAACCTGCATCAATCTCCGTTGTCAGTAAGGCTTTCTTTTTCATTATTTAATCGTATAAACGCCTAATATGAAATTTGAGGTAGATCAAAAATCAAAATAAAATAATGCCGAATTCTTTTGTTTTCAACATGGATTTCTCT
>Ga0209749_1000616_pt1 | contig 44087 bp, 30 predicted proteins | sample EPASupsiteSAE347_FD_187267 | JGI IMG/M metagenome (GOLD analysis project Ga0209749, IMG submission 187267) | Bioremediated contaminated groundwater from EPA Superfund site, New Mexico - Sample SAE3-47 (SPAdes) (version 2) | ecosystem: Environmental > Aquatic > Deep subsurface > Groundwater >...
CCGTTCATTTATGCAGTCGGCTTGCCGGTATCCGCCGCGGCATAAATGAACGGTGCCCCGAGTCGCAGGGCAGCGAGACGCGATTTTCTTCCGGCAGTTCCCATCCCGAAGGCGATCAGCGGTTTGGTGTTCACTGGATATAATGCAAGGAGTCGTTCGGCGTCGCTTTCCGTATGACAAAAGGTGACGATTTTGACGATGTCTGCCGATTGAGATTCACAAATCCGCAGAATTTGTTGCAGTTTCACCAGAGAGGGCGTCAAGTCGAAATTATGATAGGAAACAATGACCTGAGTGCCATGAGTGCGCGCCAACTGTGTCAGAGACTGACGGAAATCTTGCGGTGCATCGTGTTCGAGATCAACGTATGCAGCCCCGTTTTTCATTGCATCTGCCAGGATTAAATATCGTTCCGTATCTGAGTAACGGCCGGGACGACAGGTCGCGATCAGCTGCGGGTGGTTTTGGTAAATGTGTTGTAATTGCTCAGTGGTCAGGTCGAGCAGATCGATCCGGATTTCGGCCATTTCTTCCTGCCGGATAATCTCCAGGATTGCCTTGAACGGTTGTTCAGCCAGCGCTACACAGATCATCGAGAAATTCCTTGATTTGGTTGAATGATAAATTGACGATTTGGGCTGCACCCAACTTACTCAGGGTGACGAACCGCAGGCTGTTACCCAGTCGTTTCTTGTCCTTGAAAATGAACGGGAGCAGTTTGTCTGCCGGAATTTGCAGGGTGACCGGTAATTCATACGCGTGGAGAATCTGGGCAAGGCGTTCCTTTTCGGCCGGTGCCAGAATTCCCAGCCGGACTGAAATTTCCGCCGCCAGGTTCATGCCGATTGCGACGGCCTGGCCGTGCAACATACCGGTCGCGATTTCGATAGCGTGGCCAATAGTGTGGCCGAAGTTCAGCAAACGGCGTTCGCCTTGTTCGCGCTCATCCGATTCGACGATTCGGGCTTTCAAGGTCAGGGTATGACCGATGACCGTTTCGAGAGCTTCCGGCTGGAGGTCCAGGATTTCGGCGCGTTTTAACGTCAGAACTTCCAGCAATTCGGCGTCGCCGATTGCCCCGGTCTTGATGATTTCAGCCATGCCGTTGATAAAATGTTCGCGTGGCAGAGTTTGCAGAACATCCTGCGGGCAAAGCACGAAGCGCGGCTGATTGATCGTGCCGATCAGGTTTTTGGCGTCGGCGAAATTGACGCCGTTCTTGCCTCCGATGCTGGCATCAACCTGCGCCAGCAGTGAGGTTGCGACGAATCCGAAATCCAGTCCACGCAGGTAGGTACTGGCGACGAATCCGGCGATGTCGCATACCACGCCGCCGCCGACACCCAGAATCAGGCAACTACGATCAACTTCGGCGGCGATCATCTGTTCGTAAATCCGGCGAACCAGGTCGAGATTCTTGGAACTTTCACCGGGTGGCAGAACGATTTTCTGAAAATCGGTAAACAGACCGCCATACAGCCGATCAAGATTTTCATCGGTAATGATGACCGCACGCTTTCCCTCGATAAAGGGAAATACGGCGTGGATCGACCGGTCGGTTAAAATGGACGAAGATTTTCTGGGAGTGTTAATTTTAATTGACGGCATCGGTCGACTTTCCAAGGGTTTGCATGAATTTTTGCAGACGCAGAACGTCGCGCATCAGGTCATCGAACTGGGTCGGATTCAGTTGCTGATCGCGGTCGCTGAGCGCCGTTTCCGGTTTGTAGTGGACTTCGACGATGAGACCGTCTGCGCCAGCCGCCACAGAGGCCAATGACATGGGTTTGATTAGACTAAGGCGGCCGGTGGCATGTGATGGATCGACGATGACTGGCAGATGAGTGACTTCCCGGATAGACGGAATGATGCTCAGGTCGAGCGTGTTGCGGGTGTAAGTTTCGAAGGTGCGGATGCCGCGTTCGCACAGAATCACCTGTGGATTGCCTTCGGATAAAATATATTCGGCGCAGTTCAGCCATTCTTTCAGAGTCGAATACATGCCGCGTTTCAGTAAAACCGGCTTGGAACTCTTGCCGACCTCCTTGAGAAGTGCAAAATTCTGCATGTTGCGAGCGCCGATCTGGAGAATGTCGACGTATTCGCAAATCCAGGTGACGTCGCGCGAATCGAGCACTTCGGTGACAATCGGCAGACCGTAGGTCCGCTTGGCTTTTTCCAGCAATTTAAGGGCTTTCAGCCCGAGACCCTGGAAATCGTAGGGTGAAGTACGCGGTTTGAAGGCGCCGCCGCGCAACATATTGGCTCCAGCAGCTTTGACTGCTTCTGCGGTTTGCATCAATTGTTCTTCCGATTCGACGGCGCAAGGCCCGGCCATTACGACGAAATCCTGTCCGATCGTCACATCACCAACCCGAATCGTGGTCTTTTCCACCCGATTCTGGATGGAGGTCAGTTTCAAGTTCTCAAGTGCACTACTCATGCTGTATCATTCTCCTTTTCATATTCGGCTTTAACTAAAAACCCCTTCTCACTGGAAGGGGTTTTTAATATGTTTATTTTAAGATACTGCCTACCCCTTCCGGCCTGTTCCTCTAAAATAAAAATACTGAAAATAAAAATTACTGGTAGTCATGTCTCTTCTCATACCTAAAAATCGCTGTATCTTAACATTTAAAAACTGATAATTCAATGTTTTTTTTATAGGAGTTTTCACGGTGCGGGAAAATGTCACCTGCCGAAATATGCGACCGTCTGGCGATTAATTATTGGAAAAAGCCGGCCGTTGACAAATAATTACCCTGAAAAATGAGAGAAAATATGAGTCGAAAGCGCAGAAAATGGCGGACACTAATAAAAGACATTGTTGGTAAAAATTCGATACTGGCGATAGTTTTCGGCCTTACGCTTTTCATGACCTGTGACCAGGAGTTTTCAGACCCGAATCGTTATGATTTTTATTACAAGGAGGAGATTTATGACATACCGTCGAACTACAAGAGTCCCGCAAAAGCCGACGACCGCGCCTGCAAAATCCTGTTCCTTGGGAACAGCCTGACCTATTACAACGCCCAACCGTACATTCTGCAAATGCTGGCCGAGAAGGGCCAGAAACGGGTCTTCATCGATAAGCATTGCGAACCGGGAGCTCAAATGGACTATCACCGCTGGAGCCAGTTGAGCCGCCGGAAGATCAAGGAGCAGAAATGGGATTTCGTTATTTTACAGGAAGCCATCGCGGAAATTATCTCACCGGAAAGTCACGAAATGGTTCTGCCATTCATTGAGGCTTTAAAGAGTTTCATCTATGCCAATAATCCTGATACGAGGATTTTCTATTTCATGCCGTACGCCAATAAAAACGGCTATGATTACAGCTTCATGCACATTTCCTACCAGGAGCATCAGTTGAATATCACCGTGGGGACGAAGATCTTTGCCGAGACGGCCGACCTGATGATTGCTCCGCTCGGCCAAGCCTGGGCTTATGTGCGCGCCGGGCGTCCGGATATCGAGTTATATAACGCTGACGAAGCACATCCATCTTATGCCGGTTCATACCTGGGCGCGGCAGTTTATTATGCGGCGATCTTTCAGCAGGCGGCTGACACCTTGAATTACACGGGGATGAGTGACAGCGTCACGACCGTCTATTTACGCCAGGTTGCCAGCCGCACTGTGCTCGACAGTCTGGCGGTTTGGCGGATTCCTCCGTTAGATGACATTGAAAAATGGGATATTTCTCCATACGACGATCTTTTTGATTGATTAGATTAGTGGTCGATCGGGCCGGAGACTGAAAATAAATAAAGGGCAACAGATGAATAAAACGAGATTGAGATTAATATTTACAGAGTTGACAATCGGATTCGTAATTGTATCTATTTCGGGAATGTTGTTCGCCGCGCCAAAAAAAACTGCGCGGCAACCACAGCAATTGACTTTTGCATGTATGGCATATCCCGGAAGTGGTGAAATCGAAGTCATAACCTGGGCGCGCAGTATTCGCGATTTTGGAGGGCGTTATAAAAATTGTCCTATCTGGGTGTTAATCCCGGGACAGGTTGAAGAGATGACTTTACCAACCCGTCAGCGCCTCCAAACCCTGGGAGTCCGGCTGATACCCTTTATGGCTCGACCGGAAGCTTTGCGTTTTCCACTGGCGACCAAAGTGTACGCGGCGGCCGTTGCTGAGTCGCTGGCGGTCGGAAACACCGCAATCCTGGTCTGGATGGACTCGGACAACATTCTGTTTCAGGAACCAACGGCTTTCGATTTGCCGGTCGGTAAAAGTTTTGGCTATCGCCCGGTCCAGGTGGTTCTGATCGGATCGCGCTATGACCAGCCGGTCGATGATTTCTGGAATCTGATTTACCGGGAATGTACAACTCCGCCGGAGCGAATTTTCCCCTTAAAAACGTACGTTGATGAAGTGCCGCTCAGGGCCTATTTTAATGCCGGGCTCTTGGTTATGCGCCCCGAATTGAAGATTTTACAAACCTGGCGCACTAACTTCGACCGGTTGTTTCTGCGGGCTGATTTCCAGCCGTTCTATCGTAAAAGCAGAACCTATGCGATTTTCGTACATCAGGCCATATTAAGCGGGACAATCCTGGCGATGATTGATTCGGCCGCAATGATCGATTTTCCTTTTGACTATAATTATCCCTTGAATCTGATCGAAAAAATTCCTCCGGCTCGCCGATTCAAAGACCTTAGCAAGCTTGTCACTGTGCGTTATGACGACTTCGGTCAGAATTTCAAGTGGCGCGGTTTGATTAATATCAAAGAGCCCTTAAAAACCTGGCTGGCAGAGCCATTGGCATTCAAAGGGATCGATGTTCTGGCACTGATGAGCCCCAATGTCGGGGCAGGATTTTGGATGAATCGGGATTATTTTGAACAGTTCGGCTGGAATGTCACCCTGACCGGCGTCGCCGATACTCTGCCGGTTTGTCCGTATTACCGTGATGTGCACCAGGTTTCGCCGCTCGTACCTGATTTAAAATTTCCGGAGATCGTTGATCTGAACAGTTGGGATGCCCTGGCCATTATGCCCGCTTCGTCATATCAAGCCATTGAGCCCTTTCAGGAAATAATTAATGACGGGTCGGCGCTTGCTCTGGTTAAGCAGGCAGTCACCCGGGGCATGCCGGTATCGGCAATTTGTGCGGGCGGACGTCTGTTAGCCGCGGCGGATGTCATTCGTGGAAAAAAGGTTCTCGGCCAACCAAAATTCAAGTCGGAGTATGTCAACGCCGGGGCAATTTTTATGGGCAATGATCAGCCGCCAATCAGCGATGGCAATTTGCTGACTGCTGTGCGCGATCAGTACTATAGCTATTCAAATTGTCAGGCATTGGGCGGGCTGATCGAGAATAGACAACCTCGCGGGAAGCCTAAGCGAGTCCCGGCAGATCAATTCATTTTTGAGGCAGAGGCCGGTTTTCAGGATCAGAGCCTGCAATGGTCAAAGGTAATTGGTGGTTTTGGAGCAGATGCCGGACGGGCCGTAATATCGACCGCTGATGGCGGTCTATTGACTGTCGGCTATACCTTTTCACACGGTTCAAGAGACGCGGATATATTAGTCGTCAGAACCGATAGTCTGGGCAATTTAGACTGGTCGCGCACCTATGGCGGGTCCGGAACGGAGTACGGATTTTGTTGTACGGCAGTCAAAGGCGGTTACTTAGTTGCCGGATACACCACTTCTTTTGGTAATGGTGCCAGGGATGTCTTTATCGTCAGACTGAATGAGGCCGGAGAAACGGTCTGGACCAAAACTTACGGCGGGCCGCGTTATGATGTCGGATTGGCAGTGTGCGAAGCCCCGGATGGCTATCTGATTTGCGGTTCGACCGATTCTTATGGCGCCGGCGAAGAGGATGTCTTCCTGATCAGGACTGATTTCGACGGCCGGCAGAAATGGACTCAAACATATGGTGGTCTGCGTTATGAAATCGGCAATTCGGTTTGGGTGACGACTACCAATGAAATTTACATCGGGGCCACGACCGGCACTTTCGGCGGTCGTAACAGCGATTTCTGGCTGGTCAAAACGGATGGGAACGGCCGGCAAATCTGGGCTAAAAATTACGGCACCCAGATGCAGAATAAATTAAATGATCCTAAGACTCCGACTTTTGACTGGTGCAGTCAGGCACAACCCACCAGCGACGGCGGTGCAGTCATGGTTGGATTCACCAACAGTCGGGATATAATGGATATACTGGTTATTAAAGTCGATACCGACGGCCAGCAGGTCTGGGCCCAGACCTGCCAGGGTGGATCTTTTTATGATTATGGTTATGCGGTTACGGAAATGCCGGATAGTGGATTTGTCGTTTGCGGGACGACCAAGAACATCAAAGGTGACAATGATGTTTATCTGACAAAAATCGATAGCGGAGGGCGTCTGGTCTGGGAAAAAACGATCGGTCATCGCTATTCGGATTGGGGTAGCGGAATCTGTCTGACCGGCGCGAACGAACTGATAATCACCGGGCATACTGCCTCAACCGGTTTTGGCACATACGACCTGGCGCTCTGGAAGATAAAGACGAATTTTTAAATTGGATTGCGCCGGGGAAGCTATCCCGGTTTCGGTACCGATCAGCCGCAAGTACATGAGGATTAAATAAGAAGCCCTTCCGGTTGGAAGGGCTTCTTATATCGGGATAGCAGAGCAGTCTTACTTCATGAAGATCATTTTCTTCGTTTGCGTGAAGTTGCCAGCCTGGATTTTATAGATATAAATCCCGGTGCTGATCATCTGACCACGCTGATCGAGACCATTCCATTGAACGGATTTGTACCCGGCATCTTCAGCCTGGTTAACCAACGTACGCACCTCTTTGCCGAGCATGTCGTAAATGGTTAGTCGTACGGTGCTCCGTTCCGGCAAAGCGTAGCGAATGGTCGTAATCGGGTTGAAGGGATTCGGGAAGTTTTGCGCTAATTCGAAATTCGATGGCAGAACAGCCTCGGAAGCAATAGCCAGGAGGTTAGAGATTACAACATCCTGACTGGTCTGCGTCGAGGCATTCCCATTGTCGGTAACCGTCAACGTAACCGTATAGGTATTAATGGCGGCATAGACGTGAGTGGGATTTTGTTCAGAGCTGGTTTGGTCGTCGCCAAAATTCCAGAGCCATTTTACGATGGCGCCTTCTGAATCACGGGAATCATCGGACTGGTCGGTGAAAGTAACGGTGTTGTTAGTCTTGGCGGCCAGGAATTTAGCCGTTGGCGGATCATTGACAGGCACGACTACAATCGTCACTTTAAGCGAATCGAACGGTTCGTTCACATGACCAACGTAAAGCGTCACGCGATCCTGGCCCCAGGCATCGACTGTTTTGGTACTAAAAGTCAGACGATGTTTGGCGCGGTCTGCGTCAATCTTGACTAAATTACTTTTAGCGACGCCCCAGACGAATAATTCCTCATCGACACCACCGACACCCGGCACTAACCGGAGGGTATTAATTATCAGGGTGGTGTCTTCCAGGAAGGTATATTCCTGCTGGGTTCCGGCCACAAAGCGCGGCTCGGCGGCTACCCGGATCAGGATCTTGCCAACAGAAGATTCAAAACCGTCATACACGCTGTAATGGATTACATCATAGCCGTCATAATTTAACGGCGCAACGTAAGACCAGTATTCCGGCACGGATTTGATCGGACCATAGTATTCAAGGCCGGTCTGTTTGAAAGATCCGTAAATCGGATCAGTAACATCCCAGAGGTAAAGATAATCCTTATCCTCGTCGTAATCGTTATCCAGCGCGGCATTGAAAATATGATTGACGCCGACGATATCGCCGGCAACGACATTTAGCGTGTCGTCAATTACAACCGGCGGACGGTTAACTACTCTAAATTCGGTCCGCTGTTTAGCGCGATCGTAATCCCACCAATCATAGCCTTCCGAGTAATATGAATACCAAAGTTTTGTAACCATGGCATAACTACCCGGATTGATGCTTTTCATATTGATATGCTGGTTAAATGACTGGCTTGCGCCGACCGGAATTTTACCGCAGAGCGGGTCTACAAAAATATTCCGGACTTTGGTATAGACCGATACATTATCAACCAGTATAAAACCATCTCCGACCGATCCGTCCGTAAAAGCACCAAGTGCGAAAACTATTTTTTCACCAGTCGCCCGGCTCAGGTTTATCGCAAAGGAATAGAGCGAACCGTCATTGACGAAATCGTAATATTCGGTTGAGGCCACCAGTCTCCATTTGATGTCATAGGTCGGATCGTCCGGGACAAATCCGATATAAAGGTCGAAATAATCGTAGCCTTCTTCAACATAACAGGCATAGTCGAATTCCAGGAAGACCTTTTCGGTGTCCGGAACGGCCGTCAGATCGATCTCCGGTGTGAAGGTGATTGTTGAGGAATTAGCATAATATTGCCAGACTTCCGGGTCGCCGAAAAACAGGGTATTGTTTGTATCAAATGTTTCAATATGCCAGACATCGCCTAAGCCGTACGAATAATCTTCGACCGACCAGCCTTCCGGAATTTCAGAACCAGCGTCGAAGGTTTCCGAAAGCAGAACTGAATTACGGACAGCGGTTTCCGGACTGAAGATCTTCGAGATCAAAGTCGGCTCGCTCAGCTTGATTGTGCTTTTTGGGGCTTTCGTGCTGGTGTATTGCTCTGCGACTATTTTGATACGCTCGGAAGGTTTTAACCGGTCGGTTTCCTTTTTAACGGCTGACTTTGTGATTTTTTGTAGTTTGGTCTGAGCTGACCGGAGACTTTTATCGTCACTGCTGGAGAGGGTGACATCGTCGTCATCATAACTACGCCGGATATTCCACTCGGTCTCAAAGTCAACGTTAACGATCCCGTCGTTTATCCCGGTGAAACCGGAGCGGGCAGTCTGATTGCGGTAGAAATCGCCCAGTTCAGTTAAGACCGGATCGACGGACAGGTGGCCGATCACACTGTTGAAATGAACGATATTCAGACCGATCCAATTCTCCAGGGCATTCGACTCAATCCAGTTCGCCAGTGCAAATTCACCGGGTTTGAGTAAGTCGGTTCGGATCGTATTAGTAATTGTCGCCTGCCCGGCCGGGCTCAGTGTGCCGTTGTAATTGTCGGCGTAATAAGGCGCATCCGTAGTGGTAATCTCGACATTATCGAAAAGCGCCCCGAATCCGCCGATATAACTTTCATCCGTCGAAAAAATAAACCAGAACTCAACATTATTCTGACCGATCAGATCTGAAATATCAGCCCAGGCCCGATACATATTTCCATCGGCGGTCAGATCATATTCAGAAATAAGCAGAGTTCCGGTGCGCTGACGGTCAACGACATAATTGATGTAAAAGTAATCGTAACCGCTTTCTAGCAGGGCGGCATAATCAAAGGAGAGATAGGCGGGCATTTTCCCGCCTGTCGTCGTGAAATTGAATAGTGGCGAAACAGCAATGGCCAGCGTATTGTTTTGATAACCATTGGTTAAATCACCAGCCAGGAAAACGAAGTCTTTCGTTTCATTATCGGAAACATTTACCAAATGCCAGTTTACATCGGTACCTTCGTCAACACCCCAGGACAATAGCGCCCAGTTATCCAGAGTGGCTGTCGAATCGTTCAGACTATCGGCCCATAAGACAGTTTCGGAGCCGTTTTTCTCCAACCGATCGAAATTAAGGTCGATTTTCGTACGGTTCAGATTAGCGACCGCAGGTGCGATCTTATCGAATTGCTGGCGGATCAACTTGCCTTTGTTTGCAACGAGTTTGGTTATTGTGGATGTTTCCGGCTTGAAGGTATTGACGGTGGGTATATCAACGGTTGATCTCGGATTGTTATTAACCAATACCTGAAACAGATGATAATCCAGGTCAGCCTCACCGGTATTGGTGATTGTAAAAGCCGATGTCAGGGTATCGCCATAATGCGTAACGCCCAGTTCGGAGAGCCATGGATCGATCTCCATTTCTCCATAACCTTGTTCGATACCGACTAAAGGAATCACTACGGTATTTCCACTGACGGTAAGAGTCAGAGTCGCATTATAAGTTGCCGTAGAGCCTGCGTTCGAGATAAACTTGACCGGAATGCCAAATGCGCCACCGGCTACTATCGTAGCCGATAGACTCTTGGTGGGCGGTTGAATCAGGCTGAAGCAACTGGCCTGTGCTCCGCTGATGACGGCGTCACTGACAGTAACGGCATTGGTAGTTGCATTGACAAAACCGACGGTAGCAACGCCGTAGTCTTCCGTGAAATTTTTCTGAATATAAGCTGTAGATACACTGGGCAACAAACCATTAGCTTCGGCGGTGGGTGACACGGCGTGATAAGCATTAAGCCGCGCTTCCGTATTCCAAAGGTCGTCAAAGTTACTCGACCGGTCCGCGGTTGCCAGCACGCGTGCCATCAGAGCATGAGCATCATCTCCCGGGAAAACACTCTTGGCCAGAGCAATTACACCGGTCACATGTGGAGTGGCCATGGATGTTCCATCCATATAGGCGTAATCATTGTCAGGCAGACAGGATAGAATGGCGGTACCGGGTGCGCCGAGGTCAACGGTGGCATGTCCAAAATTTGAGAAAAATGACCGCTGATCGGCATAGTCAGTGGAACCGACGCAAATAATATTCGGTGACTGGATCAGGCGCGGATAGGCATAATAATTCAATTTATCCAGATTTATTGCGTCGTTACCGGCGGAGCAGACCCAGATCATGCCTAATTGATCGTGCCGGCGGGCATAGTTGGTCATGACGTCGATGAAACGTTGATCATCCCGATCCAGAAGATCGCGTCCGCCACCCCAGGACTGGTTCACTGCCAGGATTTTTACACCGGATTCGAGCAGAGTGGACAAATAGTAGTAGCCATACATGAGAGTAATCGCATCGGTATCACCCCATTCGTCCCAGATCATGACCGATAGCATCTTGATCGAATGATTAACACCGGCGATGCCGACCGCGTTATTACCCTGGGCACCGATTATACCGGCTACATGCGTTCCGTGATAACTACCCGAATTCAGGTATGAATTATCATCGTAAATCACACTCCAACCATAAAAATCGTCGACAAAACCATTGGCGTCATCATCCACACCATTCCATTCCGATTCGCTGATGACACCATTGCCATCCAGATCTTCACCGGGATTGATCCAGATGTTATTGGACAGGTCTTCATGGTCAATGTCGATGCCATCATCGAAAACAGCCACGATGACGTCAGAGGTAACATCGCCAACGGTGTAGGTCCCGCCGGTCGTGACAGTCCAGGCCGCCAGGGCGCTGATGTCGGCGCCGGATACGGCCGTCGCATTGAATGAACCATCGTTGTTCAAGGCCCATTGATCGGCCAGATAAGGATCACCGGTTTCTCCCGTGGTTTTCAATCTGGTTCCACGCTCGGTGTCTTCGCGGTGAAACACAAAATTCGGAAAAGCACTGATGCCATCGATTGCGTTCAATTCATTCAAAGCCTTTTCCAGGTCGCCGGCAATTTCCCATTCTTCAAGACCCTGGGCCGGGATAACTCTGGTCACTCGTCCCTGGTAAGCAGCTTTGATGCTTTCAGTCCGGGCAACCAGATTTGCCTTAACCGGTAATTGTTTGAATAATGAATTGTTGACGACTACAATCTTGTTTGCGCGGATTTCTTTTCCTTTGAACGTTGCATTTGTTGAGCCTGCCGCAAAAGCGCTGGCTGTCATTATTACTGCAACGAGCAGGGAAAAGAAAACACTCAGTCGATTCACTTTCATGTTTGTATCCTCCATGTTATGATTAAGGGGTTGTTGGTTTCTCTGTTCTCATTAGAGTATATTTAATGTCGAAGTTAAACTATTAAAGATTGATATGGAAGTGGTATTTGTTGGCCGACGTGATCTCGCACAAATCCGGAATATTCAGATCAGATTCCTTGACTTATTCCTGCAATCATCCCTAATCTAAGAACATGTTAAATGTTCAGGAAATTCAAGTGCGCTCGGTTCTCAGCCGGTCAAAATTGCCCGGCATCGACTTTGTCATTAATCCCTATCGCGGTTGTCAGCATGCCTGTGTTTATTGCTATGCCTGTTTCATACAGAAATTTGACGGGCACACCGAACCGTGGGGCACTTACGTCGATGTTAAAAGCAATGCACCTGAGATACTAACGCCGCATTTAGCTAAATGCCATGACCGGAAGGTTTACCTTTCATCTGTGACCGATCCCTATCAGCCGGTTGAGGCCGAATATAAATTGACCCGTCGTATTCTGAAACAACTGATACCGTTTCAACCGCATCTGAATGTACAGACCAAATCGGCGCTGATTGTCCGCGACATCGATCTGCTGAAGCAATTTAAAAATTGTTCGGTCGGTATGACGGTCGTGACGACCGACGAAAATTTGCGGCAAGAGATCGAACCCGGTGCCTCAACAATTGCCGCTCGTTTCGACGCCCTGAAGCAATTGAAAGCCGCCGGGCTGGAAACATTCATATTCGTCGGACCGATCCTGCCCTATCTGACCGGCTGGAAACAGATAGTGCTTCAGACCCATCCATTCGTTAATTACTATCTTTTTGACCATACTAATCCATCCGGCCGGATCTGGAATCACATCCAGGCCTGGTTGGCAAGCAAACATCCCGATCTGCTGAAGCGTTATGAAACAGTTCTGCTGGGCAGGAGCGATTACTGGCCGCAGGTCAGCCGGGCAATAAAAACATTTTGTGAAAGCGAAAAAGTAGATCACCGGATATTTTTTTAACATGGAAATACATTTTTCGCAGTCTTAATATTAACAGGGGAATCATCCGGACAATCATCTCCGGAACAGGTTGAAATCTATTTCGGATTTGTAGAGTTTTGGGTATATTCTTGGGCTTTTATACAATCAGAAAATTCCGGGGCGGTAAGTGTAAAAATCAATTGCAACGCTTTGTACCGCCGGGTGTTTAAATACCGGATCGTTTGCACCGGAAAAGGATAACGTAATGAAGAAAAAGATCATAATTGGCATTGTAATCATTTTTACTCTGATATTGAGCTGGCGAATCGTTCTGCTGGTCACATCCGGTGACAAAAAGAATGCCGGTCGATCCGGCCGGCCACCCGTGGCAGTCGAGATCGACAGCGTGCGTTTCGGCCCGCTTAGTGAAATACGGCAGTTGACCGGTTCGGTTTATCCTCTATACCAATATATTATCGCGTCAAAAGTCAGCGGAAGGATTGTTGAAATCCGCAAACGGATCGGCGATTGGGTTAAAGCCGGTGAGATCATCGCGCGGCTTGACGACGCTGAATATCAACAGAGTGTCCTGGAAGCCGAGGCCAATCTCAGAATCGCAGAGGCCTCTTTGGCAGAATCGCAGATTCAGCTGGATCAGGCCCGCCAGGAAAAGGAACGGGTTGTGTCCTTGCAGGCCAAAGGGATCGCTTCACCGGCCGAACTGGATGCGGCCGTCTCCAATTATTCCGCCCAGGAATCGCGTCTGCAACTCGCCCGGGCCCAGGTACAACAACGCAAAGCCGCACTTAAATCTGCCAAAATCCGGCTTGGCTATACAGTCCTTTCAGCCGACCAGGCTGGCTTCATTGGTGAACGGTACGTGGACGAAGGCACGCTCCTGGCTCCCAATTCACCAGTCATTTCGGTTATCGGAATCAATACGGTCATCGTGCGGACGACTGTTATCGAACGGGACTATGGCTATATTCAGATCGGTCTGCCGGCGACGGTATCAGTGGATGCTTTCCCCGGGCAAACCTTTTCCGGCAAAGTCGCCCGTATCGCACCGCTTCTGCAGGAAGCTTCCCGCGTAGCGCAGGCCGAAGTCGAGGTAGCCAATAATCCGGCCCATTTGAAACCCGGCATGTTCGCGCGAGTCGATGTTGTGACTGCCGCCCGCGTAAATACCCAGATCGTTCCCAGCCAGGCAGTAGTGAACCGAAATGGAGCCACAGGCATATTCATAGTGGATGAAATTGAGCCGGTGGCACGCTATATCCCGGTAACGGTCGGAATCGTGACGCCCCAATTTACCGAAATCGTGACTCCGCTGTTGAAAGGAATGGTTATTACGCTGGGTCAACACCTTTTAGATGACGGTAGCCCAATTCTTCTGCCGAAGTCCGCACCGGCTAAACCTTCTCCGGCGGATTCGATCGTGACGAAGGAGAGCCGGTCATGAACATTGCCCGCGGACCGATCAATCGTCCGATCCTGACGACCGTTATCTTCCTGATCGTAATTGTGCTCGGTGTGGTTTCTTTCAGCCGGTTATCGATTGACCTGATGCCGGAAATCACTTATCCGACCATTTCGGTTGTGACGACTTACAGTAACGTCGGGCCGCAGGAGATCGAGGAATCGATTTCACGTCCGATTGAGGAAGCCTTAGCCGCAGTACAGGGCGTCGAAGAAATTACATCCACTTCCACCGAAGGTCGCAGTATCGTGCGGGTCTCATTTAACTGGGGCACCGATCTGGACGTTGCCACTAATGACATCCGCGACCGCATCGACCGGGTCATGGGCCGTTTACCGGAAGACATCGAACGGCCGATGATCAGAAAATTCGACCTGTCGGCTTTTCCGATTATGCAGTTGGGTGTTTCCGGCAGTTTGAGTCCGCTCGATCTGCGCCAGATCGTCGAGGACCAGATCAAATATCGCCTTGAGCGTGTGCCGGGTGTTGCGGCGGTCGATATCCGCGGTGGTCTTTACCGGGAAATTCATGTCGATCTGCGCGCCGCCCAGCTCAAGGCGCTGAACATTGCCCCGGAGGCAGTCCTGGCTTCATTGAAAAAAGAAAACCGCAACGTTCCGGCCGGTCTTTATACCAAAGGCAATTACGACATTCTGGTGCGCACTCAGGGCGAATATCACGACATTGACGAAATCCGCAATACGGTCATCACCATGCGCAATGGCGCCCCGATCCGGATCAGCGACATCGCCGATGTACAGGATTCCTGGGAAGAAGTGCGCCAGTTGGTACGCATTAACGGTAAAGATGGCCTACGTATCAGTATTAACAAACAGTCCGGTGCGAACACCGTCGACGTCGCCAAATCGGTTAAAGCCGAGATGGCGCGCATCAACCGCGACATTCCGCAGATTCAGATAATTCCGCTGATGGATACTTCGGTCTACATTAAAAATTCGATCAGCAATGTCGGCAACTCGATTTTCATCGGTGGTTTTCTGGCAATCTTCATCCTCTTTATTTTTCTGCGCAATATCTCCAGCACGGTGATAATCTCGACTGCCATTCCGATTTCGATCATTGCGACTTTCGGTTTGATGTACTTCGGCGGTTTTACACTGAATACAATTACGTTCGGCGGTCTGGCGCTGGGTATCGGGATGCTGGTGGATAATGCGATTGTCGTGCTGGAAAATATTTACCGTCATCGCGAAAGTGGAGCCGACCTGAAACAAAGCGCCATGACCGGTACGCAGGAAGTCTGGTCGGCGATTATGGCGAGCACATTAACGACGCTGGTTGTCTTTTTCCCGGTGATTTTTATCCGCGGTATGTCCGGGATCATGTTCCAGCAAATGGCTTACGTAGTTAGTTTTTCCCTGCTTTGTTCGCTGATCGTCGCGCTGACGTTGATTCCGATGCTATCCTCGCGGTTCATGCATTTTCAGCCAGCCCAACATTACAAGAATGAGAACCGCCTGCACCGGATTTACGCGTACAGTGAAGAAACATTCCGGCGGATCGAGCAGGCTTATTCGCGGGTATTGCACTGGGCGCTGGCTCATAAAAAAAGTGTCCTTTTAACGGCGCTCGGACTTTTTATCGGTTCAATCATTCTGGTTCGGTTTGTCGGAGTGGAACTGATGCCCGTTGCCGATGAAGGCGAGGTCCGCGTCAACCTGGAAATGGCAGTCGGCACGCGCCTGGAACTTGTCGATCAGGCAACCAAAACTGTGGAAAATGTGGTTGCTCAACAGGTTCCGGAAATGGTTTCGATGCTTTCAAGTATCGGCGGCAGTGGCTACGGGGCTTCATCCGGATCGCATACGGCCGAAGTCCGGGTAACTCTCGTCCCACGCAGTCAGCGCAAGCGCAGCAGCGAACAGGTTGCCAACGATTTACGCCGGGTGCTCACCAGACTGCCGGGCGTTACGATCCGCACCCGGGCCGGTCAGGGATTGTTCGTGCTCAGGATGGGAACGACTGCGGCCAATTCCGTCAGCGTCGAAATTCGCGGCTACGATCTGGAATCTGCTCACGAGTTAGCCCGGCGCGTCGATGCCATCGTGCAGAAAATTCCCGGCATTACCGATACAAAAATCAGCCGCGAGGAAGGCAGTCCCGAGCAGATTATTCGTATCGACCGGCAAAAAGCTGCCGATCTCGGGCTGGATGTTTCGCGCATCGGCGATGCCCTGCAAACGGCCGTCGGCGGTACCCAGGCTTCCTATTTTCGGGAAGGCGGCAAACAGTACAAAATTTTAGTGCGCCTGAGCGAATCCGACCGCCAAAACCTGAACGAGTTGCTCGATCTGACGGTCAGCAATAACCGCGGTGAGCCGGTCGTTCTGCGCAACGTTGTCACTGCCGTTAACCGGGAAGGCCCGGTTTCGATCGAACGCAAAGATCAGGAACGCATCATCACGATTGATGCCAATTTCACCGGCCGCGACATGGGTTCGGTCATCAATGATATTCGCGGGCAATTGCGTTATATGCCGATTCCGAAAGATTTTGCCATCCTGTTCGGCGGTGATTATGAGGAGCAACAGAAAGCCTTCAAGGAATTGTTACTCGGGCTGGTTCTGGCTATTTTCCTGATTTATCTGGTCATGGCCGGACAATTCGAATCTTTCCGCGATCCGCTGGTGGTGCTGTTCGCGATCCCGATGGGATTGATCGGCGTCGTAATAACCATGATTTTAACAGACACGATTTTCAGCATGCAAGCCTTCATCGGTTGTATCATGCTGGCGGGGATCGTCGTAAATAACGCCATCTTACTGGTAGATTACACCAATCAACTGCGACGTAATCAGGGCCTGCCGCTGGCTGAGGCCGTTCAATTATCCGGAAGCCGCCGCCTGCGTCCGATTCTGATGACGATGCTGACGACCGTTCTGGGACTTTTACCACTTTCACTCGGACTCGGAGAAGGCGGCGAAACCCAGGCGCCGCTGGCAAGGGTCGTGATCGGCGGCCTGTTGAGTTCGACCCTGATCACATTGGTGCTCGTGCCGGTCATTTATTCGATCTTCGAGAGGAAACTCGGTATGAAGACAGGACAGGAGTGATCATTATGTCGGCTTTGAATAAATTCCGGCGGAGTTATGGCGGTCGATTATTTTCCCGGGGAAGAATCATCGCACCCATTTTAATCGGCGGACTGATACAACTCTGGGCGGCCAGTCCCATTCAAAATCAAACTAATATTGCCGGAAGCGGAGCGACCGATATACTGTATCTCGGGGTGCAGGAGGCGGTTTTACTGGGTTTGCAAAATAATTCCACCGTCACGATCCAGCGCCTGCAACCGCAGGTGATGAATACTTATGTTCGGGAACAGCGTGCGGCTTTCGATCCGGAAGTTAGCGTCGCTGCTGAGAAAAGCATCAGTGAGTCCCAGCGCCGGGTGGGCACGCGCGTTACCCCACTTGAATTGCATTATGAAGATTACACTACCGATCTGGCGGTTGCCGAAAACCTGCCGACCGGAACAGCCGTCAGTGTGACCACCGGCCTGACCGGTTCGGTTTCGAGTCTGTATACCGACCAATACACCGGTACGATCGGTCTGACGGTGACGCAATCGCTTTTAAAAGGGTTCGGCCCGCGCGCCAATCTGGCCAATCTGCGCAAAGCCCGTCTGGATGTCGATATTTCCAGGGCGGAACTCAAGGGCGTGGCTGAAAGCGTCGCGGCTGACATTGAAAAAGGCTACTGGAACCTGTACCTTACCGCGCAGGAAATCGAAATTCAGCAGAAATCGCTGGAACTGGCCGACCAGCAACTCGCTGAATCGCAGGAACGTGTTAAGGTTGGCAAATTACCAGATCTGGAGTTGGCCGCAGTCGAGGCGGAAGTCGCGGCCCGGCGGGGTGCGCTGATCGACAGCCAGAGCCGCTACGAACAGGCTCGCCTGCACCTGGTGTATCTTTTAAATCCGCAAACCGCAAATATCTGGAATAGTGTGCCGCAATTGCTGGACAGACCGTTTTTACCGGCCGACACGCTCGATGCCATCACAGTGCACGAAGAAATCGGATTAAAATGTCGTCCCGATCTGCAACAGGCGCGCCTCTCACTGGCGCAGGGCGAACTGGACATTGTCCGTACCAAAAACGGCTTATTGCCGCAGATGGATGTTTTTATTTCATTAGGCACGACCGCTTATTCCGAAACCTTCCGCAATTCAACACCGGACATCACCAGCCCTTATTACGCCGCCAGCGCCGGATTGACCTTCTCACGGCCGGTTCCCAACCGGCAGGCTTCAGCGCAACTGGCCCGCGCCCGCTTCTCCCGCGATCAACAGATCCTGGCCGTCAATAATCTGGAAAAATTGGTACAACACGATGTCCGCTCGGCTTACACCGAAGTCCGGCGAGCCCGCCAGCAGATCGAAGCTACCCGCGTAACCCGCGAACTCCAGCAAAAGAAACTCTCTGCGGAAGTCGAGAAGTTTCGGGTCGGCAAGTCCACTAATATTTTAGTCTTACAGACTCAACGCGATTTCACTGCCAGCCGGCTGGATGAAGCCAGCGCGATGGTCGCTTATCTGGACGCATTGGTCAGCCTCTACCAGGCCGAAGGCTCTCTGCTGGAACGCCGTGGTGTCAATGCTCTGACGGAATAGACCGACCACTCCGCCAATTTCCGTCATATGAAAATAGTGCTTGATTTATGATTTAAAAATTCATATTATTTTTCAATTGGATCATAGAGAAAACACAGGTGCAATGAGTCTCTTTCAATTCATAAACCGCAGGAGGAAATGATGGAACAGGCCATGATGGTAAGTGTTGCTAAAGTGCTCGTAAAATTCCTGGTACTCTCAGTTGTTTTTGAAACCGCCATGACTCCGATCTTCAACTGGCGGTTTTTTCTGAAACATTTTGAAGGCAAAGGCGTCAAGACTCCGCTTACAATTTGCCTGGCATTCCTGATTTTCTGGACTTATAATCTGGATATTGTCAGCGATACCCTGAATGCCCTGGAGTATCAGGCCAAAATTAATATTGGTGGTCAGTTCGTCACTGCTCTGCTAATTGCCGGTGGTAGTGATGGCGTCTTCCGGATATTCACCAAACTTGGCATCCGCAATCCCGCCGAACGCGCCGCCAAAGCCGCCGCTATGCAAAAGCCGGTTGCAAATAAGACCTGAAAAGATTTTGACCGAAATCAAAGTGACGACCGTTCACCGTCGGCTGATGGCAGGAGTAATTTTATGAAAAATATGCGCTTTCTTGTGGTTTTTAGCATTTTTTGGGTTCTTACAGGAATTTGCGAAACAGCATCCGCACAACCGTTTTTCTACTTGACCAACGGAATAACCGTTCCAAACGGTAAGGTCACCGGTGTTGCCTTGTGGAATTTCGACCCATATGAGTTCAATGCCGATAAATTTTATGTGGACACTTATAATTTGGCGATGGGGTTTGGATTTGGCTTGCGGCAAGTTTGGAACGGTCATCTCAAGATTCTGACGGAATTAGATTTATGTCCCCAGCGATTGAGTAAAGTAGGGCAGATTGTAGCAGAAGCCTCGACATACTGGGAGGAGAAACTAACAATTGAATCTACTGAGTTAAGTCTTGAAGGTGTCTATTCGTTTTTTGATCTGAGCAAATTCCCGATTGAGCCGTATATAGGTTTGGGGATTAGGGGAACATTTATGCAGATCGTGGCTGCTGACTATAAACCTGAGACAATTAAGAAGGGCGGTTCGGTACTGGTCGGCGGCGTCAATATAAGGTTAAAAACCGAACCGCGTACTGGTAATCATGTGTGCTTGAAGGTTGATTACAATTTTGTTCCGAACATAAAGATTACCACTGTTCCAGGGTATTGGCGCTTAAATGCTGGTATCCAGTATTTGTGGAGATAATGATTATGGAAACCAAACCGATTTTAAATATGCGCTCGATGAACTGGTCGGGGATTGTTGTTTTAATATATGTGTTATTTAATATTCAGCATTGTACGAAAAACCCGGAACCGGAGTATACCGTTGATATTACCGTCCGCGATTATGCGTACAATACGGTCTTTGTGGGCGAAACTATTCGTGTGGGAATATTATCGTATCTGAACCTAAGCCCGGAATTGCTCTTTGGGCCGGTTCCGTATTATCCGGATGATCCGGTTACCTGGTCGAGCTCTAATTCTGCGATTGCCACTGTCACAAAGAGAACCGATACCAGTGCGGTTATTTATGGAAAAACTTCAGGTAAGGTAACTATCACAGCGGAATGTGGTGAGTCGCTTAGCTCTGTTCAGTTCCGGGTCTTCCGTAAGACGGAACAAATATTAACCTCCGGCGATGGTACCCGCGATTATCCGTGCTGGTCGGCGGATGGCACCCAGATCGCCTATTCTAAAGATGGGCAAATTTATTTGATAGATGCGGTAAGTTCCACGGGATATACCGAGATTCCACTTACTCCAACAATTTACTATGCCAGCTATCCTTGCTGGTCTCCAGACGGCGCGCGTATCTGTTTTTCTGGGACAACCGATAGAACAAGCGGCGCAACCTACCTATATATTGTAGATGTCGCTTCCGGCAGTTTAACCAAATTGACTTCGTTATCCGGAAATCATCATCCAGGATGGTCGCCGGACGGCAGCACAATCGCATTTTCTCATAGTGCGGCTGTTTGCACCATTCCGGCTGTGGGTGGGAGTGAGGTGACCCTGACAAGTAGCAAAGGTTCGCTTGGTTATCTGATAAATCCGCAATGGTCGTCTGATGGATTAAGAATTGCTTACAGTTACGAAGATGCTGTATATATCGTTGACATCGCGAGCCAGAACGAGCAGAAAATAATCGAAAACGGTAGCGGTGAATATGGCGATCGCGAGAATGCCCAGTGGTCTGATGACGGCACTTCAATAGTCTATAAGCATGATTCACGCTACATAAAACATATCCCAACAACCGGAGGAGCGGAATACACAACTGTCTATTCATCAACCTTAATAAATATTCCGACAGTTTCGACCGCCAATGGGTACATCGTTTTTAGTGATTATTACGGCGATTTATTGGCAGTTAATATTGACGGGAGCGATCTTTTCCGGGTGAACAATGGTGTCACGGATATTTTCGATGCCTCGCAAGCCTACAATCATCCGGAATGGTCGCCGGATGGTTCGAAAATTGTTTTCGTGCGCTATACCAATTCTCTAACTTCCCAGATCGGCATTATCGGATGCACGCCATAGAAATCTGATGGCAACGGTTGAGTAGGGAAAATGTAATGTCGTGTCCGATCGTGTTGAAGAAATTTACGATGAGGCGCTTGTGCGCCCTGACAGATATAAGATTTGATGGAGATAAGGTACAACACTGATTGGTCATTTAGTGGAGGAAACTACCTTGAAAACAACGCCATATTTATTGTTGGCAATTTTAGGTATCTTAATCGTCATGTTTAGCGCCTGTACACCAAATCCTGACCGTAGAGTCGACCGGCTTTTCCGGGCTTATCGGGGAGACGTGCCCGGCGCAGCGGTCATGGTCATTCATGACGGTCAGCCAATTTTGAAAAAGTCTTATGGCTTAGCCGATGTTGAACATAAAATCCCGGTGACCGATTCGACCAATTTTCGTCTGGCGTCGCTGACCAAGCAATTCACAGCCATGAGCGTTATGATTTTGCATGAGCGCGGCAAACTCGATTACTCCACGACACTTTGCCAAATTTTCCCGCATTTCCCGGCATACGGTCGACAGATAACGGTGCGTCATCTTTTACAACATACTTCCGGGTTGATCGATTACGAAGATCTGATTCCTGACAGTGCTACCCACCAGGTGCTGGATCGCGACGTTCTGCGAATGATGATGACGCAGGACAGCACTTATTTCCAGCCGGGCAGCGCCTTCCGCTACAGCAATTCCGGCTACGCTGTGCTGGCACAAATCGTAGAGAAGATTTCGGGACAATCATTCGCCATGTTTCTAAAAGCCAATATTTTTGTACCGCTCGGAATGAACGGCACAGTTGCTTTTGAGGAGGGCATTTCGACCGTCTCCAATCGCGCCTTTGGCTACTCGGTTGAAAAAGATTCGGTGGCTTTCAGCGACCAGAGTCTGACCAGTGCGGTGCTGGGCGACGGCGGGATTTATACCTCGATTGTTGATCTGTTCAAATGGGATCAGGCGCTCTACACCGAGCGGTTGGTTTCGGCGGAAACACTGAAAGAAGCCTTTACGCCAGCATTAGATAATTACGGTTTTGGTTGGTGGATCGACGAATACAAAGGACACCGCCACATCCGGCATTACGGCAGCACCTGCGGATTCCGCACGGCGATCTTACGATTCCCGCAGGAAACATTTACGGTAATCGTTCTAACCAACCGGCGCGAGCCGGATGTTACTAGTCTGGCTGAGAAACTGACCGATATTTTTCTGCTGGCGGATTGAGATTCGTATCGGCAGTTTATTCAAATAGGGCAAATCAATCGGTTGATTTGTTTGCCTTGTAAAGAAATAATCTTTATAATTGTACAGTTCATTCAACTTAATAGATTTTTTATTATTCCGAAGATCACAATGAAAAGTCGTCCCGCTATCAAAGTCCAAATCTGTCCGCCGGAGCCGCTCTCCGCCACCGAAAAAGCCGTCCTTACACCCGGTCTGAAGCACCGCGGCCTGACGCCCGTTATGCTCGACCTGATGCTGAATATCCCGCATCGCACCCAATTGGTCAAGGCATTTTCCGAATCGGGTGAATTGTTGGGATTGACCAGCATTCTATTGACCCCTCGTATTTTTATGAAGCATGTTTTCGGTGAAGGCAATCATCTCGGAACGAACAACACTTTTTACTTCGCCGGAAAAGCAGACAAAGCCGCCGTGCTGACAGCTATGTTCCGGGAAGTAACTAGTATTCGACGGCTGGGCATCTTCGTCGGCTATCTTGATTCGGAATACGCCAGTGAGTTTAACGAAGCGTTGCATAAGATTCCACACTTGACCGCCCGGAAAATTTTATCAACCGGCTCGATTGCGACCGCCGGGCCAAATAGCGTCCGGCAATTTTTTAAAAGGCATGAACATCTTTCGCGGCAGGTCAACCGTTTCAGTAATAAGGGCGGTGCAGTGCATATTCTGGAAGGGACTGTGCCACCCGACCTGGCGGAAAAATTCGTTGATTGTTGCCGGATTTCATACCAGAGACACCTGCATCCCGGCGGATCGCTGGATATTGAGCGCTATGCCGGACACGTCCGCGATTTTCTAACGACCTGTCATGAGACAGTTCATATTTACGCGACCATTAACGGCGAAGTCGTCGGCGTGCAAACTTTTATCCGGCATACCCGGCAGCTGGAGTTGACGGAAGGTGGATTCATCGATAACCGCCCGGCTTATCACGCTTACGAGAATATAATCCTCGCTTCCGTGAATTATGCCGGCGACCAGCATTTGGAAAGAGTCAGCTATGGTCTGATCTCCAATCCGGCCAAAGACCGCCTGATGGATGACGCCACTCGTCAGCCAATTTACCTGATATTGTTTTTTCGATCCTGGCTAACAGCCGGACTTCTCTGGCCTTACCGGTTTTGGGCGCACCGGCGTTTTCCGTTGCTGTATTGGCGATAACATCACGAACATTTCATGGCAGTTAATTAAGATCAGATTGATTAATTCATCTTCACCAAACGAAATCCGGCAAACGTAAATCTGACCCAAATCTATCTGAATTTAAATTGCCGGATTGCAATTGGTATTTTCGTCGGTCGCGATCAGAAAATTTCCGGTAAATGTTAATATAAGTGTACAAAACAAAAATTATATTTGACATTTTGTACAATATATATTACATTATCTGCGAGTTGAATGAAATTTGAACTGCATTAACAAAAGAGGTTTTAATATGAAAGAGAATCAAGTCAAAAGGGGGTCGGGATGAATATGAAATTAAAATTAGCGCGGGTTGAGAAAAATCTTTCACAACAGGAATTGGCCGATCTGGTCGAAGTGACCCGCCAGACCATCGGCCTGATCGAGAAAGGCGATTTTAATCCCTCACTTAATCTCTGCATCCGGATTGCGAAAGCGCTTGGGAAAACATTAGATCAATTATTTTGGGAGAACAGTTAAAATGAGTAAAAAAATATTTAAACTCGATGAGCGGCAACAGGCGATAATCAGACGCATTATCGCGGCGTTGTATCTTTTCACAATAATTTATCTGGCTGTGGCGATTTTGTATCGGGAACACTTCCTCGGACAAACCAGCCGCGAATTTGATGACATTGCCATTTTGTTGGTAATAAATGTATTTGTACTGATTGGGGCGGTTCTGAATTTCGGTGGCATTACGTTTAATAAATTCAAACCATTGGTTATTCTGGGAGTCTATTTGACCTGGGTTGTTCTCGGTACCCTTTCTACAATTTTCATCAGACATTTGACAAACTGGTCGATTATTCTAAATAAAATTGGAATAATAACAGCGATTTGCGGATCTTTTACGATTATCTATGTGCTGATTGCATATTTCAGTAAAAGACGGATCGACAAAAAGATTGAGTAAAGCGTAAAAGCCAGGTTGAATTAATAATCAGAAATGCCGGACAATGATCCGGCTTTTTGATTTAAGGAATCAACTTCTGCAGGAAATGATAAAAAGAGGCCGTGCTCCCGAAACCAAGTATCAGTTCATCGACGAGGTCATGCGAAAACACCTTCGGATTAATTTTACGCTGGCAAACTAAATAAAAACTTTTCCAATGGTACCATTCCGCAATGTCGGGCGGAAGTTCGGCAGGCACCGGCGGTCGTTTGTACTTCTGGCCTTCGATTTTGAAAAGTTTAGTCTTTTTCCAGTCGCTGATTGCGGCCCGGAATTTGGTCGGTTTATCAGTAATCACCGCCCGGAAAGCATCCATCGTGACCCGGTTGGCGTCATAATATCCCAGGCCGAAATGATAAAAATCGGAATAGATTTCGAAGTAATAGGTTGCCATGCCTTTCCATTCGGTGAATGGACGTTTGAAGGCGATCCACATATTCGGGCGGTAGGGCGATTTGTCTTTCGAGAAACGGGTGTCGCGGTGGATGCGCGAAATCGTATGACCGACGGCCGGCACGGTGTCGAAACCGGGATCGATGTTCGCCATGAACTCGCCAAGTTCCATGACCAATTTCTGCATGGGTATTAGCAGATAATTCTTGTAAACCGTACGATGCGCATCGAACCAGGTTTTATTGTTATTTTCCTTCAGGGACTGAAGGAAGTCGATCGTTTCGGGGAAGAAACCGCTAAACCGGCCTTCGGGAATTTGAATCATCGGGATTTAATTGTCCTTAGGATAAGTGGAAAACTGATAGGCGACGATCCACCAGCGGCCATGCTCGCGTACTAAAGAAAACATATCCCGTCCGGTGGAATGTATTATTTGCCTGTCGATTTCGTAATCCATTTCCCAGTAATAGGTCACGATGGCAAAACGGTTCCGTCCGTAGATTTGAATCTGGGGATCGATCTCTTTCCATGAAATTATTTGGGCCTGATCTGCAAATGAGCTCCAACCGGTTATGCAGGCAGCCTGCCCGGAAAGGCGCAGGCTGTCACCGGGAGTAATGGCGATCATATTCGGATGAAAATAATTACGCAGAGCCTGCGGATTATGATCTATCGTCCAGCTGCGGTTCATGGCCTGTACGGTTTGCCAGACGTGGGATTTGATCGGATTTTCCTCGCTACGGTTGACCGATCTGATGATGAATTGTCCGATGATGAAGAAAATGACGAGAATACTAAGAAGGAAGAAAGGATTCTTGAATAGTTTTTGCCACTGACGATTTGTTAACATCGAATATGACCTATTTTAATTTATCTTTTAACTTAACTGCAAACCGGCGGCTCATCACGAAAGGCTCCTTGATGCCTTTCAAATATACCTGATAAGAATAATTAAACCATTCTTCGAGGCGGTCAATGTAATCCAGATTGATGATATTCGAGCGGTGAATCCGGCAGAAATTTTCCGGGAGGCGATCTTCCCACTCCTTCATCGACTTCTGGACAAGGCCCCTGTGACCGTCGCTGAGATACAATTCGGAATAATCTCCGGCAGCGGCAATGGATACGATCATTTTAACCAGAATGAATTTAAACTGATTGTTGAAAAGTAAAAACAGGTGGTCGTCGTTTTGCAGTGATTTTGACTTGAAAACCTCAGACTCCTCATCGATGTCTAACCGTTCAAGTGCCCGTTTCAGGCGGTCAGGACTGACCGGCTTAAGAAGATAATCAAGCGCATTGACTTCGAATGCCCGGATGGCATATTCATCATAAGCTGTTACGAAAATGATGCGAGAAGTGATTTTGGTTTTTTCCAGCAGTTCAAAACCCGATTCGCCGGGCATTTGAATATCCAGGAAAATCACATCCGGATTCAGATCATCAATAGCTTTGATGGCTGAATCAACTCCATCGGCTTCACCGACGACCCGGATATTTTCGCATTCCTTGAGCATGTCTTTTAAATCCTGACGGGCGAGGCGTTCGTCGTCAACGATCAGAGCGTTATAACTGTTTTTCATAAGTCACCTTTTTGTAAGATTTCAAAGCGGACACAAACATCATGATCGGAATGCTCGATACAGAAATTATGCCGTTCGGGATAGGCGCTTTGCAGACGGTGGCGGACATTTTTAAGACCGGTTCCGGTGCCATCTTCCTTGTGGTTATCATCGGTAGGCGGCTCGATCCATTTGCCGGAATTACAGACCCCGACCTTCAATGTATCGCCAATCAGTACGGCTCTGACCGTGACCCTGAGCGGTATACTGCTGGTGCGCATGCCATATTTGATCGCATTCTCGACCAAAGGGTGAATCAGGAAACTGATAATCGGAAAATCCGCTGCACGCGCGTCAATCTCAAAGTCAATTTCCAGTTTAGATTCATAACGGCGTTTTTCTATTGCGTAATAATGCCGGATTGCCAGAATTTCCTGGTTCAGCGGCACCTCCATAATATTTTCACTAAGCAGGGAATAGCGCAGAAACTCGGCTAATTCGGTAATCATTCCTTTGGCGTTTTTTTTATTTTCCGAGATCAGGGCGCGGATGGAATTCAGCGAATTGAACAGAAAATGCGGATTGAGTTGGTAGCGCAACATCCGGAGTTGGGCTTTCTGAGCCAGAGCGTGAGCCTGCTGGGTCTGCGCCTTCTGCTCGTTCCACTCCATCCAAAATTTTGTTCCGAAATAAAGGCCGCTCCAGCCGATAAAAATCATCGAATTATAAAAGGTCGACCAAACCACATCTCTGAATTTGAGTTTGTTCAGGAATAATAAACCGCGACCATCGATAAATGCCATTATCAAATTGACGGTCATATACCTTAAAAATGACAGGCAGACCGCCGTCGCGATAATAATCAGGATGATTTTCAGCATCGAATATGAGCGAAATGGCAGGCATTTATAAAAATACCGCTGAATCGTCAGAAAGACCAAAACCGAGGTGTAAAATAAAATTAACAGGAGCGCGTGCACCTTGCCTGGTTCGAGCATCAATTCTACCTGGATGTAGTGGACAACGACAAACATCAACCAACCGGTGAGGTGGAGCGGCCAGAATGACGCCTGCGTGATATTCTTCAGGTATTTTTCGGTTGGCAGTGTCATGATTTCGCCAAGCGTTTGTTTTGTAAAAATAATTGTTGAGAGATTTCAAGCCGCACGCACATGCCATCTTTTTTTTCGATGACTTCGAAGCGATGACGGTTGGGGAAGGCATTTTCCAGGCGCTGACGAACATTCTCAACAGTTGCGCCGTTCTGGCCGTTACCGTTTTTATCCGGGATCGGATCGCTCCACCTGCCAGTGTTGCAAACCTCGACAGCCAGTGTATCATTGATGACTTTGGCCGAGATTGAAATGTGCAGCGGCATGGGACTGCTGTGCATACCGTAACGAATCGCATTTTCGACGAGGGGATGCACCAGGAAACTCAACACGGGGAAGTCTTCAGCCAGCGGATCAACGTCGATAACGACATCCAGTTTATTCTCATATCGGCGCTTTTCAATGGCAAAATAATGTCGGATGGCTTCGATCTCTTCACTAAGCGGCACATCCGTATATTGCGAACTGATCAGGGAATAACGCAGAAACTCCGAAAGTTCCGTAATCATCTCCTTGGCCTGTTTCTCGTTCTCTTCCACCAAAGCCCGGATGGCGTTAAGCGTATTGAACAGAAAATGCGGATTGATCTGGTAACGGAGCGTCTGTAACTGGGCTTTGTGAGCCAGGACCTTCGCGCATTCGGTCGTCTCTTTCTGAGCGGCCCAATTGATCCAGAATTTAATGCTGAAATAAAGAGCGCTCCAGGCGAATAAGACTATGCCCCACAAGTACAAATATTCAAAGTAATATTTCAGAGTACTGGGTACCAGTGTGTCACCGGGTCGTTTCATTATCAGATCCAGTCCTTTGTCAAGAATCCACCAGACATTAGCCCCGACTGAGGTAAAAAAAATGATAATGCCAATTAAGTAAGTGATCGGCAAGGTCTGATATTTGATGCGATGATAAAAGTAACGAAAGCCGAGCGTTACCAAAAGACCAAGACAGGCAACGAGTAGATTCCACACTATGATTCGGAATGGAATTATTTGTCGGGCATTCAGGAAGTTGATGTCGCTAAAAAGCGAAAAGATACCCCAGCCGATTAATTGCAGGCTCCAAAAACTGGAAAACTTTTTGGCGATGCGTTCCCGGATCATTTCTGGTCGGTTGAAGCGGAAATTTTACGCCGTTTAAGATTTATTTTATATTTGGGCATACGTTTCATCTCAGAGCGATTCTCGCCGGAATTTATCTAAAATTATCTCAAACCGAAAAATAATTTTGCCGAGCGGTTAGTACAGTCGGTTAGTGGTACAAGATCGATGTCCTGATCTATAGATGATTTCCGGCTGGCGAAATGAGAATATCCACGGTGCAAATTAAGGTCGTTATGCCGATGTTTCTACCTTTCAGCGAACATATTGACCATTCGTCGAAACGCCGTTCACTTTGAAAGCAGTAGAGCCTATTTTTGCTCGAGATTATTGGACAGGTGAGAGAAATCTACGGAATGTTTACAGGCTGTATATGAAATGCAATGACCCATTTAATAGATGCAAAACATGAAGAGTAGGAGGTATTTTATGACGAGAAAGTTAATGGTCATGTTGCTGATATTGGGGATGGTTCCGCTGGCCTTGTTTTCCGGAACGACCGGGAAAATTACCGGAACCATAACCGACAAACAAAGCGGCGGACCTTTGATCGGAGTAAACGTTGTCATCGTCGGCACCACTCTTGGAGCGGCGACCGATGCAGATGGTTATTACTCTATCTTAAATGTTCCCGTGGGAACGCACTCGGTACGGATCAGCTACATTGGCTACCGGGACTATGTAGAACAGGATGTCCAGGTTTATCTGGATTTGACATCGACGATCAATTTTCAGCTGGAGCGGACGACTCTTGACCTGGGTGCAGAGGTTGTCGTGACCGCCGAGAGAAAAATGATCCGGAAAGATGAAACCAATACAAATATAGTTCGGAGAGCCGAAGATATTGAAAATATGCCAGTCCGCGGATTGGCTCAGTTGGCATCAACTACCGCTGGTGTGGTTAGAGCCGAAAATTCTGGAGCGATGAATGTACGCGGCGGTCGCGGAGGCGAAACAGCGACTTACATAGATGGTGTTTTAGTTACCGATCCGTTCAATGCCGCTCAGCGTATTTATCTGCCTAATCAGGCGATTGCCGAAATGAGCGTGCAGACCGGCGGTTTCAATGCCGAATATGGTGACGCCATGTCCGGGGTAATGGCCGTGACAACTAATGTTGGTGGTGAACGCTATAAAATGTCCTTCGAAGCCATTACCGACCAATTCCTGAGTCCCGAGAAAAAAACTCTGGGAACCTATTCTTACGGCTATAATGAATATGTCGGAACCCTGTCCGGGCCGATCATTCCGAAAATGCCGCATACTTTCTATGTTAGCCTGACGCGTAACTGGCAGGCGGATGCTTCGCCTTCCTGGGGTTGGGCCGAAAATTCCTGGAAATTAAATGATTATTCGTACGAACAGCCGATCGGGACTGGCGTAGATGCAAGCGGCGATATTATCTGGGGAGATACAGTCACCCATCACTATTCATTTGATGCGCGCCTGCCTAATAATTATGACAGCCGCTGGACTTTTTCCGGGAAGACCAAATTTCAATTGTCAAAGAACCTGGATTTAAAAGCCAGCTATATTCAAACTGATCGTAAGTTCAGTGCGGATTTCCTCGGATTGGCGAATACGATTCAGCCGATCATGTTCTTCAATACCGAGCATCGACCGCTTACGAAAACGAAGACGGTTTCTTTCAACACCACTTTGACACATATGTTGTCTTCGCGGACCTTTTACGATTTGAAATTAAATATCTATGATACGCAGACCCACACCTACGATCCGGTCTTCGGTGATAATCTGGAACAATACGGCGATCCGGCCTATAATCCCTGGCCGGATACTTCAATCTATGATGGTGTGGCATTTACCAGCCGGCTTGGACCGGATTTCTTCCAGCCGGGAGGCCAGTATGATGCCTGGTACCGTCAGCGCACCCAGTATTGGGGAGTAGATCTCGATTTTACCACTCAGCAGGGTAAATACAATACCATCAAGGCCGGTTTCGAGTACAAATATCACACTTTGCGATCAATGCGGGTTTTTAATCCGACCTATATTGCCGATAATTGGACTAGTGATTACGAGCTACTCGGAGGCGCTACTTTTCAGGGGTATGGGTACGATGTCGAAGTGTTGAGAGATCCGGCCACTCAAGCACTGGTCGATTTAAATGTAAATGAAACGAATGAAGGTAATTATTTTACCGATGTCGTCCGGGACAGTACCGGGAAACCAACTGCCGGGATGTACAGCCAGGCTCCCTATCACCCGATAATAATGAGTGGTTATGTCCAGGATAAAATTGAGTTCAGGGACCTGGTTCTGAACATGGGCTTGCGGTATGACTATATCAATCCCAATGCCTGGCAGTTCAAGGACATCGATGCTGAGTTCGATGCGGCCGGCAATTATGTAGATGGAACCGGCATGTTCGGCGGTAATTATCAGTTCGATGAAGAAGATACCGAACCATCCGAGGCTTACTATTACTTCAGCCCGCGCTTCGGTGTTAGCTTCCCGGTTACCGATCAGACGATATTCCATGCCCAGTACGGAGTCTTTCACCAGGCACCGCCGTTGACGAACCTGTATCTGAGTCCGTTCTTCATGGATAATTTTGCACTAACAACGGGCTATTTCACAAACCTGAACAATCCCAACCTACGACCGGCTAAAACCACCTCTTACGAGGTCGGTTTCAAACAGATGCTGGGTAGTGACGCATCTTTGCAATTGACGGCGTTCTACAAGGAGACCGAAGATTTAGTATCACTGGTTTCGATAGTCACAGATGTGACCACGATCGCCTTTCCGGTGAATGGTGATTTTGGAACCATCCGGGGATTGGATGTAATTTTTAATCTACGCCGGATCAAGAACCTGAGTGTCAATCTCAATTATGAATTGCAGTTTGCGGAAGGCACCGGTTCGGCCACGCTTGACAATTATGACATTGCCTGGCAAAGCGGTACCCGTGGTAATTACCCGAAGTTCTCCCAACCGTTGGATTTCGAGCAACGTCATTCAGGTAGTTTAGTGCTGGATTACCGAATACCGCAGAGCGCCAAGGGCTTTCTGCGTAATTCCGGCGTGAATACGATGTTCACCTTTAATTCCGGCAATCCCTATACGGCTACCCAGATCGTGGAAACCTTTCCCTTCAACGGACGCTATGACAATGATATTTCCAATACGCCGGTCAGTGCGGTCGGTTCGGAGACGACTCCCTGGAATTTCCGGATCGACATGAAAATCGATAAACGCGTCAAAGTCATGGGTACCCAGCTGACATTTTACGCTTGGGTCGTCAATCTGCTGAATTCAAAGAATGTCCAGGATGTTTACAAGCAGACCGGTCTGGCGGATGATACCGGTTTTCTGGGAACCCCGGCCGGTCAGACATATTGGCGGGCTCTGGATGAAACCGGTCAAAGCCTCTATAAGATGCGCGAAATCGATTATAACTACTATGGCCAACCGCGTCAATTCAGACTTGGCGTGATGCTCGAGTTGTAAAATGAATCCGATGAAATTTGCGTGGATCAAGAACGGAGAAATTGAAATGAAAAAGATAATTCCAATAGTAATGATACTGATATTTATCGCCGGATACGCAGCAGGAGCCGAAGATTATCATCAACCACCAGTTTTGGCGAAAACGGCGGCGGTAAGCGATGTCAGGATAGATGTAAATCGCATGAATGGTATCATGCGCAATAACGGTACCTGGTTTTACGACAATATCCTCGGTGACTGGGGCCTGGAATGGCCGAAAGGTTCGGGGCTCAGCCCGATGTTTGCCGCCGGTCAATGGGTCGGAGCAAGTGTAAACAGCTCACCCCGTTTGGCGGGTGTAATTCATGGTAACAGTGATTTCCAGCCTGGTGTGATTACCAGTTGGGGTATTGATCCGCCGGTGGCTGCTATTTCGACTGCCGCGGAATATCGCTGGTATGTAATTAATTCCGATGGCACCGGCGACTGGACTGATTGGCCGGTCGCGCAGGGCGCTCCGGTCGATTCTCTCGGTGAACCATTATTGATCGGTGACATGACTGCCTTCTGTGTGTACAATGATATGGGCACACATAACCGTTTTGCAGGTGACAAACTGGGCGTTGAAATCGGACAGACGGTCTTTGCCTTCAATCGCGCGGATGCAATCGGCGATATGATCTTTATTAAATGGCAGCTGGTTAATAAAAGTGCCTACGACTGGCCAGAAACCTATTTCGCGATCTGGACCGATCCCGATTTAGGTAATGGCTGGGATGATTATGTCGGCAGTGACACGAGTCTTGGCTTAGGATTTACCTACAATGCCACCGATGCTGATCAGCAGTATGGTTCTGCGCCGCCCGCGATCGGTATCGACTTCTTTCAGGGGCCGATTGTCGATGGTGCTGCAACCGACACGGTCAAACTTCCGGACGGTACTGCCTACCCTGGTAAAAAAATGTTAAAAATGACTTCATTTATTTATTACAATAATGATGACTCGCCTAACGGAAATCCACAAACAACCACGGATGGTTGGAATTACATGCGCGGAATCTGGCGCGACGGCTTACCAATCACCGAAGGTGAAGACGGTCGAAACCAAAGTAATCCGGCGACCATGTTCATGTTGACCGGCGATCCGGAAACCGATACCGGCTGGTTGGATCAGAGTGCATCTGACCGCCGCTTTATGATGACGACCGGACCCTTTGAAATGCCAAAATGGGTCGATTCGAATGGCGATAATATTCCCCAACGCGGTGAACCCGGTGTCCAGGAGATCGTAGCCGGTTGTATAATGGGACGCGGTTCGAATAACCTGAACAGTGTGACCTTCTTGAAGGCCGTCGACGAAGTTGCACAAATGGCCTACGATATAGATTTCAAATTACCGCCGGCACCGCGCCAACCGGAAGTGACAGCAACTGAACTGCCGAATGAAATTCTGCTCACCTGGGATGAACGCTCTGAATATAATCCAGATGACGGGGCTCTCTACTCGGCGAATGATATTGTGGCTCATGGTTTAATCGGTCAGAAAATGGTAGTTGGTAGTGAATATATTGATGTTACTGATGGAGACTTCAATTTCACCGGCTATACCATATACCAGTTTTCGGATGCCTCCGGAAGCGATCCGATCGTGTATGACTCTTATGGCGAAGAGACGATAGCAGATGCCGCCGAATATGAAGGGAAACGTTATATCCGGATCCTGACGAATAAAAACTCGGCTGTTGGCACAGTGGGGGACCTGCTGTACAACGGCAAAGAATATTACTTCGGTGTTCAGGCACGGTCTTACTGTAAATTTGCCAAACCGCAGGATTTCGTCAGTTCGTATGAGATTTTAACGGTCACACCGCAGAACAAAATGGGTGTGCGATACTCAGCCGAGTACGATAGCAGTATCACAGTTACACACGAATCCGGCACCAGCGACGGGAGTGTTACGGTTAAAGTGGTCGATAAGACCAAAGTTACCGGTAAATATTATAAGGTTACCTTTAACAGTGATGCTACCTGGAATCTGCTGCGATCGACTGATTCAACTTTTGCCAGTACATCAGTAATTGATTCTGTTCTGAAAAATCAAACAAATCAAAGCGGCAGTGAAGCTTATAATGTCTCTGACGGATTGCTGGTACAAGTCGCCGGTCCCGAACCGGGTATTAATCAGATTGCAGAATTGAATCCATCCACTTTAGCAATCTTTGACGTCAATCTGTGGGGTAGTTTAAATAACTATGGTCGTTCACAACATTGGCCAACTTTTGTCCTGTCTGAAAATATTGGAACTGATTTGGCTCGTGTCGATCGGTTTGGATTTATGACCCCCAAAGACTATGACATTATCTTTACTGATACGGATAGTACTTTAGCCTGGGATTATTATACTGACTTGGTGTTAACCGACACCCTGACAGGTCAACCCTCATATCTTCCATTTACGGTTTGGAGAATTGATCTGGATGGTACGCGCACCCGCTTGCCTGTCACTATTCTCGATAATGATGGCGATGGCACCTGGAACCGCTCTTTGACAACCGATGACGGTATCTATGGCCCGGCGTTTGAGATGTTGTACATTTATGATAACGTGGAATATATTCCAGCTAACGTAGCAACCTATATTTCGACCAATGACGGAACGGTTGCTCCGGGATATGGCCCATATGGCGTTAACGGACCAGCAATCAACCGTTTCATGATAAATATGTATTTAGATGTGAATGGATACGCTCAAGCTGGTGATCTGGATGCAGACGGTTATTTCTATGGTCCGCCGCATGCCGGTGAGTACATTCGGATTGTTACAACTAAACCGAATACGGTTAGCGACATTTTTACTTTCCATGGACCGGATTCTCTGGGTATACTCTTGGCCGATGAAAAAGTCGATATTAAGAAGATCAACGTTGTGCCAAATCCTTATTATGGTTATTCGAGTAATGAAATCAATCCGTTCAGCCGGAATGTCCAGTTCACTTACCTCCCGGAAAAATGCACGATCCGGATTTTTGATCTGGCGGGCAACCTGGTGCGGCATCTTGATAAGAATGACGCGACGACTTCACTGTTAAACTGGGATCTGAAAAACGAGTATGAATTGTCGGTCAACAGTGGGATATACATTTACCACGTAGAAGTTCCCAAAGTTGGTGAGAAGGTCGGTAAGATTGCTGTGTTTACACCAAATGAACGACTTGATACCTATTAATGTGGAAAGGGAAATTACAATGTTAAACAAACACTATCATATTAGACTTCTGATAATTGCGGTTTGCTTAGTGCAGATTTCTCTGGCAAGTGCGCCGAAAGTCGGGACAAATGGTGCTACCGAGCTTTTAATTCCGATGGGTGCCGTGAATGTCGCTCTGGGCGGATCGAATATCGCCAATATCTCCGGCGCTGATGCCATTTACTGGAACCCGGCCGGTCTGGCGGTTTTGAATGGAGGCGAAGCAACCTTCAGCTACATGGATTATTTTGCCGGAATGAAGGTCAGTTACCTTGCCGGTGGCGCCCGCCTCGGACGCCTGGGTATGGTCGGCGTCAGTTTGCAGGTCCTTAATATCGGGGAAATTCCGGTGACAACGATCGAAGCACCGGAAGGAACCGGCGAAATTATAGAGCCGAACTATCTGACGATTGGAGCAACCTATGCCCGGGCATTTACAGACAGAATCAACTTCGGCGCTAATGCCAAGGTCATCAGTGAAAAAATCGGTACAATGAACGCTTCTGCTATCGGTTTCGATCTCGGCCTGCAATACGTTTCGCCCTGGGGAATCGCCTTTGGAGTGGCGATGCGCAACATCGGCAGTAAAGTCAAGTTCGATGGTACCGGAATCGAATTCGATTCGGCGATACCTTACTCGAAACGGGCGGCTACCACCCGTAAAACCAGATTAGATCTGGCTTCATCACAACTGCCGACGAGTTTGAGTCTCGGTTTGGCCTATCTGTATAAAATGAACGACCAACTGAAATTTAATTTGCTTGGCAATTACACGAACAACAGTTTTACCATCAACCAGGTCAGTGCCGGGGTTGAAGCCACGCTGATGGACATGTTCATCGTGCGGGGCGGATACCAGATGACCCTTTTTCCGGAAGATTACCCGGAAGCAGCCAAAGATGACAATCAATTCGGCCTGGCGCTGGGTGGCGGGTGCCACTTTAAGGTCGGCGGTAACAATTTAATGATCGATTATGCCTATCGTCCGATGAAGACGTTTGATGCCAATCAATACTTCACTATCGGAATAAGTTTCTAAAACTCTTCCTCACTCACACTGCAGAAAGCCCCCGTCTTCACCCTCCCGAAGACGGGGGGCTTCATTTTTAGGGTTTGATTCTGATTAAGATAAGTTGTGTCTTGAGCCACCCAACGGGATCCCTGCCCGACTACCGCAGAGAACCGTTGACCTGACGATTACGAATTGCCTTTAATCGGTTGATAAAATAAATCCGTGTACTACCGGTATTGGAAAATGATCGTTAATATCAAAATTTTTATATAAACACTTATAGGTGTGGTAGCAATGATGGAAAATAGCAATTTGCAGAAGAAATCAATGATGTCTGTCAAAAACATGGAATTCAATCTCCAGAACAACTTGAACAGTTGTTTTTATTAGTGCCTGTCATTGTTTCGTTTTGAAGGAAAGAGGACTATATAAGGGACTAAGATTAAGAGATAGTTCTGGTAATTCAAACTAAGAAGAAAAGACAATGAAGATACGAAAGACCATAGTTAGCAACGTAGTGCCTTTTATGGCGAGAGAAGGAATTAAATAGAAAGGGAGGGACACTTCTGTTGTATTCAAAAATGCTCTCTCTTATATTTAACCTTGGAAAGTTCAATAGCCTTTGAAGACATACAGACAAGACAGGAAGGAATTTACGACGGAGGAGTTATTGAAATGATGCAGGACGTTCCTCATTTTTCAAACCGGGGAGAAATGGATTCTCTCACACAAACAGAACGTACGGCCTGGACTGGGGTGTTGACTTGTGGGGCTGGACTTGCGTTGAACATAATTGCAGTTTTACTGGCTAATTCATTGGTGTTGAAGGCTGATTTTTTCAATTCACTGCTGGAATTCGCCTCGATAACTCTTTCTTGGATTACGTTACGGGCTCTGCGTAAAAATAGTCGGGCAGTTTTTAATTATGGATTGGGTAAGCTTGAAAATATTGTCAGTCTATTCATTGGCCTGTTCATACTGATCAGCGTACTATTGATGGCTTTTTTGATCACATATCGGCTGGCGCACCCTGTGCGTCTTGCCGGTTTCGGCGTCTGGGTGGGTATCGTGTGCACCTTGGTCTTCGGATCCATCCATGCCGTCTTATGGCGACGGACCCGTCGGCAGAAACGTGCCACGGATTCACCTATAGTGGAAACACAGGCACGTTTATTCATGATCAAAGCCGTGGCTAACGGCTGCATGTTCGTCAGTTTTATACTGGGCTTGGCGGTGCAGCACGACTGGGTCATGTACTTGGACCCGTTGGTCTCCTGCATTACGGTCAGTTTCATGATCCACAGCGCCTGGCTACTCCTGCGCCGATCAGTGCGCGATCTGCTGGATTGTTCGTTGGAAGAGCCATTGCAGTTGTTGATTACTCGGGAACTAGTCCGCAGTTTCGATAAATATACTGCTTTAGATAGTGTGCGCTCGCGCTATTCCGGCCGGCAGGTGTTCATCGAAGTTTTCCTGGGCTTCGAACCAACCCGCACCATGGCGGATGTACAGCGGATCATTGAAGACATCAAGTGGAACTTGGAAACCACCATTCCCCAAGCAGAAGTGCTGGTGATCCCGCACAGCCATAGCGGTCGGTCTCAAGGGCAGATACGAGACATGAAGGACGATCGTAAGGAAATAAAGAGTGCATAGACTTCCTTATGGAGTAGTAACCAGTATTGTCTTTAATAGTGCGACATGAAGAGTATACGACATACTGTTTACACGAAATTCCCGGCTGAGTTTTTAGCGCAAATCTTCACGGATCGGAACATTAACCAAGCTGCTTTTAACCATCAACAGGCGAAGGCGTAAATAGATGAAAATTCCGTGTCCGGTTTTAGAAGGGAATAAAGGCAAATATCTGCTAATATTTGTGAATCGGAAAAATAACGACATAAAAAGAAAAATCCGTCTTTATCGACGGGAGATTATGCGAGCCACCCAACGGGATCGAACCGTTGACCTGACGATTACGAATCGTCTGCTCTACCATCTGAGCTAGGGTGGCAAAAAGCGGCTCAAATTTATAACATTTCTCCGGGAGTTACAACGGAGCCGTCAAGTCTTTTTACAGAGTAATCTACGCGGTCAGAATTCTATACCGCAACCGGCCGTAAAGAAAGGGATCAGACCGGAATCGAGTACTTTGCCGCCGGGTTGTGATTCGGAGATTTTATTGATCGAAAAATACTTTTCGCCAACTTCGAAAAAAAAGATGATGTCTTCATTCTTGACGGCCTGCAAAGCGCGCGCCTCAACACCGAAGCCTGCGCCAAAGTTGAAGTAATTTTTAGTGTAATCTGTACTCCGATCGAAATTCTGCTGTCTGAATGAAGTTCCAGCCAGAGCGTACAGCCGTGTTAGCGGTTTGAGGATAATATTGCGTTGAACGCTTAAACCGACCGCATAGGAATTCTCTTTTTCTTTGGATGAAGAGATGGCGTATGCTGAGGCTTTAAACCCCCAACCCCCATCCAACAAGCGATACATCAGACCGGAACCGGTGAGGGTGGATACATCAACTCCGATCATGTGCTTGTTGTTTTTCAGTACGGCGTCCTGACTGAAAGCAAATACTGAAGAGATCAGAATCAGGAAAATAATCTTTTTCATTTTTGTCCTTCCTTTGCTGGCATCCTGTTTTTCTACAAAAACAATTTATATTGCGTTTTTAAATATCGCAATAGTCAGGTGATTAATTTTAAAAATTCGGATTCGCTGAGTATCTGCACGCCGAGCCGTCGGGCGGCCTCGGCTTTCGAGCCGGCGCTTTCGCCCACTACAACGTAATCGGTTTTCTTGCTGACGGACGAAACAGCCTGGCCACCATACTTTTCCACGAGCGCCTGGGCTTCGTCGCGCGTGAATTGACTGAGCGTTCCGGTAAAGACGAAAGTTTTACCGGCCATACCCGTCTTTTGCGGGATAGCTGGTGCGGTCGCGAATTGAATGCCGCCGCTCAATAATTTGTCGATCGTCAGCCGGTTGGACTCGGCGTTGAAGAAGTCGCGGATGCTTTGAGCGACGATCGGACCGATGTCTTCGACCGCCAGCAATTCTTCATCAGTAGCTTTGCCAAGTCGATCGAGTGTGCCGAATGCTTTTTCCAGCACTTTGCCGGTATGTTCGCCGACGTTGCGAATCCCGAGCGCAAAAATAAAGCGGGCCAGGCTCACGGTTTTACTGGCGACGATGGCGTCGATCAGGTTCTGAGCGGATTTTTCGCCCATGCGCTCCATTTCCAGTAATTGTTCACTGCGCAGAAAATACAGGTCGGCGACATTCTTTATCAGGCTATGATCGACTAACTGCTCCACCAGTTTGTCGCCGAGACCGTCGATATTCATGGCACGCTTGCTGGCGAAATGTGCAATGCTGGCCTTGATCTGCGCCGGGCAACTGATATTCGGACAGCGGTGCTTGGCCTCGTCTTCATCGCGGACGAGCGGCGTGCCGCAGACCGGGCAGGTTGATGGAATATGGTAAGATTTCTCGGTGCCGGTACGCCGCTCCGGGATGACTTTCACGACCTGTGGAATGACATCGCCGGCGCGTTGGACGACCACCCAATCGCCGATGCGAATATCCTTCCGTTCGATTTCGTCCTGGTTGTGCAGGGTGGCATTCGAGATGGTGACGCCACCGATCTGCACCGCTTGCAAGTGCGCTACCGGTGTAATTGCTCCGGTGCGGCCGACGCTGGTCTCAATATCGAGTATCTGTGTTACTTCCTGTTGTGCTTTGAATTTCCCGGCGATCGCCCAGCGCGGCGAGCGTGATTTGAAACCCAGCTCGGTTTGCTGAGCCAGCGAATCAACCTTAAACACCACGCCGTCGATGTCGTAGGCGATCGTGTCACGGATGGATTCGATCTTTCGGTAATAATCAATTAAGGCTTCACTGCCCGCGTGGGTCTCGATCAGCGGGTTGACGCGAAAACCCCATTGAGGCAGGGCTTCGAGAAATTCATGGTGAGTCTGAAAAGTAAATCCCTCACACGAACCCAGTGAGTAGCAGAAAAGTTTCAACGGGCGCCGGGCCGTGACCTGCGGATCGAGTTGCCGCAGTGAACCAGCGGCTGAGTTACGCGGATTGGCGAAAGGCGGTTTGCCTTCCTGCAACTGCTGTTCGTTGAGTTTCTGAAAATCGGCCTTGTCCATATAAACTTCGCCGCGCACTTCTATCAGGGCCGGAATCGCCAGATTCTTCTGCAACCGGAGTGGTACACTGCGGATCGTTTTCAGGTTCTGGGTAATGTCTTCGCCAGTCACGCCGTCACCGCGCGTCGAACCGGAAACGAAGACACCGTTTTCGTAGACGAGTTCGACCGCCAGGCCATCAATTTTCGGCTCGCACACGAATTGAATATCGGTGTCCGGGAGACCTTTCATGACGCGGGCCACGAACTCGCGGATCTCACCTTCGTCCATGGCATTGTCCAGACTCAGCAACGGAATACGGTGTGTAACGGTTTTGAACTCATCTAAAGGTTGCGCGCCGACGCGCTGGGTGGGCGAATCCGGCGTTTTCGATTCCGGGTAAGTAGCCTCCAACTGTTGTAATTCGCGCATCAGCCGGTCGTACTCGGCGTCACTGATCGTGGGATTGTCCAGGACGTAATAGTTGTAATTGGCGGTTTCGATCTGCCGGCGGAGTTCTGCGATTTTTGCCTGAAAAAGGTCCACGAACTAATTTACGGCCTGCCGCGTAAATATGGTACGGAATCCTTTGGGGGAAATAATAACCTCTCGCAAAGACGCAAGGAAGGGGAATTACTTTTTGGGGAATCTATATATAGAAAATTATCTGCGGGGAATATAATTCATTCGATATGGTGTAAGTACTGACTGACGATATTGTTTTTGGTCTTAGTTTGATTTATTCGGGTAGCATATTGTAACGATCTTCGAAGAGATAAGGTTGAGTCCAGTTCAACCCCCAAATATTGTCCTCTTTGGCACCTTTCTTTATTGCGTTATCTTTATATTCATTCCACAATTTCATGGTAGTGGTACTATCCATGATGAACGCCCTTGGCTTACCTTCCTGCGGAACAAAGACAAATGCGTAGTACATCTCTGGATGTGGTTGTCGATCATTAAAACGCCAGAAGCTCTTTGTACTCTGTCCTTTCACCTCAATCCCAAAATGCTTGCCGCTCGGACTTACGACGAGCATGTCATAAGTCGGAAATCGACTATCTGTGATCTGGACACAATATCCTCGTCGGGCAAGTTCGTACATAAGATAACCGCGTGCCATTTGCTCTACATTATGTTTTGTCAGTTTCATTTATTTTCACACGTTTTTCTATACATTCTTCGGCTCTATGCGCTCTGATATTACTCAATTCCCCGCGACTAGTCAAGCCACATTTCCGACAGGCCTGCCGATCCTCCCGGAGATTTTGCCGTCGCCAATAACATAAAACATTCTCTTTGTCCTCTGTGGTTTAAAAGAAGATCAATCGTTCAGGAGATTACATTTCGATGCCACGCCGGGCGGCGACGCCGGCTTGGTAGTAATGTTTGACTGCCTGCATTTCGGTGACGAGATCGGCGACTGCGATCAGGCGCGGGTCGGCCTTGCGGCCGGTTACGACGATTTCAACCTGTTCCGGGCGTTTTTGAATCACATCGAGCAATTCGTCAATCGAAAATAAATTAAAGTAAACGGCGATATTGGCTTCATCCAGGATCACCAGATCATAAGCGCCGGACTGAATAATGGATTGCATTTCCAGCAGTCCGTTGCGTGCCAGGCGGATGTCTTCTTCAGCCGGTTTTTCGTTGATAAAACAATGACGACCATATTGCCGCAGAGTGATATTTTCACTCAATTGGTGGAGCGCCTTGATCTCGCTGTACTCTGCGCCTTTCGCAAACTGCCCGATGAACACCTTCAGCCCGGCGCCGGCCGCGCGCAGAGCCAAACCCAACGCGGCGGTCGTTTTGCCCTTGCCATCGCCGGTATATACCTGAATAAATCCTCGCATGCCAATCCTTTTTGTTTGAAATCTGCCAGAAATTTAATTACTTATCGGCAATCTGTGATTATTAAAATGAACGATTTGGAAAAAATAAAAATTTACCTTGAACCGCTCGGGAAAGAGGTCAGTGTTCTCCCCGGTGAAAAACTGGCCGATGTTCTTTTTGAATACGGAGTGGAATTTCCCTGCGGCGGGCGCGGAACCTGTCGTAAATGCCGCATAAGAATTCTGCAAGGCGACCTGGCAGTCAACGATCAGCAGAAAAAAGCGTTGACGCCGGCTGAGATCGCTTCCGGTTGGCGCCTGGCCTGTCAATGCCGGGTCACGCAACCGGTTTCAATCGAGTTGGCCCAGATGGAAACTCCGGTGCTGAGCGATGCCGCCGGGATTGAATCTTCGCAACAAAACGGTCTGGCGGTCGCGGTTGATCTCGGAACAACTACGCTGGTAGCGCAACTCCTAGATCTGAAAACCGGCGCGGTGCTGGGTGTGGAGACGGCGCTTAATCCGCAGGCACGCCACGGCGCCGACATAATGAGCCGCGTCCAATTCGGGTTAACAGTAAATGGCAGTCATATCCTGCAAAACCTGATTCGGGATCAAATCGGCCGGATGATCGCGAGTCTGATTGAAAATTGTAAATGCCCCGACCGGTCGCTCCGGCAGGTCAATATCGTTGGCAATTCTGCTATGCACCATTTATTCGGCGGCATTTCGGTCGAACCACTTTCCGGGTATCCGTTTGAAATAAAGAATGGAGCGGAATTAAGCTGGACGGCATCGGAAATCGGTTGGCGTTTGCCCGGAAACCCACCGGTGAAGTTCCTGCCGTGTGTCGGCGGTTTCGTCGGCAGTGATATTCTGGCCGGGATTCTGGCGGTTGGAATGCACCGCAGTCCGGAAATGGTTGCGCTAATCGACCTTGGCACAAACGGCGAGGTCGTGATTGGCAATCGCGATAAAATCATTTGCGCTTCGACCGCCGCCGGTCCGGCCTTCGAAGGCGCTCAGATTGCGATGGGTATGCGGGCCACGACCGGCGCGATCTGGAAAGTCAGCCCGGCTAATGGTCGCTTGCAGGCTGAAGTCATCGGGCATGTTCAGGCGCACGGAATCTGCGGAAGCGGTTTGGTGGACGCCATCTCAACCGGTCTCGAACTCGGATGGATCGATCCATCCGGAAAAATTACGCTCCCCAACCGGGAGATTGCGGTGTCGTTGCCAGTTGTGATCACGCAACCCGATGTGCGCGAACTGCAATTGGCTAAGGGCGCGATCGCGGCCGGAATTCAAATATTGTTGAAGCAAATTGGCATAAAGCCGTCCGGTCTGAAAAAAATCTATCTGGCGGGCGCTTTCGGTAATTACATCAATGTATTCAGTGCCCGGCGGATCGGATTGCTGGATTTTGATGTCGATCTTATCGAACAGGCCGGAAATACAGCCCT
>Ga0209749_1000625_pt1 | contig 43467 bp, 49 predicted proteins | sample EPASupsiteSAE347_FD_187267 | JGI IMG/M metagenome (GOLD analysis project Ga0209749, IMG submission 187267) | Bioremediated contaminated groundwater from EPA Superfund site, New Mexico - Sample SAE3-47 (SPAdes) (version 2) | ecosystem: Environmental > Aquatic > Deep subsurface > Groundwater >...
TATGACGTTATCGCCAAACCTGACGGTTAAATTATCAATCTTCGTGCAGCAATGTTCGCAGGTATTCATCAAACAGCCTAATGCTCCCTTATTTTAATTTCTAAAAGCAAGCTTTAAAATCTTAAGGTTATTCTCCATTATATTAACGTAAGCGTCATAATCATCGCTGCCGGTTACTGCCGGATCAAGCACGTATACTTTAGCGCCTGTTTCCCTGGCTATGGCTTGGGCTGCGGCAGATGGATACTGCGGCTCGCTAAACAATGCCGGAATACCGTTCTTTTTAATAAGTTCAATAGTATCAGCAAGTTCTTTCGCGCTTGGCTCGCTTCCCGGCTCTCTCTCAACTACGGCGGCTATCTTTAAACCGAATTCATGGGCAAAATATGGAAATGCTTCGTGAAAGGTTATAATCGACCTCCCTTTATAAGAAGCTAATTCTGAATGCATCTTCTGGCGCAACGCTTCAAGCTTTGCCGCATAATCAGCTGTATTCTTGGCGTAGAGTTCTTTGTGATCAGGGTCAAATTCTTCCATTGCCCGGCCTAAATTCTTTACCTGAATTATTGCGTTAGAAATACTCACCCATAGGTGCGGGTTATCCCCTTCATTCCCCTCTCCTTTAATAAGAGGGATACCGCCTGCTAATTCTATTATTTTTATATTAGGATGCCCGGCTATAATTTTGTCCAAGAAAGACTCCATCCCAGCGCCATTAGCCACAAAGACCTGCGCTCTAGCCAGTTTTTTCATATCATTGGTAGTAACCGTATAATCATGCAAACACCCGGTCAATGGCGGAGTAAGATTCTGGACTGAAACACCAGGAACATCTTTTATGACATTCTTGGCCATGATATACATTGGATAGAATGAAGCGACTATCTTGATATCCTTGGCTGCGCTGGCAGCATTACCAATAGAGACGAAATAACAAACCATAAGGAAAACTGATAAAATAAATACGGGAATGCGGCGAATGAACATATATTCTCCTCTCATTTGCACTTTGAACACAATCCTTCTATTTGTAATTGATGCGTTTCTACTTTAGCATTAAGCTTGTTTTCAATAAACCGTGAGATGCCTTTAAAGTTACAAAAATCTACTTCTTCCACTTTCTTACATTTACGGCACGAGAAATGATGATGATGGTGCTGATGAGGCAAGGTGCACAGCGCATACCGCAACTGACGATCTTCTGATAAAGACTGCGCCAAAATACCGGCATTCTTGAGCTCGGCAAGAATCCTGTATACAGTCGGCAGCCCTATCGTCGAAAGCTTCCTCCTTAGCTTCGCGCGCACATCATAGGGCGACAAACGATAATTGCATCTTATAAAGATATCGATGACCGCCTTTCGCCTAGGGGTGATCTTTAAACGGTTGGCCTTTAGAACCTGCAGATACGATTGCATATCTCCTCGTAAATAGAAATGATTTCTATTTATACCACAGGAGCAATCTTTGTCAAGAGTTATCCACTAAGCGATATCCGCTATACACCTCCATACCCTAAAACGTTACCACCTTATCGCTTTCTTTGACGATTTCGCGGATATCCTTATTAGCACTCTAAGGCCTCCCCCTCCTTTAACAATACATACTTATCTTTATATGATTTCTTGAATAAGTTCTGCGCGCTTTGGCCCGTACAATGCAAAGGCGCAACCTTGCGGATGCCAAGCTTTCGTAATTCCTCTATAATGTTACGGTTCTTTTCATTAGTATTATCCTTTAGATGAAGGCCCCCAATTAACAAATGAACATTAGTTTGAAAATTTTCCTTAACCTCCCTGATAATATTCACTACTCCGGGATGAGCGCACCCGCATATCACCGCCAAACCGTCAGCTGTCCTAATCACAACCGACTGCTCATATATCTTCCTGCCCTCTGATAATTTGCAAAGCTCTCCGGTAGAATAAACGCTATCTTTAATTTGCAATATCCCCGAAACCTCAATAAGCCTGGCCCCAAACGCAACAATCCTGTCCTTTATTTCCTGCTTGAACCCGGGACAAACGTACACTGTGATATCTTTTCTGTCCCGTATCAAATACCATAATCCAGAGATATGGTCCCAGTCATCATGCGATAAAATAATGTGTTTAATCTTAGCCGCATCAACGTTAAACCTATGCATATTATCCAGGAATACATCCGGATCGCCAAAAGTATCAAAAAGAACATCCTCGCCGATTAGGAATGCAACACCCCATCTACGGATGAACCGCTCCCATTTAGTTGAACCTGTAGCTATAATTTTTATGTGCATAGCTATCTTTTATTTATCAAGAAGTAACTTTGTTCATTTCTATGATCCCTTATTCTGTCTTTTCCCATCATATTTTCAAGCTGCCCGAATTCTTTTAACCTGTTATAAATCAACACCCAAACGCAATCCCGTTCAGGGTCAATTTCGCATCTTCCTTTATTAGCGCCGCCGCAAGGGCCATTACGCAAGCCTTTAGGGCACCTTGTTACCGGGCATATCCCCGCGGTAATGCCAACGACACATTCCCCGCACATAAGGCATTTTTTCTCAAAACGGTCTTCCTGCGGAGAAAGCCGGAGTATCTCCCCCTGAAAGAGCGTATCGTTAGCCGGATAAATCGGTTTTCCTATAATCTCGGCTATCGCCTGCGTACCGCCTCCACAGGCAAGGCTGATAATTGACTCTGCCTCGGCTATCTCTTTTTCTTTACGCCTGAGTAATTTCTTCGATTCTAAAATATAACAAGCCGGGTTAAGGATATCCCATCCGCTTACCCTCTTGCCCTTGGCGCCCAATAGTCCGGCTAACAATTTTATTTCAGCCTCCCCGCCAGTTTTACAAGTTGTTGCGCAAACAGCGCAACCAACCAAGAAAACAACTGAATCATTTTTAATATAATCCAGGATCTCCTCTATGGGTTTTTGTTTAGTTATAATCATTTTTTTAGCAAATAATCCGCTATTGCCCGGTAAAGCGTGCTTACCGAGAGTATTGAACAATGCAGATGATCCTTAGGCAAGCCTTTAAGCCTTACGATTACTTCTCCCGCGGAAATTAAAAGAGCTTCTTTGATGGTTTTCCCCTCTGCCAGCTTTGCCGCCATTGCAGCGCATGCCCTTGTGGCCTGGCAGCCATCGGTATAATATTTAATCTCAGTGATTTTGCCCTCCTCTATCACCAGATAAAACTCCATTGCATCCCCGCAAGGCCCCTTTAGGTAAGAAGAACTCACAGGGTCATTCATTCTGCCAAAATATTTTGGGTTATTTATTAAATCTACTACCTCGAGCGGATAATCAATAATACTATTCTCGCCAGCATGCTCCATTATCTGCCTCCTGTGATATTACGAGCTTACCGCAGTAAAGCTTCTCCCGGATAAAACCGGAAGTTTTTCTTCGCGCAAAAAACAATTATAAACGCCTAATTTTATCTTCCGGCCGCCGGATTCTTTAGAGATCAAATACTGCTTCTGCTTGTTTAAACCGGATAAAATAACGTTATCATCGGCATAAGACGACACGAAATCGATCCCTTTTCGAGTCAAAACAAACACCGGAATTTGTTTAGAAATTTGTAACGCGGCCGCCGTACCGATCTTTTGCCGGATATCTCCAGAGGCGCAACTCCAGACAATATCCGCATAACGTCGGATCTCATCAATTTTTACACCGGTTATTCCGGTAGTACAAACGACAAGGATTGTAACCGCGGCATCTCCGGAAGATTCCGAACTTCGGATTTCCTTTAACCTTTCAGAATCATGGCTACTGAGGGTAACCGCGATTTTCTTATATCCGGAGTTAATTGCCTTCTCAACACCCTTAACCTGGTCAATTATAGCGTTATCGAAAACTACCTGACAATTCAATTTTTTAAGCTGCGTCATAGTCTCTTTAATCGGAGAGGTAAGTAAAAGGCTATTCATCCTCGCCCCTACTCCCTGTGCGATCTCACCGTTATCTGTTATGATCGTTCCTGCGCCATCGCAGACAATAACCGCGGCATCAATGGCCTTCTTTTTCAAAGCAAACATAAGCATTTCAGAAGCGCCGTAAGGAATGGATGTATCGCATTGCAACAATTTCCTTTTAGCGGTAAATAACCCGTAATCCCTGATTTTAGATTCGATTGCGCTCTTAATAATTAACTTAATTTTTTCTTTATCCGGGCTCTCATTTTTCTTAAAATCCTTATAAAGATAGCTCGCTAAAGGACAGAAAGCAAGCGACGGCTCTGTTACATTAATAACTTTGCCGCTTGAAACGCTGATAAATGAAGAAAAATAACGTAAAATATGAATATCCCGTTCAAGATTATACGCCATAGATCAACTTTTTAAAACCTCCCAGATTTTCCTGATTTCATCTCCGGCGGCGCACTGAGCGCCTTCAATAATAGTTTTTCCCTCAACTAGCGCCTTAACTACTTCCTTATCAAAAACTATCTTCCCGATAACCGGTACGCCGGTTTCAGAACAAAATTCTTCTATTTTTCTAGTCATAGATATATTTAAATCATATTTATTCACAACGAGTTTGGCCGGGATATTAAAATGCTTGGCTACTTCCATAACGCGCCGGGCATCATGCAGGCCGGAAAGTGTCGGCTCGGTTATAATCAAGGCGCAATCGACTCCTGATAATGACGCGATTACCGGACATCCAATTCCCGGAGGCCCATCAATAATCACATACTCAAGAAATTGTTTTTCTGCTAGTTCTTTGGCAACCTGCCGTATCTTTGCCACAAGCTTGCCGGAATTCTCTTCGGCAATACCAAGCTTTGCATGCACAAAAAGGCCATGCTGAGTATCTGAAACAAACCACTCACCGGCAAGGTTTTCTTCCATATGTATTGCGCTATGCGGGCATACCCGGCTGCACAACCCGCATCCTTCGCAGGAGAATCGCTCGATACTGAAATCCGGCTTTATTGCCTCAAATCTGCATGCAGAAATACATCTTCCGCATTCCTTGCAAAACTTTTTATCAATAACCGCGGTTGAACCGCTTTTAAATTCATGGCGCTCTTTTACCCTGGGATACAACAATAAATGCAGGTCTGCCGCATCCACGTCGCAATCAACCATAACTTTATTTTTAGCTAAAGCAGCAAATGACCCGCTAATAACTGTCTTGCCTGTCCCGCCTTTTCCGCTAATCACGGCTATTTGTTTCATTTTATTTTAAAAACACCTTATTTAAAAACTCAGCTGCTTTTTCTACACAAACTACACAGGAAACTTTTCTACCGGATTTTATTTCTTTGCAAGTCAATGCTCCGGCGTATTTTAAAAAATAATCCTTACACTCTTCTGACTTATCATTATTTTTGATATTTAAAATATATAAAGCCGCATATAATGCTCCGCAATATCCATCTGGAGCGTTACCTCCTCCGGACCCAGCGTGAATCTTTAATAAATCAGGCGCTACCCCGAATAAATCGGAACACGCCTTAATAACCGACTGAGCGCAATTATAACGCGCTCCGCTTTTACCTAAGAAATTATTCCTGGCTTTTTCTATCAGCATAAGTTGTTATCCTCTCGAACATGTTTCGAAATTCTTTGATTAAATCGGGAAATCTATAAACTAACGTTTCACCGCATGAATAGGCTCTAGCTATTTCTTTGCTGAAAGGAATCCGCATTAAGACAGAAATACCCTCTTTACCGCAATAATCCTCAACTTTACCATCGCCAATATCAGAACGATTAATTATTACACCGAACGGTATCTGCAATTTCCGCAATACCTCAACCGCTAAAGTAAGGTCGTTAAGGCCGAAAGGCGTCGGCTCGGTAACTAGTATACAAAAATCACTTCCTTTTACTGCCGTAATCACCGGGCAAGACGTCCCGGGAGGCGCGTCAACAATCACCGTTTTTGTAGGATTAATATATTTTTTTACCTGCCGGATCAAGGGCGGCGACATCGCTTCCCCGATATTTAGGCGGCCATGGATAAACTGCATATCATCTTTGCCGCCAATCTCAATTACCCCGATATCTTTATCAGCTTCTTTTATCGCCCCTTGAGGGCAAAACAAACTACAGGCTCCGCATCCATGGCATAGATGCGGAAAAATTAAAACACTCCCCCTTTTACCGTTGTTTCCCGGCAACACCGCAATAGCATGATAGACGCAAACCTCTTGGCATTTACCGCAATAGGCGCATTTTTCCTCATCTACCTCCGGCACAAGAATAACTGCTCTTTGCTCTCCTGTAATTTGAGGCTTTAGGAATATATGCGCGTTAGGTTCCTCGACATCGCAATCAAGAAACTGGACATTTTTAAGCGAAAGCGCCAGATTAACCGCGATTGTCGTTTTTCCTGTTCCGCCTTTTCCGCTAGCTACTGAAATAACCATAATTTAAATACTGCCTCTTTCGGCGGTAAGAACACACTGATAGACACTCTCTGCTTTTTTGACTGAAAAACCTTTTTTTATGAAGTACGATTCTGCGCGCGTTAATCCGACTTCCCCAACCTCATGCTTATTGCCTTCAAGGCTGTGGATTTTATCCATAACCTTGAATCCTTCCGGCGTAAAATCAGCTAATATTAGTTTACCTTGAGGTGTAATAAGGCGGATTAATTCGTCAATTACCTGGTAGGCATTACGTAAATGATGCAGGACATTTACCAGGAAAACCGTATCAAAACTACCGTCACTAAAACTTGTGCGCTCGCCGTTTTCGATCCTGAAATCTACTTGCTTCTGATAACCAAAATGCGCGATATTCAATTTCGCGAACCGCTGCTCCTTTGGGGATATGTCAAAGGTAACGAACGAATACCCGGCTTTAGCCAAAGCGAGCGCAAAATGCCCCTTGCCAGTTCCGGCTTCAAGGATTTTTCCAAAAAGAGGCTCCCCTTGCTTTAGGATAAAATCTCTTTCTTTATCTACATCGTAGCCTAAACTTTTATACAGCGCTTTTCGCTCTAAATATCTTTTATGATTCTCTATAATCTCTTTATCCAATTTTGTTATCTCTAATCGTGTTCTCTAAACATCCTATTCTGCGTCGGGTCATTTTTCCTAATCCACTCCATGAGCATTGCCGTGTGTTCTTTTTCTTCGTTCATATTATGCGCAAGGAGCTTTTTAAGCGACTCATCATCAGTTGCATCAATCCGCTCCTGATAAAAATCAACTGCCTCAAGTTCTTCGCGCAGAGATTTTCTTGCTCTCTCTAAATCAACATGCTTAGGATCCAACTTTTCTAACGGTTCGAAGAATGGCATATCCCTCTCCCTCCTTGTCTTAACTACTCTTTCCCGGCATGCCGAATTTTGAACCTACGCTCGGCGTATCCGTCGCTTTATATTCTCCCTTTTTATAGGCTTCTATCGCCTCTTTTACCGTCCCGGAGATTCCGGCAAATATGCTGATCCCTGCGGCTGACAATACCTGATGCGCGTTGGGCCCAACGTTTCCGGTAAGCACAGCTTCAACGCCTCTGGATACCACAAGTTGCCCTGATTGAATACCGGCTCCCCCCTGGAACTGAGCGTTGGCATTCTCCTGCGCTTCAAAATTACCGGTATCAGTATCAAAGAAAATAAAATTCCGGCACCGGCCGAAACGAGGGTCAACCTTAGAATCCAAAGTCTTGCCTTCTGAAGTAACGCATATTTTCATCTAACACCCTCTTTCTTAATGGCAACTTCCGCTCTCGCCGTGGTCTTTACAGGCATCTAGTCCGCCTAAGGCATTATTCATAAAATCATCCAACGCTTTCTGAACATTGCCGGAATAGCCGAATACCTGAACTCCCGCTTGAGCGAATTTAGCTTGAGCGCCCATTCCCATACCGCCAGCGATAACATGAGTTATCTTATATTTGAGAATCTCATCAACCGCAACACACCCGCCTCCGCCGTGCACAGCAGTATTCGGAACGATGCGTGTACTGGTTATCTTCTTCTTGTCCTTATCAACATCCGCTAAGAGAAAGAACCTGCACTGGCCGAAATGCGCGCAGACATTGCCATGAACTCCATTTTCATCTTCCAAAACGACTCCAACTCTCATATTAATAAACTCCTTTCTTAATGAAACTTTGACCTAACTATTTTCCCTCTGCTGCCCCGCGGCCAAAACCGCCAAACGCCTGCATGCCTCTTTGGGACCTCATCCAACCCGTAAGCCCGGTCGCATAAAAACAATTCCTAAAACCGCGGCCGCGGCCTCTTCCGCAAAAACTTCTATTATTACCCGGCATGGCATCTGGGCTGTTTAATGCTACCACACAGTATCCTCTCCCTCCGCCCGTCATCGGGCCTTCACCCCTGGGGCCTGTTCCATCAAAACGCGGCATATTAATCACCTCCCTTTTGTTAGTGGAAACCATTTCCATTATAGCTAAAAAAATATAACAGCTATTTCTTTCCGCTGCACTTTCCGCACAAACCGTAAAATTGGATAACATGATTAGTGATCTTGAAATTATACTTCTTACCCAAGCCCTTCTCAGTTTCTCTTAAAAGCTCTACTTCTTCATCAATGAAATCTGTATAATCAATCACCTTATTACAATCAGTGCAAACTAAATGATGGTGATGATGCGCGCCCTTAGGCCCTTCAGCTAATTCGTAACGCGCCCTGCCATCCCCGAAATCAAGCTTATAAACCATCCCGAGCCCGGATAAAACATCTAATGTCCTATAAATCGTGGTAAGCCCGACATTAGGATATTTAGGATGGACCTTCATGTAGATATCTTCAGCGCTTAAGTGGCCTTCGGATTTAGCTAGAATATCAAGAATAGCCTCCCTGCCTTCGGTAAGCCTGTATCCGCATCCCCTAAACTTCCCGTGCCACCAACCCTGCCCCTGGCAATTCCCTCTTGGCATATTTAATATTACTCCCTGCCTGCCCGTAGGCAAGCTTATTGAAAATGATTTCCATTACTAAATATACATTATACTACTATCTTTGTCAAGTTTATTCTTTGTGGAATCGGAAATCGAAAGATTTGAGAAGAGTTACTCCATCAATAATCTAAAACGTCATCTTTCCCTATTTGATTTTATTACCATTCACCCATAGTTTTTCAAACGTATGTGCTAAAGCACGCTCATCTGTTAATTCAAGCGTTTCCCTAGCCCAACCAGCTGCAATGTCAGCTGCCTGGATATGATTAATTGATCTGGAATCTAACTCTCTTATAAGTTGCCCTTTTTCAGGAATACTTAAAGTAGGAAAATACGTTTCCATTTGGTTAGAAATTACGCTAGTAATATCATTTAATATATCAATACTTTTGTTATCTTCTTTATCAAAAAATCTTGTAGTCGATATTACTTCTGCAAGTATAATACGAGACAGAGGTGAACGAAAGGCATCCCTGGTAGACACCTCACCATTAGTTAAGCTTTCAACATCGAAAATAGCATGGGCTCTTGCAGCAAATATTGATGCAGCGGATAGACCTCCTCCTAGTTTTGCTAAAATATTTTCTGGAGTATAATTTTCCAATGTTCCATAATCCTCATAGGACCATGATGGAATTACTTTCATCATTTCAGAAGGTAAATAAACTATTGGTGTTCCCGCAACTATAGCAGTTGCACACTTGCTAATTAAAGTATCACTATTAAAATCATGTCCATCTTCGGCTCCATCAGCTTCTAACGATTTACGAATAGCTGTTTGTATCGGGTAAGGATCAATAATTATTACTGTCGCTTGCCCCACTCCCTTAACAACCATATCCCATAATTCTTTGTCCAATTTTATTTTATATCGGAACTCGCGAAAATGTTTATATTTAAGCTCATCTAACACCAAAAAAGCTCTTAAGCGCCCTACCCAATCGAGATTCGCATCTTCTCTAAACTGGGCTAAAATATATTTTCTTAGTGGGCCACCTTCAGTTTTTGTCGCATCCCCGTAAGTAGAGAACGAGGTTGGTATTATAATTGACATTTTTATTTATCCTTTTATCAAAAATCTAGCGAATATTTACTATGCGAAAGTAAAAATAAGGGGCGGTTCTAATTTCTGATGAAATTTAGAAACGCCCCTCCTTTCTTTTGTCTATGAATTTACGCTTGTTCAGTATCCGTTTAATTTTCCTTGTCGGAAAATTTTACGGAGAGGGTGGGATTCGAACCCACGGACCCTTGCGAGTCGCACGCTCTCCAGGCGTGTCCGTTACGACCACTTCGGTACCTCTCCAGATTTAAAATAATTATCAAATCTTATACGATGATGCTTATTATGCGTGCCTATTCTTTCAAAGTATTTCTTAATAGCTAAACTATTATAAACAAAAACATGCCCATCTTGTCTAATACTCGCCGGAAAACCAAAATGCAAAAATATGCTATGGGCATTCTTCAGTAATGGAAAGGAATGGTTCGTAAAACATAACCCGATATGCCTGTACCTAATCCCCTTTGTAACATGATTATGGTAATAAACGCCGCCGTCTGTATCTACTAAACCTCTTAAGCAGGCAGCCATACGGCTCGTATCTTCCAAAATCCAATCTGGAATGCTTACTTGATGGCGGATTTTGTTCCCGATTTTCAAGCCTAACTTGGTTAAATGCTCTGTCAATTTGACACTGGAGAATACCACATCACGGGTATTCTTTTCTCTCACCATCAGATCGCCTTCCAAATTAAAGAGCCTTTTGAAAAGCTTCAGAATAAACTTGGAATATTCTTTTTCAACCTTATTATTTAAGGAAATTTTTAACTGATACCTTGTTAGAGACCCATCTCCCAAAATTATTCCTACTGCCTCGGATAAAGCTTCAGATTTAGGGGGATAACTTATATCCTTCGGCCCAATAAAACCGGTTTCCTTGAATAGTTGCGGGTTCATTCTATACTTCATCCGCGTCGTAAGCCCGCCCCTGCTCCTCCCTTCAGGCGTTCCTATATTACCATACAATTCCATGCGCCTCAAGGCTCCCAATCTCCCTGCGCTTTTGACATTCCAGTCATCCTGAAGTACTTTTATTTTCGGGGTGGATATTTTTAGCTTCTTCTGTAGCGCTTGAAAAGAAGTATAGCTCATTTGGTACTTGTCTCGTCGCCAATCAAAGAACGTCCGTTTGTCCACCCTACATATTTCAGCTAAATCAGGCCAATCGAGCCCATATCTTTTTTTAATTTTCTTTAAGAAATTACTTTGCCTGGTTTTTAAGAATTTTACTCTAGGCATAAAATATAAACTTGCATAAGAATCGGCAAAACTCAACAGCTTCTTTTCGATTTTCCAATCAATTCCAACTTCTTATCTCTTGTAAAACTTTTAATCTCTAACTCGCGTTTTAAAGCTAAATTCTGATTAACGCAAGATTCCTGGTACACGAGTTTTAAAGGTTTGCGAAACCTAGTATAGCGACACTGATTAGTTGTATTATGAGCTTTGACGCGCTTATTAACATCTAAAGCTATACCCGTATATAAAGTCTTATCCTTACATTCAGCAATATAGACGAACCAGGGGGTATTGTAAATGCTTTTATTCATTGCTGAAGCGGATAAGATCCTTCGCTTCCGCTCAGGATCCGAAATTTTCATTTTATCGGTTGAGATACTTCGCTCACTGCGCCGCTTGTCGCGGCGCTACGTTCGCTCAGTATCCGCCAAATTTTCCTTGTCGGAAAATTTGGCGGAGAGTGGAGGATTTGAACCTCCGATCGTCTTACGACGATAACGGTTTTCGAAACCGCCGCATTCGACCACTCTGCCAACTCTCCCTTAAACCTTAACCGCGCTTAGTTTTTCTTCGCGAATGCCCCAAATCAAATGCTTGTATTCGTCAAGCATCCTGTAAGTATTAAAATGCGCGCCGGCGGCAACGCAATTAATCATTTTATCAATCCACGGTGAAGCAAAACTTGAGTTTCCTCCGCGGGAAGCCGTATAATACATAGCAGCCATCTCTTCCAAAGATTGATAAAGCTCATCTACATCTTCTTTCAGATAATGACCGAATTCAGAATCAAATTTTCCTTCAACATAACGACGCCCGAATATTTTACCTATCCCCATATCCTCAGCTTCCACCACCCAGCCATCAAGCGTAGACATCTGCACTACTCCGTTAAGCATAGCCTTCATGCCGCTAGTGCCGGAGGCTTCAAAAGGAGGAACAGGATTATTCAGCCACATATCGACGCTAGAGGTGAGCAGCTTACCCATATGAATATCGTAATTCTCCAAAATCAAGATTTTCAGATAATCATAAACTCCCTCAAGAGCATCCACTTTATCCATCATTTCATTAAGGTATGTAAAAGCCAAATTATCATTAGGATGAGCTTTCCCCGCCAAAATTATCTGCAGAGGGCCAACTTTCTTAGCTATCTGCAAAAGCCTTTGGACATCTTGCAAAATAAGGCTCGGCCTTTTATAAGCGGCGATCCTGCGCGCCCAACAAACAGTAAACACATCCTCTTTTAATTTCCACTTCTCAAGCAAAGAACAAAAACGGGATTTATTAACCTGATGCGCCTCCCAGATCTGCTGGCGGAACTCAAGATTATTTCTTAATTTAGGCGCCTCTGCCAAACCCATCGGGCTTGACTCGATATCTTTAATTACTGGATTAAAACGTTTATAAAGATCCATAAAACTTTTAGATATCCAGGTGTACGGATGAACGCCGTTAGTAACATAGCGTATCCTCTCTTTGTATTCGGGAAATTGCAGCTGCATTACTTCCTGATGCCTCTTAGCCACCGCGTTTATGGAAGAAGAAACATTCATCGACAAAAGCGTAAGGTTGATCAACCCCGGCCTCTCCCTGCCGAATTTCTGCACAAGCCTAAAATCCTCATCCCGCAGGTTAGGGCGGATATCATCCTCGGAAAAACGATCATGCCCGGCCTGAACCGGAGTGTGGCAAGTGTAATAAAATTTACTTTTTAACGCTTCTACCCCGCTATCAGAAAACCCGCCAGCTTTTGCCACAAAGGCAAGCGCGGCATGTCCTTCATTAAGATGAAAAATATCGATGTTGTAACTTAATTCTTTGATCGCGGCGACCCCACCGAAACCAAGCACGACCCTCTGCATCAACTTGATCCAGTTATTATCGCTGCGATACAACTGGTCAGTCAACGCCTTTATCTCTTCGCTGTTCTGAGGTATTTCGGCATCAAGCAGGATAAGCGGAACAACATAATCATGTTTATAACTATAGACATAATATTTCCAAAGCCGCAGATGAATCTCCCTATCCCTAAGCTTTACAGTCACGATATTTTTAAGTGGAATAAGCCCCGGATAACTATACGGATCCCAATGCATTTTTTCCGGCACCTGGCCGTATTTAAACCAGAATTTCTGACGGAAATAACCGGAATGCCACAATACACCAATAGCTGCTGCCGGCATTTTGTAATCTGCCATGGTTTTGACCGTATCTCCGGCCAATACACCCAAACCTCCGCTATATATAGGAAGATCAATAATGCAATCAATGTTTACGTCAAATAAATAATCTGCCAGTCTATAGTTTGAAAAAACGGTATTCTCGGGGATTTTATTCTGAGGATCAATCTGATTCTTGGAAGTAAAAGTATTATAAAAACTGGTTGCTAAGCCATACTCCATCGAGAAATAGGCGATGCAGCGCTCGCTCTCCTGCCGTAACCGCCTTTCCGCCTGAACAATCAACTCTAGGGGCATACCAAAATATTTGCCGTCGCAAATATCCCGGGAGTAACGCTCGCTGAATCCCTCAACGTCAACTAAAGAAAGAAATTCCTTTAATGGATCATCATTTTGCATATTTTTGTTTCCTGATTATCGGTGGGGCTGGGATTCGAACCCAGGGCGGGGAGAACTCCCCGCAACAGTTTTCAAGACTGCCGCTTTCAACCGCTCAGCCACCCCACCTCAAGGCTTAACCATAAAAAGCTGCGAAAATACAGCCTTAAAAATTGAACTGGCTGCGGAATACGTTTCGTTACAATAACAGACAAGAGAATATTCCCTGAACAAGAAACTAAAGAAAAGCGAAATTAACCCAAGATTTATTATATACATAAAAGAGAAACCGAAGATATAATTACTCTTCAGTATATCTCCTTTTTTGGAACGGATTGACCTAGCCGCAAACACCAGGTGTAGCGCCGTGCTAAAACCGAACAGAAACATGGCGTATTCCGTAAACCACTGCCCCTGAATGAAAATAGAAAGGAATAAATACAGGATAAATATGATAATTGTGTAGATCGGCAATAAATAAGGCGCCACTTTTACCAAAGGCTGAAAAAAACTGAAGATAATTTCTAAAAGCTTATGGCCTTTTTCATAAATAACTGCCGGTTCCCAGACAAACAGATAAACAATGAGCAGCGTTACCGCGCCTGACCAAAAATAATTTTGCAGTGATATTCCGACATTAGAAACCTGGGCCAAAAAAGATATCGTCGAGGAATAAACAAAAGGCAGTAAACATATCCCCAGAATAAGTTTAATAATATCGAAGATTTTATTGGACATCCAAGCTGACTTGGATGAACCTCCTCCCACGTCTCCCCGAGGCTCTCCTTTTAATTCAGGAGCGGCTTTTGGTTCTAACCACTTCTTAGGAAATCCTGTCTTTCCCATCTAGATACCCCCTTAGGGCTTTAGGTATTAAAATCGAACCGTCTTCCTGCTGGTAATTCTCTAAAATCGCGGCCATCGTGCGCGCCAAAGCAATACCCGAACCATTCAAGGTGTGCACAAAATCCACCTTCTTGTCTTCCTTCTTCCTGAATCTTATATTCGCCCGGCGGGCCTGAAAACTTTCGAAATTGCTGCAGCTGGAAACTTCCAGCCACTTATCCAAACCCGAAGCGTAAGCTTCCAAATCATAACATTTAGCCGCGGAAAAACTTAAATCTTGCGTCGCTAACATCAATACCCGGTAAGGAATATCTAAAATCTGCAAAACCTCTTCGGCGTTTGCGACTAATTTTTCCAACTCAGTGTAAGAGTCTTCCGGTTTTACGAATTTAACCATCTCTACTTTATCAAATTGATGCACGCGAATTAAACCGCGAGTATCCTTTCCGTAAGTGCCCGCCTCTCTCCGGAAACAAGCGGTATAAGCAGTATAATAAACCGGTAATTTAGTTTCATCAAGAATTTCGTCGCGGAAAATATTGGTTACCGGGACTTCGGCAGTAGGAATTAAAAATAAATCATCGTCCTTTAGCTTATACATATCTTCTTCCAATTTAGGCAGTTGGCCTGTGCCCAGCATCGACGCCCGGTTTACCAAGAATGGCGGAAAGATTTCGGTATAACCGTGCTTACTGGTATGCAAATCCAGCATAAAATTAATCAGCGCGCGCTCTAATTTTGCTCCCCAGCCTTTATAAAGTATAAAATTCGAGCCGGTAATCTTGGTGGCGCGGTTGAAATCAATGATATCCAAATTTTGAGCTAAATCTATGTGCGTTTGCGGTTTAAAATTAAATGTCCGCTTCTCTCCCCAGCTGCGCATAACTGTATTTTGCGTCGGATCACCCACCGGAATAGATGAATGCGGGATATTCGGAATCGTCAGTATGATTTTATCGAGTTGGACGTCAATTTCTTTTAGCTCATTTTCAAGCTGGTTGATCTCAGCCGAAACAACCTTCATAGAAGCAATTTTATCTTTAGCGTCTTTTTTTTCTTTAAGCAAAGCGCTGATTTCGTCATTGGCTTTATTGCGCTTAGCCCTTAAATCCTCGAGCTTACCCAGAATCTCCCGGCGTTGACTATCAAGCTTAATAAAAGCATCTAAATCCAGTTTAAGATTGCGGTTTTTTAACGCTTGCTTGACTAATTCCGGATTTTCCCTGATGAATTTTATATCTAGCATTTTACCCCCTAATGACTCCTAACGGTTTCATTCTACACACCCGCTTGGCAAGGCCCGCTTTATGCACAACATCGACCACATCATTAACATTCTTATAGGCTTGCGGCGCTTCTTCGATAATCGTGTCCCGGCCGGAAGCTTTGACTATTATACCTTGAGATTCCAATTCTTTCAACAAAGTATCTGCGTTTTCAGAACGGGCGCTGGCAGTGCGCGATTTTAGGCGGCCTGCACCATGACAAGCAGAATAGAAGGTTTCGGCTGCGCCGGGTTGCCCGACAAGTAAATATGAATTCCTGCCCATATCTCCGGGAATTATTACCGGTTGACCTATTTTTTTATACTTTTGTGGTAAATCCGAATGTCCCGGAGGAATTGACCGGGTTGCCCCTTTTCTATGCACGCATAAAGTTTTCTCTTTTCCATCTATAATATGCTTTTCTATTTTTGCGATATTATGCGCCACATCATAAATTAAAAACATCCCCAATTTCTGCCACGGGAGATTGAATATTCTTTCAAAAGTAAGCCGGGTCAAATGCATCAGGCATTGCCGGTTTGCCCAGGCGTAATTGGCAGCGCATTTCATTGCTCCTAAATAAGCTTTACCTTCCGCTGAATTTACCGGAGCGCTAGCCAACTGGCGATCAGGAACATTAATTCCGTATTTAGTCAGGCAATGCACCATGCTGCGGGTATAATCTTCGCAAACCTGATAACCAAATCCGCGCGAACCCGAGTGGATCATTACTGTGACTTGTCCTAAATTAAGATTAAGCTCATCGCAAGCATTTCTATCGTAAAGCTGATCGATCATTTGCACTTCCAGAAAATGATTCCCGCTGCCTAATGTTCCTGATTGAGCCTTTCCTCTTTCATAAGCGCGCTCAGAAACCGCTTCCGGGTCTGCGCCGCTAATCGCTCCCTGCTCTTCAGTGCAATCCAGATCATCCTGAGTTCCAAAACCTTTCTCCACTGCCCACTTAGCGCCTTTAATTAAAATTTCCTTCTCTTCTTTGACGCCTACCCGAATATCTCCTTTAGCGCCGACACCCGAAGGAACATCCGAAAATAAAGCGTAGGTTAAATCTCTTAATCTATCTTTTACATCTTCAAATTGTAAATTTGTTTTCAGCAGGCGCACGCCGCAATTTGAAACAACAAAATTATTGGCAACAAAATTATGATCGGGATGGCCCACGGTAAAATCATAAACATAATCATCGTATCTCGCGTCCAAAACAGACTTAACGTGCTCCCAAACCATTCCTGAACAACCTAAGCCCTTTGTGTTTATCTCAATATATTCTTCGAAGGTTAAATCATTACCCCACATTCTTGACCCTGTCTTCCTCTTTTCATACAAAGAACGTTCAATAAATCTACGGCTAATATGAGAAGAGCTTGTTAAATAATCATAAAGTTGTTCCCTATCCCAATTTCCTGAATTATATAGCGCTGGAGCCAGAACCGCTACTTCCTGCCTCTCTTTGATAACCTGCTTCCTAAACTGTAAGTAGCCGACTGCGCAATTTGCTAAAAACGCTCTTTTCTCATTATATTCAAAGCTAATTTTGCTATACAGGTTAATAAGGTTTTGTGGCTGGCTTGCAGCCATTAATCTAAGACGATAAGAAATTAAACCTTGTTCATTAACAAATTCCTTCCTCTTGCTTATCGCATAAGTAGAAACGCCAAACTCAGATAACAATTCAGCAATGGCTTGTAGAAATCTATAACCGCTAGTAAGAGAAGACGCAATTTTATTCATAGAAAGAGTAGGGCAATAAAAATTATATCCGTAGCCGGTCATAGTGGAAGGAGTTGATAATTCAGCTCCAAATAAACCCGCCAGAAACAATCTTTTCTGCCAAAGGCGCGCTTTTAATATCCATTCAGGCAATTCATATGATTGATAGCATTTATTTCCTACAGGCGTACCTAAAGCAGCCAGAAGAATAGCCAAAGAATTAGAAGAACATTTAAGCCAAGTTTCTCTACGATTAAATTCGGAGACACCGTACATTGTCTTTATCCTATGATGCCGAGCCCGGAAATATATTCCTGAGCTGAAACCAATCTTAAGCAGATCTTCTTGTATCTTTCTTAAATCATTCTCTTCTCCAAAAAAACAAACAGTACCTTGTTTTTCCTTTCCTGCGAAATAAATTGTCCCATCCCCAAAACAATAGCCCATAATCTTAAGAAGATACGGCAATTGGACAGAATCATATCTTAATGGCAGCAAACTCCTGGCATTAAGGCAACTCATTATCTGTTCAAAAGCATTTCCGCACAGACTTTTTCCTAATTCTAGAAACTGCTTTTCAATCTTTTGTTTATTAACTACAACGCCAGAACCAGGTTTTTCGTAAATTACTCCTTCAAAAGGATAAATAGCCACTTCTTCACCCTCAACTAATTCACCAGCCTGTTTCATACCATCTTTTGCATAAAAAGGGTGCTCGCTTGTAGCAGTAATTTGCCTGTCAGCCTCAGTAGTAATGTTAAGAACCATAGAGCGTGGTTTTTGTTTTAAGAATCTTATTATCGGTGAACATTCAATTTTATTCTTGTTAAAATTCATACAAATCAAATTATTTTCATTTAAGTTATCTTCATAATCTTTAATGCGGATTTTATAACCTAGCTCGTTACAAATATAGGAATTCCCGGAAAGGCAATTTATGTCAAAGCCAACTCCACCAGGTGAAACTACCCCTCCATTTTCAATATCGGTAGCCGCGACTCCGCCGATTGGAAAACCATAACCCCAGTGAATATCAGGCATAGCTAACGACGCTTTGACAATCCCAGGCAAGAACGCGACATTCGCCACCTGCTCCATTGCTTTATCCTGGCGGATATCTTTTAATAATTTCTCGTCGGCGTAAATAATCCCCGGCACCCTCATCCCGGGTTTATAGGATTTGGGAATCTTCCAACGAAAATCATCAATCTTCTCTAAATTAATCTCAGACATCCAAGATCACCTCTGCGGCCCAACCGCCATCTATCTCTTTTACCTTAAGCTCATGGTAGGTAGCGGCTTTAATTTCGGTATTTACTTTATAATTATTTATATCGCTGCCTACGGCAACCGCCTCAATGGAATTATTTTCCAGTTTATTTATCTTGATACTATGGAATATTAATCCTCTGACCGAAGATAAAGATAACAATTCATTTAGCCAATCGACAAAAAGGCTTTCCAAGTTATCCGAACTTATTTTTATGTTTATATTGGCGTGATTCTTATTTTTGGTGAATTGTTTTCGGCTGGAAATCCGGAATATGGCCAATCCTGCATTTTTAAATAGATCTTTCAGATCTTTGCCTTTTACCCGGATACCGATATCCGCGGTATGCTCAAAAACTTCGTAATTTTCCATAGGGATAATTATACCCTAACTCCTCAGGAGATACTAATAAAAATCCCCTAACTTATATGTTAGAGGATATTGACTCTGCCCCCTCGCTAATAATATTTTTAAAACAAGCTCGGGATAAATTCGCGGCCACACAACTTACGTCGGCCTTGCGGCCTTACGTAAGTTGTGGCCTAATTTATGGGCCATGTAGGAGTCGGACCTACGACCTTGACATTAAGAGTGTCCTGCTCTGCCAATTGAGCTAATGGCCCTGATTTATTGCTAACTTTGAATTCTGTTCCTAATTAGGAACAGGCTATTAATTATTTTCCTTTTTCTTCCAGCAGGTGCAAATTAAACCTGATAACCCGAATCTTATTTAACAGCCTGCATTGCTTCAATAACCCGTTGGCTTACGCCCTGTTTTCTAAGATAATTAAGATCATCCGGAGTCAGGGAATATTTGGAATTTGTAGCTTTGATTTTAGCGATAATATCATCACCGGTTGCGCCCTGTTTGGTTAAGTCGACAACCTGTTGAATAGTAAGCGGAGATACTACCTGAACAGCTTGGGTAGATTGGGCTGCTTGGGCATTGGGTTTATTGATCTGCGCGCCTACCAAAGCTCCCGCTCCTGCGCCTACCGCTCCTCCGATTAAAGCGCCCCCCACGCCGCTGCCGCTTTGATGCCCGATTATCCCCCCGGCTAAAGCGCCTACCGCTCCTCCAATCCCGGCGCCCTCGGCTATCCTTGTCTTATTGGTTTCACAACCGGAAATGACTAATGCCAAAATTAAAACAGTCAATAACGAATAAAATCTTTTCATATGTTTATTCTCCCGGAATCAATAGATTAAATTACGATTTTATATTTTTTATATTCTAGCTTAAAAATTGAGTATTTGCAAGAATAGAAATTGCCCAAATTGCCCAAATCAATGTCATTTTGCGCCTGGCAGGAGTTGAACCTGCAACGCCTAGCTCCGAAGGCTAGCGCTCTATCCAGTTGAGCTACAGGCGCTCTAAAAGACTTCTACCTTCTCTCCTAGTATTTCCTTGATTTTCCTGAGTTTGGTTTTGGCTACAGGGAGAACGCCTGCATCGGCGGTAGTGCGCACAGGAGAATTCAACTGTATCTTATCGGGATTTATTCTCTCAATGACTTCCTTTAGCTTACGGATATGCCTGATATCGTCATTAATGCCCTTTATAAGCATTACCTCGAGCCAAATCTTTCCGCGGAATTCTTTTCTTAAAGCAACAAGGCCGTTAATGACATCTTCTATTTTTATACCCGCAAGCGGCCGGTCAACCTTAACGAATAACTCCTGCGTTACCGCATCCAACGAAGGAACAATTAAATCTGCCTGCCATAACTGCCTGCGAATATCCGGATCCGAAAGCAGCGACGCATTGGTAAGGACAGCCACCTTTAATGGAGCTATTTTCTTTATTTCCGAGATTAACTCGCCGAACCCGGAGTTTAAAGTAGGCTCTCCTGAACCGGAAAGAGTGATATATCCAAGGCCTTGAGCAGCTTCATTATTATTCTCCAGCCAGGTTTTAAATTCTCCGATAATCCGGTTCACCTCAATATATTCTTTTCTCTCGGCGGTAAGATTAGTGGTCTTGCCCAACTGGCAATAAATACAATCGAAATCACAAGTCTTATAAGGTGTAAGACTTATGCCCAGAGATACTCCGAGCCTGCGCGATTTTACCGGACCGTATAAATATTGCATATTCCTTAATGAATTAGGCGCCCTGATATCCGCGCAAGAAAAAGCGGGTTCAAGACGCCTAGATTATTATATTCTGACTTTAACCAATTATTTTACTTCCACCACGCAATTCTGCGTGCCGAAAGAATTTGCCACACAGGAAGCACAGCGCGGATCATTTGTCCATACGCCATCAACCAAAAATTTATATTCGTGCCTGCCGGGTTTAAGATTCGTCTTTACCAGCCAGTTGCCCTTGGAATCGCACTTTGCGTCCAGCTTTTTAGCATCCCAACCGTTAAAAGAACCTGCCAAATTTACCTTCTTGGCCTTCGGAGCGTAAAACTTGAATTCTACTGTTTTTGACCCTGTTAATCTTGCCATAGCCTCCTCCTTCTTACAACTTATTTATACACCTAGGGCAAAAAGTGTCAAGCGAAATTAAACACCGGTTATTAAAATGCCCTTCTTCTCTGCCAGCTTAAGGCTTGAATCACGATCGATAAAAAGTGTCTTATCCGCTTCTACGGCAAGGCATTTTACTCCTGCCTTAACCAGATTCTTAACAGTCCTTAATCCTATTACCGGTATATCGAAACGCATATCCTGTTTTGGCTTAGCCACCTTGACTATTGTGGCGCCACGGACAATCTTTCCCGCTCTCCTGATAAGCCTGTCTGTCCCTTCCAAGGCTTCTACCGCCACAACCGCCTTGGCTTTAACTGCCACTGTCTGACCGATATCCAACGCGGCTACTGATTTGGCTAAATCAAATCCGAAATTAATATCCTCTAAAACTTCCTGATTGAGATTACCGGTTGTAAGCGCGCCTTTTTTTACCAGCAAGTTCTCGCAAAAAGTAGAAGAATCTAAAAGCGTCAAACCGCTTTCCTCGAGCCTGGCGGCAATCGCGCCAAATATGCTATCGGCCTTTTTATTCTTTATGCTCGCAAGTATCTGTTGGATATCCTGACTTTCCCGAACTTCCCGGCTAAAGAGCCGCCAAGGGCTGATTTGGCCGGCCATAACTACTTTTTTCACTCCTTCGGAGGCGAATATCCCGAAGAGTCGTTTGAACTCCGACAGATTAAGCCAATACACCTTATCCGCCAGCCTCTTTATTCTAGCTGAAGTGTCTCCTTTTATCGCTATAGCCACGACAGAAAATCCTTTTTCCCGGGCAGCTTCGCAAAATAAAAGGGGGAATTTTCTGTTTCCGGCAATTATTCCTATTTTTTCCATCGCTATTTTCGGCAGGAACGCGAAATTCCGCGCTCTGTTTTTTTGATAAATTCAACGAGGTATGCGACTTCGGATGTTAATTTGACTTCCTTGGTTAATTTCTCCAAAGCATGTTTAATAGAGAGCCCGGAACTAAAAAGTATCCTGAAAGCATCATCAAGCAGACCAATCGATTCTTTGGGAACATTATGGCGGCGTAAACCTATCAGGTTTAAGCCAAACACTGCCGCAGGATGGCCGTCACAGGTCGAATACGGAGGGATATCCTGAACCACTTTAGAACAGCCGCCGATAATAGAAAGCATGCCAACCCTGACAAATTGATGAATAGCTACCAGCCCGCCGATAACTGCTTTGTCTTCGATAGTAACGTGGCCGGCTAGGGTAGCGCCGTTAGCCAAAACGCAGTTATTTCCAACCCGGCAGTCATGGGCCACATGGGAATACGCCATTATTAAATTGCCGCTTCCTACTATAGTTTTACCGCCGTCTTCGGTTCCGGGATTAAAAGTGCAATATTCGCGGATAATATTATTATCCCCGATCTCCAGATACACCTTTTCACCCTTATATTTCAAATCCTGCGGCCGGGAGCCGATGACCGCGCCGGTAAATATATCGCAATTTTTGCCGATGACGGTGTTGCCCTCGACAACGCAGTGATTCCCGATTTTAGTCCCTGCGCCGATAACTACTTCGTCCCCAATAACCGCGTAAGGCCCGATTGCAACATTATCCCCGATTTTAGCGTTTTTGGAAACTAAAGCTGTACTGTGTATTGGCATTTTATCCTTTAATTCTCCACCAAAGCGCAAACAAAGTCGGCTTCCGCCACAACCTTCCCATCCACCATGGCCTTGCCGCGCACTTGGCCTATTTTAGACTTTACTTTTACTGTTTCAACTTCAAAAACCAATTGATCGCCCGGAACAACAGGCTTGCGGAATTTCACGTTATCAATCGACATAAAAAACGCTAATTTACCCTTATATTCATCGGAGGCAAGCAGCATTACCGCCCCCACCTGGGCCATTGCTTCGACGATAAGCACTCCGGGCATAACCGGCCTTCCCGGAAAATGCCCTTTGAAAAAATAATCGTTGATAGTCACGTTCTTTATGCCGGTTGCCCGTTTGCCATATTCAATCGAAGTAATCCTATCCACAAACAAAAACGGTTCCCTATGCGGAATAATTTTCATTATATCGGTCACTTCTAAAACGCCACTTTCTGTTTTCATAGAATTTTTCTTCCTTTGTTCGGCTATTTTACTTATCAACTTCAGGTTAAACGAATGCCCGCTTTTCAAAGCCTTGATATGCGCCTTTAAGGGAAACCCCAGTAAAAACAAATCCCCCATCAAATCCAGGACTTTATGCCTGACAGCTTCGTCGGCAAAACGCATCTTGTTCTTGATTACCTGCCCGGCTTTATCCAAAACAAGAGTATTCTCATAATTTGCCCCCAACCCAAGCCCCTGGCGCTTCAATTCAACGCTTTCACTCTCAAGGCAAAAGGTGCGGGCAGGAGCTATTTCTTGCTTGAAGTTTTCCGGATTAACCAACAAATCTATAAATTCGATTTCAGGCAGCGACTTGGCATAATCAAGAGTATAAGAAATCCTAAACTCGCCAGCAGGCTCAATTACAATGGAAGCGCCGCCTTCCTCTATCCTGATCGGTTCTCTGATAGAAAACACATTCTGTTCCCTGTCTAATTCCCTGATGCCCGCCTGTTCAATAAACTCCACATAACTGAGGCTGCTCCCATCCAAACCCGGCAATTCATTATTATCCAACTCAATATATAAATTATCGATGCCTAAACCCGACAATGCCGCCATAAGATGCTCGATTGTCTGCACGCACGCGGAGCCGCTTTCGATAGAAGTGCGCCGCGGCATTTTTTCAGCCGGAACCATATTTTCCACGCAAGCCTTGATTTGAGGAAATCCGGCCAAATCCTTACGCACAAAAATAACCCCGGTATCAGCCGGCGCCGGTTTCAAGGTAACGCTGGATTTATTCCCGGTATGCAAACCTATGCCGCTGAAACTGATCTCTTTTGCGATTGTCTTTTGCTTACTCATAATTATATTGCTCTAGAATAATTAACGATAATTTCAAATATCAAAGCACAAAATTCAAAATAAATCTAAATGACAAATACCAAATAACAAAACGTTTGTTTTGAAATTTAGGTTTTGAATTTATTTTGGATTTTGAATTTTGTCATTTGTCATTAACAGAACTATTCTTTACTTTTCAATTTAGTTTCTAATTCTTCAATTCTCTTTTTTAATTCTTTTACCAAATCAAACATCTTCGGCAGATTATGCACGTAGGCGTGCGATTTCTGATTTTCCAGGAACGGCCGCGCAGGATATCCGGAAAACATAGCGCCCGCGGGAATGGATTTACTTACGCCTGACTGGGCGGTAACTATCGCATTATCACCGACGGTAATGTGCCCGACTAACCCGGCTTGCCCGGCCAAGATTACGTTGTTTCCGATTACGGTCGAACCCGATATTCCAACCTGGGCTACAATCAGGCAATTTTCGCCTATAACTACATTATGGGCAATCTGGACAAGATTATCGATTTTTGTCCCCCGGCCGATAATTGTTTTGTTAAATCTGGCCCGGTCAATAGTAACATTGGCGCCGATTTCGACATCGTCTGCGATCTCAACGGTGCCCACCTGCGGAATCTTATGCTGCCTGCCGTCAACCTCCACAAAACCAAACCCATCCGAACCTATTACCGTCCCGCTGTGAATAATTACCCGGCTGCCTACCGCTACCCGCTCGCGAATGGAAACATTGGGATGTATCAGGGTATCGCTGCCTATTTTCGTCATCCGCCCGATAAAACATCCCGGATAAATTACCGAATTATCCCCGATTTCAGCGTCGTCTTCAATGACTACATATGCCCCTATTGCGGCATTCTTGCCTAATTTAACACCTTTACCCAATAAAGCGCTTGAATGAATGCCTTTAAAATGCCCTGCCTCATCGGGATTCATTAACGAAATAACTTTGGCAAAAGCCAATGACGGGTTGGCAACGCGGATAAAATTCTTAGCAGGAGGAATTTCCATCTCCTTAGAAACTATGACTGCCGAGGCGGATGTCGTAGCTAAAAGCGGGGAATATTTAGGATTAGCTAAGAAAGTGATGTCTCCGGAAGCCGCTTCCTTTATACCGGAAATACCGGTAATCACAACATCCGCGTCTCCCTTAACATCGCCCTCTATAACCTGAGCAATCTCCCTTAGGGTCTTACGCATTATATATTATGCCAATTGTCATTCGGCATCGCAGCCCAACAGGCGATACCTTTTTTGTTTTATTTCTTTTTATTTAATATGCCGACAATCTGATCCGTGATATCCAGATTTTTTCCCTGATAAACCAATACGCGATCATTGAATACCATTGCATAACCTTCTTTTTCCGCGTAGGACTTTACCGTCGATTCTATATCTTTCAGGACTTCCTTCATTTTATCTTCCTGTTCCTTGCGCAATTCTCCCTCTCTCTGGGAGATAAAATCTTTTATCGCCTTGGCCTTATTTTCCAGTTCGCCTTTTTTTGCTTCTTTTTCTTTATCGCTTAAAATGCTGAATTTATCCTTAAGGGCATTGAACTCATTAAGCTTTTTGTCTCTTTCAGCAGTATAATTTTTTTCTTTTTCGGTCAGCGTTTTATCAAAATCTTTTGTTTTGGAATATTCGCTAAAAGCGCGGGCCAAATTCACAAAAGCAATCTTATCCGCCGCCTGGGCCGCTGCCGTCAAAACAAAAACACTTAACAAAACTCCGCACAAAACCACCAGCAACTTCTTCATTTTACTTCCTCCTTTTATCTAATTTAGGGACGGTTCTATGCTAAATGACCATAAAGAATAGAACCGTCCCTGTTTTAAAAAGAATTACTTACGCTAAAGTGGAACCTGCCGTTGCCTCTTGAGTCCTTACCGGAAGCCTTACTCATCGGAATACCGTAATCCAGCATTACCGGGCCTATAGGAGTCCTGACGCGAAAACCAATGCCCACGCCGGTTTTAAAACCGCCGCTGTTAGTTACGTCATTGGCATTCTTATTCGAAGCTATATCGCCAATTTTTTGCCAAACATTACCGATATCGCAGAAAGCAGCCACCTTAAGGAAACCAAACAACGGGTAAAGATATTCTATATTACCTATCAGCATGGAGTTACCGCCGACAGGATCATTAGTCGACGGGTCAACAGGGCCGACAGACCTTTCTTCGTAGCCTCTTATGGTATAGGCGCCGCCGGCAAAGAACCTTTCGTAAATTGGCACGTGGTCGCTGTCACCGTAAGAATCGGCCAAACCCACCCTTGCCCGTATTTCCAGAGAAGCGTTGCGGGGCATCGGGAAAAAATGGCTTGCCCGGGTAAAAAACTTCCAGTAACTCTTATCTCCCTGCAACGGGCCGCCCGCAAGTTCGATTGAACCGGTAACAAAATTTCCCTTACGGGGTTCAAAAACACTATCCCGGTTGTCAAAAGTGACAGCTGGAGTTATGCTGCTTATAGTATTAGTGCCTTCTTCCGATAAAAGATCTGTGGCGTTGCTATCTATATTGCTAATCTTGATATTATCCAACCGGTAAACTATGTCCGCTCTGACGTACTCCGATAGTTCCTTGCCTAAACGCAAATCCCCTCCTACTACATCCTCATCATAGCCATAACCTACATCGGTATCTTTTTCATGCGTGCGCTTATAAGCGTCGAAACCAAAAGATATCGGATAGTCAAAAAGCCACGGTTCGGTAAAACTTAATTCTGCCCCGGAAGTTATGGAACCGACTGACGCGCGCACTTTCAAATTCTGCCCGGCGCCGGTAAAATAAGGCCAGTTTTTCCAATCGAAATTCTTCTGCTCTATCTCGATGAACCCGACAAGAGAATCAACCGTGCTGTAGCCGCCGCCAAAACTAAAAGAACCGGTCTTGGATTCTTTTACGTCAACAACCAAATTCTTCTGGTTGGGGGCCTGCGTCTGGGCCTCTTCGGTATCATAACTGACATCCTCGAAAAACCCCAAATTCTGCAAGCGCTCTTTACTCCGCCTTAATTTTTCGCCATCAAACCTGTCTCCGGGATGAATACGCAATTCCCTGCGGATAACTATATCTTTAGTTTTCACATTTCCGCGAATCTTTATCTTATCGACAAAGGTTACCTGATTTTCGACGATATTATAAAGTATATCCACGCGGTGCGTCTCCTTATTCAAAGAAGTGGTATTCTGCACCTGCGCCGAAATATACCCCCTGTCGAAATAAAGCCCCTGAATATTAGCCACATCCTGTTTCATACTGTCATCGCTAAAGACTTTTCCCGACACGCACTCTTTCAGGCGCATAAGGATTTCTTTTTCCCCTATATCCTTATTTCCCTGAATAATTACGTTTCCGACCAGATATTTTTTGCCCTCGGATATTTTGATATATACATATAATAAAAACGGCTTTTTAGGGTCGGGCTTGACTTCATAGCTAACCGCGACATCGATAAAACCATTCTTGCTATAGAATGACTTTATGCGCTGCATATCCTCCTTCAACACGTCTTCCTTCAGGACGCCCGCGTTAAAAAACCAGGCGCGTTTAGTCTTAAGGAGTTTTAATATACGGCCTTGGGTAAATTCCTTGTTCCCTTCGATAATTATATCTTTTATGCGCACCCTGCCGCCTTCCACCACATTGAAATCTATATTAACCTTATTCGTTTCGGCGTTAGTAACGATATTATAGCTGATCTCTGCGGCGCTAAAACCCATCTTCTCATACATTTTCTTCAACACGCCGACATCATCTTTAAGAGTAGGATAATCAAGATACTGGCCTTCCCGGGACTTAAGCTGGAGTTTCAGCTTTTCGTCTTTCATAGTAATGCGCTGTATTCCGGAGAATGTAATCTTCTCGATCATCGGCCTCTCCACTACCACCACTATTACCTTGATGCCGTCTTTATAACTTTCGGTTTCTATTTTTATATCGCTGAAAAAATTCAGAAGATAAAGCCTTTTCAAATCATCGCTGGCGACATTTTCCTGATAAGCAGAACCAACGCGGGTTTTCATCTTGGAAGCAATAGTATTGGTGCTTATGGACTTATTGCCTTTAACTTCCAGGGCCGTAACCAATCTTACAGGTTCTTCATTGGGGGTAGTTTTGGAATCTTCGTCCGCAAACAGGTCAAACCGGAAGGAAAAAATGAAAAACGCCGCAAATAAGGTAAGTAATATTTTACGCATTAAATTATTATATAGGAACTGATTATTAAAATCAATGAATTATTCCTCAATACTCCTACAGGCTAAAATTCAAAACTGTTAATGTCAAAGGCCAAAGCTCAAAATCCAAAATAAGCACAAATGACAAATACCAAATGACAAAATCCTCGTTTTGGTATTTGAGTTTTGGATTTATTTTGGATTTTGAATTTTGTCATTTGTCATTAAACTTCTTGGCTTTAAATTGTGGTTTTACCTTTTTACTTTTGAATTTTGCCTTTTATAACACTCTGAATATTTTATTCCATCCTAGCAATATTCTGGAAACTCGTATATTCTTTGATAAAGGCCAGCTTCAACGACCCCACCGGGCCGTTCCTCTGTTTGGCGATAATGACTTCGGCTATGCCCTGATTTTCGGAAGTTTGAGTATAATATTCTTCTCTTAACAAGAGCACCACCACGTCGGCATCCTGTTCGATAGCGCCGCTCTCCCTTAAATCCGAAAGCTGCGGCCGGTGGTCGGTGCGCGATTCTACCGCGCGCGACAGCTGGCTTATCGCCACAATAGGTATATTCAACTCTCTGGCCAGGGCTTTTAAAGACCGCGAGATTTCCGAAATTTCCTGCTGGCGGCTTTCTATCCCGCTTGAACCGCGCATTAACTGCATATAGTCAAGCACGATTAATTTCACATCCTGCTGGGCCTTTAACCTGCGGGCCTTGGCGCGTAATTCCATTACCGATATCCCAGGAGTATCGTCTATAAATATCGGGGCTTCAGAAAGTTTCCCTGCCGCAGCGGTCAGGCGCGGCCAGTCCGAAGTGGCCAAATAACCCGTGCGCACCTTTTGCGCGTCAACTCTGGCATGCGAACAAAGCATCCTTTGGACAAGCTGTTCCTTGGACATTTCCAAGCTAAAAATTGCGGTGGGTATCTTTTCCGCTATACCCGCGTGCTCAACCATACCCAAAGCAAGCGAACTCTTCCCCATCGAAGGCCTGCCGGCGACTATAATCAAATCGGAATTCTGCAATCCCGCGGTCTTGATATCAAAATCTATAAAGCCGGTAGGGATACCCGTAACATGAGCCTTCTTCCTATATAGGGTATCTATTGTCTCGATACTGTCTTTTACGATTTCCTTAAGATGTATATATGACCCTTGGGCCTTTCTCTCGCTGATATCAAAGATCAGCTTTTCGGCGTTATCCACGACTTCGCTTACATTTCCATCGCTCTCATAACAAAACGAAACGATTTTCGTGGCACTATTGATTAAAGACCTTAGGATACTTTTTTCTTTGACTATCGAAACATAGTGCCCGATATTGGCCGAGGTAGGGACGGAATTAGCTAAAGATGTAAGATAACTTACTCCGCCTATCGAATCAAGCGAACCATCGCCCTTTAAAGCATTGGTTAAAGTAATTAAATCCACCGCTTTATTGGCGGCGTAAAGGTCGGATATGGCTTGGAAAATTCTTTGGTGGCTGTCTTTGTAAAAGAAATTTCTATCGAGGGTTTCTACGGCAGTGGCAATAGCTTCTTCATCCAGCAGCATCGAGCCTAAAACCGCCATTTCGGCTTCTAAATTCTGCGGAGGAACTTTATCTAAATTCATATCTGCCATTTTTTAAACTAAAAACTCAAATTACAAGTCAAAAAAACAAAACGATTAATGTCAAAGGCCAAAGCTCAAAATTCAAAATAAGCACAAATGACAAATACCAAATGACAAAACCCTGGTTTTGGTATTTGAGTTTTGGATTTATTTTGGATTTTGAATTTTGTCATTTGTCATTAAACTTTTTGGTTTTGCCTTCTAGTCTTAACTTTTTACTTTTGAATTTTGCCTTATTTTTTAACTATCCAGATTTTCAGTTTTGCCTGAATTTCCGGGTGCAATTTTACGTCAACCTCATAAATACCAAGCGCTTTAATCGGCTCGGGCAGAATTATAATATTCTTTTCTACTTCCAAGCCTTCTTCTTTGAGGGCATTGGAAATATCTTGCGCCGTAACGCTCCCATATAAACTCTTTTCATCCTGAGCAATGGCCGATATAGTCAAAGACATCTTCTCTAAACGCTCTTTCAAAAGGAGAGCTTCCTGTTTCTTCTCCTCCAGGCCTTGAATAGTTTTTTGCCTCTCCTGCTCAATCTTCTTTAAGTTTCCGGGCGTAACCGGTATGGCTAATTTTTTGGGCAATAGAAGATTACGAGCAAAACCATCTTTAACTTTTACCACGCTTCCCGCCTTACCTATTTTATCCACATCTTTAACTAATATAACTTCCATGGGAACCTCCCGTGAAATCACAATATCCAAATCCCAATGTCGAATAAAATCCCAATGATTCAATGCCCAATTAGAAATTGGGTTTTGAATCATTCATTCGTCATTGGGATTTGGTGATTGAACATTCCATATTATCAGTTTTAGTAAATACCAAAAACTACCTTGTATATGGCAATAACGAAATAAATCTAGCCTTGGTAATCGCTTCAGCAACCATTCTCTGATGCTTGGCGCAATTTCCCGATAGCCGGCTGGCAACTATCTTGCCTCTTTCGTTGATAAAAGCTTCTAATCTTTTCGTATCTTTGTAATCTAGTGATTTGGTTTTATCCACGCACAAACGGCAGAATCTTTTTCTCCCGATGGTATGCGCCGATCGTTTCTTGTCTCCATATTTACCCTTTGCCAATGTCTTGGTCTTTGTGCCGCGGCCACCGCCCACTTTTGTCTTAACTTTCATTTGCGTCTCCTTCGCTTTCCCCTAACCATGTTGATTCTGTAGATGGTTCGTTCGATAATTCCTCTGCGGGCTCCTGCGCCGGAGCCGCTGCCGGCGGCTTGCCCGGGCCTGACCCCATAAATTGCACGCGTTCCGCCCTGACTTCAATAACACTGCGTTTGGCCCCTGTATTATCCTCCCAAGAGCGCGACTGCAGCCTTCCTTCGACAAAACACGAGCTGCCCTTGTGCAAATACTGATTGCAAGTTTCAGCCTGCTTGTTCCAAACTACCGCAGTAATAAAACAGACTTCTTCTTTTAACTCCTGATTCTTATCGCGATACTTGCGGTTAACCGCCATCCGCAGATTAGCGACTGCCGTTCCTTGAGGAGTATAACGCAACTCGGGATCCTTAGTCAGGTTCCCCATTAATAATACTTTGTTATAGCTAGCCATTTTTTCTCCCTTCCCAACGAGTTAACTGGAAACTTAGAAAAACTATTAATGTTAAAGGTCAAAACTCAAAATGACAAATACCAAAGCTCAAAATTCAAAATAAATTTAAATGACAAATACCCAATGTCAAAACCAAGGTTTTGACATTTGTAATTTTGATTTTGAATTTATTTTGGGCTTTGAATTTTGTCATTTGTAATTAAACTTTTTACTTTTAACTTCTATCACTCCAGCTTCGTAATCAGCACTCTTAAGATATCCTCATTCAGATTATAAGTATGGCGAATATCTTTTATGGCCAGCGGCGCTATTGAAAAACCCGCCAGATAATAAACGCCTTCTAAATATTTTTTTATCGGGAAAAAAAGTTTCTTCCTCTCGGACCATAACCCGCTCTGCGATATAACCCCGCCGTGCTTGGTTATGGCTTCATCGATCTGCTGAAAAAGATTTTTCCGGTTTTCTTCCGATAAATCCGGTTTTACGATTATAAGCGCCTCGTATTTGTTCATGCTTTTAGCTCCTTTTCAAATTACCAATTTCCAAATTCCGATTCCCAATTGGGGCATTAAATCATTGGGATTTCATTCATCATTGGGATTTGGGTATTGGACATTGCCTCTCTTATTAAACACACCCATGCTTTTTTCTAAGCCTTCGTTAACCCAACTCTCACAGCATTCAGCCGCATTTTTTATTATGCCGGCGAGTTCTCCGCTTTCCTTTTTATTAAAATGCTCAAGCACGTAATCCGCCGCCTCGATATGATTTCCGGGCCGGCCTATGCCGACACGCAGCCTGCTGAATTCATTACTGCCCAAATGCCCGATTATCGATTGGATCCCGCGATGTCCGGCGGATGAACCTTTTGCGCGCAACCTAAGCCTGCCGAATTCAAGGTCCAAATCATCACAAACCACCAAAAGATCGCCTAAGCCTGCTTTATGTTTTTTCAGCAAAAGCTTAACCGCCTCTCCCGATAAATTCATGAATGTAAGCGGCAGGGCTAAAACCGCATCGGTTTCCCCAAACCTGGCTTTAGCGCTTAAGGCGCTTGCCCCTTTTTCTTTTTTAAGAACTGATTTTTTGGCTTTTGCCAAATGCTTTACGACCTGAAAACCTATATTATGCCTTGAGCCGCTGTAAAGAACTCCAGGATTACCTAAGCCTACAATTAATTTCATTAATAGAGATTAATGTCAAATACCAAAACCCAAAATTCAAAATAAGCACAAATGACAAATACCAAATGATAAAACCTTGGTTTTGGACTTTGTTATTTGGATTTTGAATTTATTTTGCATTTTGAATTTTGTCATTTGTCATTCAAGTATAAACTATTTATACTACTTCTTCTCTTCTTTACCCTTGGCTTCTTTTCCTTCTTCAGCGCCAGCTTCTCCCGGCACTTCCTTCTTCTCTTTGATTACCTCGGGCTCCTGCTTTTCTCCGCCTTCAACAGCTTCGGCCGGAGCTTCTTCTTTCATCGGAGCAATTACGGTTAGAACAATCGCTCCGGGATCATTTAAAATCTTTACGCCCGCAGGCACGGAAATATCTTTAATATGGATGGATTCGCCTAACTTTAGCTGGCTGATATCTACCTCGATATCCTTAGGAATACTCGTAGGAAGACACTCTATTTCAACTTCCCAAAGAACATGCTCTAACGAACCGCCCTCCTGCTTAACTCCGACAGCATCCCCTTTAGCGCTGATAGGAATATTAACCTTGATTGCCTTGGTAAGGGATATCTGGTTAAAATCCACGTGGACTATTTCTCCGTGAACAGGATCATGCTGGATTTCTTTAATCAAGCAGGGCCGGGATTTTTGTTTTTTATCATCTTTAATGTTTAAATTGATTATGACACCTTCAATCCTGTGCTGATGCACCAACTGCACCAGTTGCCGATGGGAAAGCTTTAGCGCCAAAGCATCCTTGCCATCCGCATAAACTACAGCCGGAACAAAACCTTTATCCCTTAAATCTTTGACTTTGCCTCTGCCCAAACCTTCTCTAATCTCCGCATCCAAAAATAATTCTTCCATGTTTTTACATCCTTTCGAAAATTGATAATTGTTCCATTTAAGTAAAACTGTTAATCAAACAGCGAACTCACCGACTCTTCGTTATGTATCCTTTTGATCGCTTCGCCCAAAAGGTTAGCTACGCTTAAAACCTTGATCTTGGGATGAGCTCTATTTTTATCCAAAGGAATACTGTCTGTTATTACCAGCTCCTTTAAATTTACGCTTTTATCCAAACGCTCGATTGCCGGGCCTGACAAAACTCCGTGCGCGATTGCCGCGTATATATTCTTTGCGCCTGCCTTCTTCAGCGCGTCAACCCCTTCAAACAGCGAACTGCCGGTAGCCACCAAATCATCGACGATGATAGCGTTCTTGCCTTCAACCTCGCCTAAAATATGCATAGCCTCGGTCTTCTCCGGAGATTCCCTGCGCTTATCGATAATAGCTAAAGGCACGCCCATTCTTTTGGCGTAGGCCCGGGCCATTTTTATGCCTCCCACGTCGGGAGAAACCACTACCAAATCTTTGATTTTTTGATCGAAATAATCTATGAAAACACCTATAGAAAAAAGATGGTCAACCGGTATATCAAAAAATCCCTGAATCTGTCCGGCGTGCAAATCCATAGTGAGGATCCGGTTTGCTCCCGCGACAGTCAACAGGTTAGCCACTAACTTTGCTGTAATCGGCACGCGCGGCTGGTCTTTCCTGTCCTGCCTGGCATAACCAAAATAAGGAATGACTGCGGTTATGCGCTGGGCGCTTGACCTTCTCATCGCGTCCATCATAATCAATAATTCCATCAGGTTTTCATTTGTAGGCGGACAGGTCGGCTGGACCACAAATACGTCTTTGCCGCGGATATTTTCATTTATCTTTACGCGGATTTCGCCTTCGCTGAACCTTGTCACCAGCGCTTCCGACGGATTGACTTTCAGGTATTTACAGATATCTTTGGCTAATTCGGTATGCGCGTTGCCGCTAAATATAGCTAATTTATCCATACTTATTCCTTCTTTCCTAAAATTTTTGCCGGAACGCCCACGGCTTTTTGATTGTCGGGAATATCTCTTAGCACTACTGAACCGGCTCCAGTCATAGCGCCCTTGCCTATCTTTACCGGCGCAATAAGAACAGTGTCCGAACCAATAAACGCATTATCTTTTATGACTGTGCGGTGTTTAGAACGGCCGTCAAAGTTTGCGGTAACGGCCCCGGCGCCGATATTTGCTCCTGCGCCGACGGAAGTATCGCCGATATAGGAAAAATGTTTGGCAAAAACTTTGGCGCCGATTTTACTGCGGACAAGTTCGACAAAATTACCCAAAGTTACATCATCCGAAACCCTTGCCCCTTCCCTTAAATGGGCAAACGGGCCGATAAAACAACGTTTTCCGATTTTAACATCTGTTTCAACAACTGTAAAGGGATAAATCACTGTATCCTGCCCTATTTTTGTGCCGTAATTTATGAATGTCGAACGCGGGTCAACTATGGTAATCCCGTCAAGCATAAACTTTTCGTTAATCCGCTCCTGCATTATCGAATTGGCTTTGGCTAATTCCAGCCGGGAATTAACCCCCAGCGTCTCCTGTATATCGCCGATCCTGATTCCGTCAACCAGCCTGTTTTCTTTATAAAGAATGCTTATCGCATCCGTAAGGTAATACTCATTCTTGCGGTTATTCGGCCTGACCTTCTTTAGCGCGCTTTCCAGGCTTATTTTATTAAAACACATTATCCCCGTATTTACTTCTTTGATATCTTTTTCGAAATCATCCGCGTCCTTTTCTTCGGCTATTGCCATAACGCTGGAGTATTTGTCGCGCAGCACCCTGCCATACCCTTTCGGCTTATCCATTTGCGCCGTTAGCAGAGTCGCGTCGATATTATTTTCAAGATGATACTTTAAAAGTTTATCTACGCTCTCTTTTTTTAACAAGGGCGTATCCCCGTAAAGCACCAAAACCGTTCCCTTAAAACCTTTAAGTTTAGGCAAAGCCTGCTTAACCGCGTCAGCCGTGCCGATAAGCTTTTTTTGCACAACAACCTGAATGTTTTCAGGAATGATTTCTCTGACCAGTTCATGCTTATGGCCTAAAACGACCACCGTCTTCTTGGGTTTTAAAGAACGGGATAGGTCTAAAACATAGGCAAGCATATTGCGGCCGCAGATCTTATGCATGACTTTAGGGATATCGGATTTCATCCGCTCTCCCTTGCCCGCCGCCAGAATTATCACCGCAATCTCTTTATTCATATATTTTCATGCCTCAATCTAATCACCACACAGTGTTGTCACCCGCCGAGTTTTACAACATCAATATTGCCAGTTGACTATCAATACCACTGTCCGCCGGGTGAAAAGACGGTTTTATTTACTTAAGCGCTACTTCTGAATTTTAAAAACTAAATTTTGCCTTCTGCTAGTAGAGCTTCTTTTCTATACATCTGACGGTTATCAGTATTAAACTCATGTTTAACCTGTACAGCCATCGATTCGATACAATAAAGACGCCAATGTACAGGGATATAAACACCGGGGGATTTAAGCTCGATCTGATAACTCAAAACCAAATGCCTAGCATCAGCTGTAATTTTACAACCCTCTTCAGAGGGAGAAAAATAAAATGCTCGTTGTGTTGTATCAATATTCTTTAGGCTATAGGTTTTGCATTCAAGATAAGTAACCCTATCCTTCGATTCAACAATCTCAATATCTGGGTAACCGGTACTTTGTCGCCTTCCAGATTTACATCTTGGGGTGCCAGCTTTCAATCCAACCTTTATAAGAGCATTTTTAACGAAAGGCTCAATATAATTTCCGACTTCGTTCGGACGATTTGACTTAATGCCAACATTTTTAGCATTCTCACCAGCCCAAGCAGCTGCTTCTGACAACTTTTCCAGTAAAGTCTTGTCATCGGCATTGTTTTTATCAAAAGCTATCACTTCATAACCAGATATAGCTTTTATAGCAATCGGAAACGGAATATCTTCTAAAGGAGCCATAAATTTTTTAATAGCTTCTTCTAACTTTCTTACATATTGTTCATCCATAAATACATCCCCTTTATTAATCTATCTGTATATTTGGTAAACCCCATCCACCCCTTCTAATTAAATCTGCAAGAATACCTGAACGCTGACTTTCTGCAATTATCCTTTTTACATAAAATCTATAAGCATCTATCGCCTGGTCTCTATCCCTAGGTATAAAATACCCTCGATTTGAACTTCCAATAAAGACCCCCGAATCTCTCAGGGGATCTAAAACTTCCTGTTGCCATTGCGTAGGACCAATTGCATGTCCCTGACTGATTAAATGCTCAACTATTCTATCTAAATTAACTGAACCAGCCTGTTGCAATAAGAAATTAATTGTTGCAATCATCTCATCTTGTCTACGAGTCGATATATTTGCATTATTAAGAAATTGCTGTGGATTACTAAGGAATTCCCGTGTTCTTGCAACAAAAGGCATAGACCCTCTTATTTCTTAAAAATTAAAATGTACTCTTTCTGCATTACATTATAAAGTCCAAATATGATTTTTTCCATTTTGCTCACTAATTTAAATCCTATTTTCACACACGCATCTGTCGCTATCTGCGTAGTATCTATTTCTTCACCCTGAAAAGTAACATTGCCAATAACCACCGCACAATATTTTTCAGGCTTTAAAACAGTGTACATCTGTTTATATGCAATCTCCATATCTTCATCGTACAGTTTAAATTTATTTAGTCCTACGCCACGGACTCCAACAAAATCATCTGATATCTTTTTTAAATCGTAACCCAATGCCTGCAATGAATGCGAATCATTGGCGACATAATTCAAAGCTATAGAATAAGGCGGAGAGGTAATAATCCCATCTACGGATTCTGGCTTTAAATTTAATTCCCTAATGTCTCCATTGATAATATTTGTTTTACCTAACGTAAGACCTAATTTTTTTATGACTTCAACATAGTCCCGAATAGACTGAAGCATTTTCTCAGTATTGGAGCGGAAGGAAAAATCATAATTTCTACCGCGTCTTGCACTATCGCTATGTGCCACCATTTGAGCGATAGTAAAAAAGTTTTTAACTTTATCGTTCTTGATTTTTTCAATTCGTTTCGGATCTGAAATAATGTCTTTTTTAACCTTTTCAATTTCATCCCCTACCTCTATCGATTCTGTCTTCACCCGTGAAAGCAGATAGCAAAGAGGAGAAATATCTATCCCCATAAAATTTATTCCTAATAATTGGCATTCTAAGGCTGCCGTACCGCTTCCAACAAACGGGTCTAATACTGTTTCACCCTCTTTGATTTGCATGATATTTAAAAGGGCTCGAATCATTTGAGGATGAAATTTTCCTTTATATGGATATATCCAGTGGGTCAAATACTGATTAACGGAAGTAGTTTGGTTATATTTAATGATATAATAGTAATCGGTGATAGTGCCATTTATAGATTCAAAATAAGCAAGCCTCTTTTTTAAAAGCTCAGTATTTTTGGAAAATGGCACATCGAATACTCTAAAATCATTGGCAACATGAAAGTCCAACCCAAAAGAAAGCAATTCCCTCTTTGCTAAAGCCAGTTCATAAATGAACTGCACATTTCTCAGCAACGAAAATCCTGTTTTAGTCTTAATCGTTTCGATTTCTTTAGCATTAAAAGGCTTTTTAGCCTTATTTAAAGTATGCAAACTTTCGACATCTTCTTTGCCAAACAAATCGACTTGTGTTTTTGCCATACTATACTACTCCTAACTCCTATACTATAACTGTTTCTAAAATTAAATCGGCTTTTTATTTTTTCCACACTTCGCACTCTCTAACTATAATAGACGCAAAAACTACAAAAATCTAACAAAAGTTATCCTGTTTCGAATAGTTGTGAACATACTGGGACGCATGGATTCGAACCATGATAGCGAGACCCAAATTCTCGTGTCCTACCATTGGACGACATCCCAAATCTATGGTTAATCGTCTGTCGGTTGCGCGGCTTGCGCCGTTATGCGCCTTACGCTTAACGTAAAGAGCGCGTAACCGCATAACTTGTTAGACTAACACCTTGCTCTTCTCCTGCTCGTAAGCTTCTAGAATTATCTTCTGCAGGTATCCTCTGAAGGCCTGAGTTATAGGATGAGCAATATCTTTATGCTCAAGCTGAACTCCGGAGCCATCCTCAACCCGCTCCGGCAAAGTTGAGCTTTGCGGCAGAATGCCGGCGCACTGATTGCAATATTTACTGCGCAATTCATTCTTAAAATTGCACTTGGGACAGGGCTGCTTCACTTTACGGCTGGGCATCGCGATAAATAAACCGTTAGCGCCTTCAATTACTTTTATGTTCCTGACCACGAAACAATTATCAAAAGTTACCGTTGCATACGCCTTCAATTTCTTGTCAGGCGAATCCCTCAAAGCGACTTTGGCTTCGGTTATCTCCATTCCCCCTCCTCCGGTTAGAGAACCTCAAGCTAAGCTGTGCTCACCGCATAAGCTTGCCAAGGCTTCTTTTTTTTCTTTATTCGCTTTACCAATGCTGCCGCTTTCCTTCCCGAAGAGACAACCGCAAAAACCGCTGACCCGCTTCCGGACATAAGGATATCCTTCGCTCCATAAGCGTAAAGCGTTTCTTTTATTTGCCTTACTTCAGGATACAGCTTAAGAGTGACCTGCTCTAAGCTGTTAGATAAGAAGCCGGGTTGGGAAACGAGAAACCTTCCAACCAGTATTGAAGAAAGTATTTTAACATTTACAGCCGGCTTTGTCAACCCACAAAGTTCGTCAAATTTCCTGTAAATTAAAGGGGTGGAAACGTGCGTTGCAGGCGCAACCAGCACATGCCAAAGTTTTATTTTCTCCGGATTTCTTAGAACCCGGATTTTCTCTCCGCGCCCCTCACCGATGGCAAAAGGCGCCTCATAAACGAAAAAAGCCGCGTCGCTGCCTATTTTAGCCGCAAATTTAGCAAGCTTGTCCCGGCTAAGTTTCAGTTTCCAAAGCCTGTTTAAAGCCAACAGCACGCTTGCGGCATTGCTCGAGCCTCCGCCAAGCCCGGCGCCCACAGGGATGCGCTTGGATATTTCGATATCCAAACCTTTTTCAATTCCGAATTCATCCCGTAATAATTTGGCCGCTTTAAAACAAAGGTTGGATTCGTCAACCGGCACCCCGGGATGATTACAGGTGATTTTTATCAGTTTATCCGCCCGGTTTCTTATTATAATCTTATCGCAAAGGCTTATTCTTTCGAAGAGCGTCTTGATATTATGATAATTATCAGGACGTTTATTGATAACCTTGAGGAAGAGATTTACTTTGGCAAATGAATGAATAACCAATTTACTTACATTTAGCGAAACAAGCCAATGCCGCTTTTTCGATATCTGCGCTGGTAAGATTATACTCTTTTAAGAGTTGAGCGGGGTCGCCGGATTGGCCGAACCTGTTCCTTACGCCTATGCGCACTACTCTGGTAGGATTATTTTCCGCCACTATTTCATCAATACTGGAAGCAAGGCCTCCGATAATATTATGTTCTTCACAGACGATTATCCCCCGGGTTTCCCGGGCGGCTTTAAGGATTGCCTGCGTATCTAACGGCCTTAAACTATGCACGTTGATCAGGCGCGCCTTGACCCCTTGCTTAGCCAAGCTAGCGACGGCAACAAGGGCTTCGGCAACCATAATCCCGCAGGCAATAATCGTAATATCATCGCCTTCGGCCAATATCTGGGCTTTACCTAACTCAAATTTTCCTTTATTTTCCAGTGTCGGCACTTTCGGCCTGCCTAATCGTATATAGAAAGGCCCGTTGGTGCAAAACGCGGCGTTAATGGCCTCGGCTGTCTGGGGGCCGTCACAGGGAACTAAAATATTCATATTCGGGATTACCCGCATCAGGGCAATGTCTTCCAACGCCTGATGTGAAGCGCCGTCAGGCCCTACAGAAACCCCGGCGTGGGTAGCGACAATCTTGACGTTAAGGTTGCTGTAACAAATGGAGTTACGCACTTGATCCCAGGCGCGTCCGGAAGCGAATATCGCAAACGTTGAAACGAAAACCGTCTTGCCGCAAGAAGCCAGGCCCGCAGCCGCAGCCATCATATTTTGCTCGGCAATCCCAAAGTTAAAGAATCTCTCGGGAAATTCTTTGGCGAATAGGCCGGTGCGCGTAGAACTGGACAAATCCGCGTCCAAAACAACTACATCCTTATTCGCTTTGCCCAGTTCAACCAGGGCCTTGCCGTAAACATCACGCTGATATAAAGATTCCATATTAATACCTTGATTAGAAATTCAAATGCCAAAGCCCAAAATTCAAAATAAATTTAAATGACAAATACCAATGAAGAAATATTTGTTTTGATATTTGACATTGGGATTTTGGATTTATTTTGAATTTTGAATTTTGTCATTTGTCATTAAATTTTTTACTATTCTAATTCGTTTAATGCTTTCTCTGTTTCTTCCTGCGTAGGGGCGCGGCCATGAAACTCTACCGTGTTTTCCATAAAGGATACGCCCTTGCCTTTTATTGTCCGGGCTATAATAATCGCCGGTTTATCCTTAATTGTCTTGGCTTGGGCATAAGCATCGAGAATCTGCCGCATATTATGGCCGTCAATTCCGATTGTATGCCACCCAAAAGCTCTCCACTTATCGGCTATCGGCTCCAGATTCATTACATCCTTGGTTGCTCCGTCAATCTGAAATCCGTTATAATCCAGGATTGCGCAGATATTACCGCACTTATAGTGGCTGGCGGCCATAGCCGCTTCCCAGATGTTGCCTTCCTGAATTTCTCCATCGCCCAGAAGAACATAGATACGGTAATCTTTGTTATCGACCTTGGACGCCAGGCTCATACCTAAGGCAATCGATAGGCCCTGGCCAAGCGAACCCGAAGAAACTTCGACTCCCGGGGTGCGCCTGTCCGGATGCCCCTGCAACAAAGAACCAAACTCCCGCAAAGTCATAAGAGTTTCTTTGGGGAAATAACCCGACTCCGCCAAAACCGCATACCAAAGAGGGCAGCAATGCCCCTTGGACATATGGAACCTGTCCCTGCCGGGCCATTTGGGGTTTTTAGGGTCATGATTTAAAACCGAAAAGAATAAAGCGGTGATTAAATCCGTTGCGGAAAGGCTCCCTCCGGGATGCCCTGAACCTGCCTTGGCAATCATCCGGATGATCAGGCGCCTTATAAGCTTAGCCCTATCTTCCAATTGTTTTATCTGTGAGTCCATAAAATATGATAAAACGGAGAAAGCGGCTTTTTGCCAGAAGCAAAAACCGCTCTCCCGTTTAAGAAATAACCGGAATATGTTTTAATAAAACTGCTGTTTAACCCCAAGCCCTCTTCTTCAGATGGCGCAGGCGCCGGCGCATTTTTTTCCGCTTATGCGTCTTGATCTTCTGTCTCTTACGTTTTTTCCCGCAAGGCATTGCTCCTCCCTTTGGTCGTCAAAATTCAAATGTCAAAGCTCAAAATTCAAAATAAATTTAAATGAAGAATTCCAAATAACAAAACCTCGGTTTTAATATTTGTCCTTGGAATTTTGGATTTATTTTGGATTTTGAATTTTGTCATTTGTCGTTAAGTAATTTTTTCAATAAATAACCTTATTCAACGGATACTCGATAATTCCTTCTGCTCCGGCATTCTTTAAAGCCGGGATCAACACCCGGACTACCCTCTCGTCTATTATCGTCTCGATGGCAAACCATCCGTCGTCGGATAAGCCGGAAATAGTGGGCTTCTTTAAAGCCGGCAGTTTATCCAGCACATTCTTAAGGTCCTTTTCCCTGACATTCATTTTAAGCCCGACTTTTTCTTCCGCGGTAATCGCGCCTTTTAAAAGCAAAGCTATCTGTTCCAGCTTCTGCCTTTTCCATTTATCCGCGTAAGACTTCTTATTGGCGATTAATTGGCTCGTGGATTCGCAAAGAGTGGCAATCTCAACCAGCTTATTGGCTCTAAGGCTTGAACCTGTTTCGGTCAGCTCCACAATGGCATCTACCAGCCCCGCGCTCACCTTGACTTCGGTAGCGCCCCAGCTGAATTCCACTTCCACATTAACTTTGTTTTTCCGGAAATAATCTTTGGTGACATTAACCAATTCCGTGGCAACGCGTTTACCCTGCAGCTGCTTTACGCTTTTAATTCCTGAATCCAGCGGCACAGCCAAAACCCATCTTACCTTGTTTAAGCTTTGCTTGGCATAAGCCAAATCCGTAACTCTGACGACACTTGAACCGTTCTCCAATATCCAGTCATTGCCGGTTATGCCGCAGTCAAGCGCGCCATCCTGGACATAACGCGACATCTCTTGGGCGCGAAGCAACACCGCTTTGATTTCCGGATCGTTTATCGACGGAAAATATGAACGCTCATTGGGCAGGCTTACATTGAATCCGGCTTTGCGCAGCATCTTGAAAGTGGATTCCTGAAGGCTTCCCTTGGGTAAACCTAATTTTAATATTTTATTCTTTTCCATTAACTATCCTTTTTGCCTCAAGCTTGGCTTTTTGCCGGGAATAAATTTTCTTGTTCGGCTTCACTCGCGTGCGGGGATTTATTATCCAGCTTCTTCTGATCTTAACCGCTTTATCCAGCACGGTTATACATTATAATGGCCTAATCCGGCTTTGTAAAGCAAAAACTCGCAAAACCCTGGGAATGATACCATAGATCCTTACCCCCTCATTCCCAAAGAGGCAGCGAAAATTCTTATAGTAAAGAAAGACATCTTTGAGAAGTTAAGGAACCGCTA
>Ga0209749_1000634_pt1 | contig 43225 bp, 44 predicted proteins | sample EPASupsiteSAE347_FD_187267 | JGI IMG/M metagenome (GOLD analysis project Ga0209749, IMG submission 187267) | Bioremediated contaminated groundwater from EPA Superfund site, New Mexico - Sample SAE3-47 (SPAdes) (version 2) | ecosystem: Environmental > Aquatic > Deep subsurface > Groundwater >...
CATCGCCGTCGTCATTGTTATCATCACAGGGCGGGCACTCGCACGTGCCGGATTCCGCATTCTGCGCCCACGCGCGCTCAACCCCAATCACTACCGCCCAGCCCAGCATTATCAGACACACCAGCCAAATCGTATTTTGTTTCATTTTTTCCTCTACTCGTTGTATTGTTATCCGTTTTCTGATCAATAGAAATTTTCAACCATCGTTCGGAAGCCATAACAAACGATAGGCCTTTAATTCATCCAGATTTATTTGCATTTCTTTCCGGCCCTGGTCGCCGGTTATAACTTGTCCTTTTACGCGTTTATTTGTCAGCAAATCTTCCGCTTCTCCGGCCTTGAACCATTCCGGCAATGCTATCCGCACCGCCAGGTTATTTTTAACCGTTGCTTCAAACGGCAATCCTTTGGTTTCTTTCGGATGCAAATCCACCTTGTAATCCAGATTCCGCACCATGACCAGCAAGCCTTGTTCCCCGGACCAGCCCGTATATATCTTGATTCTTCCCTTTAACGGCGCGCCAAGCTCCTGAACCCGTTCCGACGCCAACACCAATGGCGACAAAATTCCGCGCTGTTGCCCGATTTCCTGATTCAACTCCTTCATGGCCGGCAGTAAGTCGGGAATTTTCGCGAACGGATCAAGTTTGGAGTTCATCCAGAAATGATATCGGATGCCCTTGCCGCCCCTTGCCATGACCATCCATCCCGTGAGTTTCATCTCTTCCGCGCTCAAAGCCCGTCCTTCAATTTGAAACCGGTCCGGTACCCACAGCCACGGACGCGGGGCTGACGTGAATTGCAGCCTCTCCATATTCCTCTCTTCATTTTCTATAAACAGCAAACGGTTTCTTCCCCAGCCCAAACGGTAGGTTTTTTCATAGCCCGCGTCGCCCATCGGCCCGTAAATATTCCATACTTCGGGGAAGTCCGCGGTGCAAAATGCCAGTCCGCCGAGTTTTCCCGGCTGCGCCAAATATTCTTTCAGCCTTGCGCTCGTGGCCGGCATGGCCGAGAGTCCCTTGTCTTTCGCCCTGAAATCAGCACAGGCAAAATCAACCGGCAGCATCAGAACTGAAGGATCGGTATCAAGCCCAAGTGCCTTAAGTTCCTCCTCTGATTTCGGCCCCGCCGGACATGCATGCAAGCCGATCCCATTCAATGCGCGCACCAGCGCGCAACGCTCCTTGCCGTCCGCAAACCTGATTTTCACATAAATCGGCAATCCAGTCCTGATCGTAAAGGGACTTTTTATTGCCAATACTTCAGGCGCCATGCCGCCTTGCGCCGACGTCAAACGCCGGAAACCTCTTATTTCCCAGTCATTCAACTGGAGACGTTCCGGCGCGTTTCCCGACTTGTATTGAACGTAGACCTGGCCGTAATCCAGCGGATACGTCACGGCTGTAATCAGCTTGTCGGGCTGACGGAAACGCGGCACTGTTACCTGCCATTCTTTCCCGGCTTCATCCCGCAACACCAGCTTCTTCTGGCTGGTTAGCACGTGCTTGAAATTGAGCTGGAAAACCACTGTTTCGCCAGGACCTGCCACGGCTGAAGGATAGAACTGGAACCAGGTAACCTCCTGGTCCACCGGTTTTTCATAAGACCCAAGAAATATCTCCTCGCCGTCAAAAGAAATAGACCGGAGAGCCTTCGGAAGGTCGGCAGCGGACACAGACAGGGTTACGCCATTCAACGTCGCGGATTTAAAGGTTATTGTGTTGGTAGTGTGATTTTCAATATAAGCCTCAAACGTGTTATAGCCTATGCGCGGTTCCGTGGAATAAGCGTATTGCGTAACAATTTCAACATTCCCCGTGGCAGGCAGCCGGAAACTTTCCTGGCCGACCGGCACTTCCTTCTTGATCCCGGGCTCCATGCGGGCGCAGCCGGTGATTAAGAAAGTGACAAAGGCACAGAGGCACAAAGACACAAAGTTTCCGACTGAAAACCAATTACTGATATATCCGAACCGAAACATCTTCATGATAAAATTATGCCTCTCCGGCTATGTGCCTTTGGCGCTTTGTGCCTATGTGCCTTATCTTACTCCAAATGCGTGAACACCTTCAGATTCACCGCCCCGACCGTGTCCTTCCTTGTCCCGGCCAAAGAATTTCTCCGCACCTTCCGGTCATTTGCCGCCTGGAGGTCAATCGCTCCACCACCCTTTGCCTTTGCGCCCAGTACCGGCCCTTTTGCGGCCGGCTCGCCGCTCCCCGGATAATAATATGTTGCCCTGGCCTGCCCCTTGGCGGCATGGCCGCTTTCATCAAAGGTTATCAGCGATTCGTAAACCCGTATTTCCCCGCTCCCGCGCCTTAACTGGATCACGGCAGCTTCTTTTGGCAGCGGAATGTCCAGGCAAACTACCGCCTCGACGTTACTGCCTTTCATCAGGTTCCCCACAAGGTCGGTTTGTACCGGCGTTCCATTTGTCGAAAGCAGGTCCAAATACAGGGAACCGCCGCGGAAATCGAAATAATGGACCCAATAGGCAGCCGCTCCGGCATTCAGCAGCCCCCTCTCCACGTCAAGATTCAGGCTTGCAAAATTGCTTTCCACGGCGGAAACATGCCAGGCGGGGGGATTGGTCTCCCATTCGCCCGCGCCGGCCTTGTAGGCGCCCAACAGCCACTTGGGGTTGTCGCCCAGCGCGCACGAGTCTCCGTCCGTTTGGGCGCCCCACATGATATATGCATACGCGGGAGCGGCATCGCCCCCGGCATCCTGCGAGCGGGCAGTCCCGCCTGTGCCCAAAATGAAAACGGCGCTCATTATTGCCATGAGCGCCATGCCGATAATCCCGTCCGTTCCATTCCGTAATGATTTCATCATACCTCCGTTTTAATGCCGTACATACGCGCAAACGAATGAGCGCGGAGGTATATTAAGAGGCTAATCGAAACAACGCAAGTATTATTTTTGATTTTTTTGTAATGCTCTTATGGGTATTTGGCGAGACTTGATGATTCTAAAAATGCGCGGCCTGTTTCGACGTGACATCCGGATTTAAGATAAGTTTGCGTTAAACCATGCCGCAAATCGCGGCCCGGCCCAGGGATCAGCCGTTAAAATAACCCAGGCCCTTCAGTTGGCGCTTGATGCGGTCGGAAGCAAGTTCCCGGTCGGCATTGTCGGCGGCCTTTTCCAGAACATGAATGATCATTTCCTCCGTCGAAGAATATCCTCTTTCTCCGGCCAATGCTTTCAGCCGCTCGCGCAACGCGTCAGGAATTTTGATGTTGTTCATTTGCATAGAATATCCTATTCATTATCCGTTTTCGAATAGATTTTTAATATAATTTTGACATAACCCCCAACATTCGGATATTGTTTCGGGTACATGAAGCATATGCGGCAGCATTTTATAGCGTTACCTTGCCATTATGAATCCATCTCTTAAGACTACCGGAGAATTCACGACGACGAAGCCCGGATATACCCTTCTGACCATCGGGTATGAAGGTCTGGAATTGCCTGATTTTCTGAAGTTTCTCGTCTACCATAAGATAAACGTTCTTGTTGATGTTCGGGAATTGCCGACAAGCCGCAAAAAGGGGTTTTCGAAAGATTCGCTTTCTCAGGCCTTGGGGAAAAAAGGGATTGAATATATGCATATCAAAGCTCTTGGTTCGCCCAGCGCTATGCGCAAACGACTTAAAACAGATTGGGACTATAAGACATTTTTTGCCGCCTACGACGAACACCTTGACGAACAGAAAGATACTCTTACCATGCTGAGAGAGGTTGTTGAAGAAAACGATCGCGTTTGCCTCATGTGTTTTGAAAGTGAACATAAACACTGTCACCGGAGCCGCGTAGCCGAGCGGTTGTCCAAATTCTTTCCGGGACACCTTGCCGTGGAACCCGTTAATACATGGATAAGATAACAGAACTCGAACTTCTGATAGTAGTCAAGTCGTATCCCAATCCCAGTCAAAGCCTGGGTGAAGCCACTTGCGTTGTGGGAGTCTGTAGAAAACGGGGATTTGTCAGGATTTATCCTGTTCCTTTCCGCAAATTGGAAGATGAACAGCAATTTAAAAAGTATCAAATAATCAAGCTCAGAGCGCAGGAGCCTAAAACCGACAGGCGACCAAACACCTTCCGACCTCTGTTAGAAACAATCAAGGTAGCAAGCAAACCTTTATCAACTGATGATTCATGGCGACAGCGCAGGGAATGGATATTGCCGCTGGCCTCATCTTCCATGTGCGAAATCATGCGCCAACAGAAAGCAACTGGAGCATCCATCGGGCTTTTCAAGCCCGAAAAAGTAATTGACGTACTGCAGGAACCGGAAACGAATGAATGGTCGGCGCGAGAACTGGCAAAATTGCAACAGCAAGACCTTTTCATGACCAAAGAAAATATGCTTCTGGAAAAATTGCCATACCGCTGGCAATATCATTATTCTTGCGCTGCCCCGTCTTGTCCCGGACATAAACAGACCGTCATCGACTGGGAACTCGGCCAGCTTTATCGCCGCATAAAGCTTAAAGGGATCACGGATCCTCAGAAAATCCATCAAACCATCAGACAAAAATATCTTATCGAGATGTGCGCGAATAAAGATACATATTTTTTTACTGGCAATATGGCGGCCCATCCCGGCAGTTTCCTGATTCTCGGAGTATTCTGGCCGCCAATTAACCCTCAGCTTAGCCTTTTTTAGCATAATACGAAATGAAATTCTGGTGGTTGGCAACGCATTTGCCCGCAACATCGTACGTTATGCGGAATTTTCTTTTTCTGAGTATTACTTCCGCCACTTTTTTGATTCCTAGGGCAGATGCGGCTGAATCCATCCGGGTGGGATATTTTCCGAACATCACGCATTCCCAAGCCATAATCGGAATGGAGAATTCTTCCTTCAAAAAAGCACTTGGGGAAAACGTTGAAATCCGGGGAACGATTTTTAACGCCGGGCCATCAGTCATTGAGGCCATGTTTGCCGGCGAACTTGACCTTGCTTACATCGGCCCCAACCCTGCCATCAACGGTTATGTCAAATCAAAGGGACAGGCGCTGCGAATCGTGGCCGGGGCTACCAGCGGCGGCGCCGGACTGGTCATCCGCAAGGATCTTTGCCTTGGTTCTCCAGGCGAATTTCGTGGACGTAAAATTGCTTCGCCGCAACTCGGCAATACCCAGGACGTGGCCCTGCGCGCCTGGCTGAGGACGAATGGCATAAAGATTGGGGAGCAAGGCGGCGAGGCGCGGGTCATTCCAATAAACAATCCGGGCCAACTGACGCTGTTTCTCAAGAGGGAAATTGACGCGGCATGGACAGTGGAGCCGTGGGTCAGTAGGCTTATCCGGGAAGGAAACGGAGCCTTATTTCTGGACGAACGAACATTGTGGCCGAAGGGCGAATTTGTAACCGCCCACGTGATTGTTTCCGCGAGTTTTCTCCGGAAACATAGGGGCCTGGTCAAGAAATGGATTTCCACGCACGTTGAATTGACGCAGTGGATCAAGGCGCATCCGGATGAAGCCATGGAAATCATCAACAGCCAACTAAAAAAGATAATGGGGAAAAGACTGCCGGATGACGTGCTAAAAGACGCCTTTGGCAGGCTTTCCGTCACCTATGATCCGATTGCCGGCTCCCTGTTTCAATCGGCCCAAAGCGCATTCCGCGAGGGATTTCTCGGCAAAACGCCGCCGGATCTTTCCGGCATTTACGATTTGAGTGTTCTCAATGAAGTGCTGAAGGAAAAAGGTCTGCCGGAGTTATAAGGCAGATAGACTGTAGGCTGTTAGCCTGTAGGCAAAATCATGCGTGACCATACAAAACTTAGAGCCTTTGAATTGGCCGACGAAGCGACAGTCTTGATTTATCGGGCAACCAGAGGATTTCCCAAGGAAGAAATCTACGGATTAACCTCCCAGATAAGAAGAGCGGCGGTCTCGGTCCCGTCAAACATCGTTGAAGGATGTGCGCGAGAGAGCCAGGTCGAATACCTTCGTTTTCTTGAAATTGCCTTCGGTTCCTTAAGGGAATTACATTACCAGTTTGACCTGGCTATGCGCCTGGGTTATACGGCTGATCCAGAATTTACCGAATGCAATTTAAAAATAACAGAGACCGAAAAAGTTCTTAGCGCATTGATTCGGTCAATGCGTAAAACTAACAGTCTTCAGCCTACAGCCTAACAGCCTGAATCAACGCCATGAGCCTGATTATCGACCATGTTTCAAAAAGCTTTCCGAATCAAAAAAAGATATTGCCTGTTCTCCGGGACATTAATCTTGAAATTCAGGCCGGAGAATTATTTTGTATTGTCGGCCCATCCGGATGCGGCAAGACAACGCTGCTGAACATAATTGCCGGCATGGAAACGGCAGACGGCGGCAAGGCAACATGGAACGGCAAGGTTATTGACCATATCAGTCCCGAACGCCTGATGATTTTTCAGGAACTTGGATTGTTTCCCTGGCTGACAGCGCGGCAAAACGTTGAATTCGGGTTGAAAATGAAAGGCATTCCCGCAAAAGAACGGCGCGGCATAGCTCTGGCTCATCTGGAAATGGTGCATCTGGCCAAGTTCAAGGACGCCTATATTCACGAATTATCCGGCGGCATGAAACAGCGGGTGGCCCTGGCAAGAGCGCTGGCAATGGACCCGGAAGTGTTGCTGATGGACGAGCCTTTTACGGCATTGGACGCCCAAACGCGAGATATGCTGCACGATGAACTGCAACGGCTCTGGATTTCCACCAAAAAGACGATTGTGTTTGTAACTCATAACATCCGCGAAGCGGTCAGCTTGGGAGACCGGGTGGCGGTTTTGTCAGCCCGTCCGGGTGTGCTGAAAAATATTGTTCCAGTGTCGCTACCCCGCCCACGGCGGATTGAAGACCACGGACTCATGGAGATTGTCCGGGTGATTTTAGGGGAACTGAAAGGCGAGATTGAAAAAACAGTCCGAGATGAATTTCATGAAGACGCGATTCATTAGGCAGATTATTTTTTACGGAATATTGCTGGCTATTTGGGAAGGGCTGGCGCTGGCGAAAGTATGGCCGGAATATATTTTTCCTTCCCCGCTTGACGTGTTGCGCAGTCTGGCTGAGGGATTTAAAGATTCAACGTTCCTAGTGGCCATCGTCATCAGCCTGCGGCGGATCGCAGTCGGCTATGGAATTTCCGTTATATTGGGCGGCCTGATGGGCCTGGCTATCAGCAGATTTTCCATTGTGAAAGATACAGTCGGCAATTTATCTCTTGGACTGCAAACCCTGCCGAGCATCTGCTGGCTTCCATTGGCGCTGTTATGGTTCGGAATCAATGAAAAAGCAATTTATTTTGTGGTGATAATGGGCGCAACGTTTTCCATCACCATGGCGACCCATGCCGGCGTAAGAAACGTGCAGCCGATTTTCATAAAGGCCGGCAGGAACATGGGAGCCAGAAGGATGACCCTGTTTCGGGAAGTTATCATCCCCGCAGCCATGCCGTCCATTTTATCAGGCTTGAAACAAGGCTGGTCGTTTGCCTGGCGGTCGCTCATGGCCGGAGAACTTCTCTTTGTCAATCTCGGCCTGGGTCATTTGCTGATGATGGGCAGGGAATTGAACGACATGAGCAGAGTCATTGCCGTCATGATAGTTATCGCGGTCATCAGCATTCTGACGGATAAATTCATCTTTGGAGCGGCGGAGTCTCACCTTCAGCGCAAATGGGGACTGGACTGCACCGGCATATGCCATTGACTTTCGTCTCTGTTTCCCGTCTCTTGGGCATTGTTGATTGTTCATTTATTGAACGTTACGACGCGGAAAGGAATAATCAACAACACGACTTCTACTCAAAAAAAGAGTCGGGCCAACAACGTCAATTCGGATGTGTTGGCACATTTATAACGATAAGAACTATACGGCTAATCCCTTGATTGTCCTCACTCTTTCAAAGATTGAAGATATTTATAATAATCGCTGTCGGTGGTTAAAATCACGGTTGATTTATCGTCAATCGTGTTTTTGTATGTGTCCATGGTTTTAAGAAACGAGTAAAATTCCGGAGCGCGGTTATATGCATCGCCATAGATGGTGATCGCTTCCGCGTCCGCCTTTCCCATGATGATTTGCGCCTGTCGGTAGGCTTCGGACTGTATTTCCTTCAATTTTTTTCCATTTATACTCTTTCACTGATAACATCTTCCCCCATCTTGACTTTTTGCCGTGTTATTCGTAATCTTTTGCCATGTTTCGTCGAAATTTTTCTGTTTGACAACGGAGGGATGGCAGAGTCCGGTTGATCGCGCATGACTCGAAATCATGTGTACTCGCAAGAGTACCGGGGGTTCAAATCCCTCTCCCTCCGCCATGCCTTATGATTTTTTCAAGCCTTTCGGGCAAAAAGCTTCCACGTTTTCCCTATTGAAATAATTCCAGTTCGGACTTTCGGTTATTCTTTTCGGATGCGAATCAACCGAGGGATGCCAGAGATGCATGGCTCGGGCCTCCAAAATGACCGAGCGGCCGCGCAATCCGGCCTTGTAAAGGCGCCGCGCAAAATCGTCGTCCTCCAGCCCCCACCCCTCGAAATTTTCATCAAAGCCGTTTACACGTTCGGCATCATCGCGAAAGAGCGAAAAATGGCAGCCGAGTATCTTTGGCTTGTGCGGCGCAGCCAAACCCAGACGGCGCAGGAAGAAATTCCGCTGAAACCTCCGGCTGGTTTTGGATAAATGCGCCTTATCAGCCTCATCCCAAAGCGTCTCCAGAAATCTTTCCCTGATATTTTGCGTCAGGACGCGGCGCGTGGCGTCTTCATTCAGCAAAGCGCGATTACCAACCAGGAAAAAACCCTTCGCGGCATTCCGCAAATGGACGGCAATGGCATCGGGCGACAAGAGAATATCACAATCAATCGAAATCAGATATTCCCCGCCGGCCACGCGAACGGCATTATTGCGCGCAGCAGCCAGCCGGTAACCGTTATGTTCCTGGCGCACGTAACGCACCGGAATTCTGCATTCGCCGAAGGCGCGCCGCATAACCTGGACGGCCGCGGCGTCCGACCCGTCATCCGAGACGACCACCTCGTCAACCGGCGCCGCGCTCAGTTCCAGCGCCCGCAAACAGGCCGCTAGTATTTCCGGTCGGTTATAGACGGTGATAATGACGCTCGTCTTCATGACAATTCCCTCAACACTATTCCCGCCGCCCTCTCATCGGCGCCGGGTTCTCCCAGAATCCCTTGGACGCGTTTCAATTCGTTCAGCATGTCGTTCCGAATTTTTCCACTGGCAAGCAGCGGTTCTATGGCTTGAACCAGATTTTCCGGCGTGGCATTGCCTTGAATCAGCTCCGGGCAAATTTGTTTTCCGGCCACGATATTGACCATGCCCAGGAAAGGCACGCGGATCAGCATGCGGCCGGCCAGGTAAGTCAGAAGCGCGGTGCGGTACACCACCACCATGGGGCATTCCATGAGGGCCGTCTCGATCGTGGCCGTACCTGAAGCCACCCAGGCTGCATCGGCCTGTCTCAGGATCTGCCTGGTTTTTCCCGCCGCCACCGCAAATTGTCCGGAAAACCCCATTGCCGCCAGAATTTCCTCGATCCACGTTTTAGCCTCAGGCGAAGCGGCCGCGATAATAAACCCCGTATTCTCTTTTTTTTCCTTCAACAGGCGCGCCGCGGAAACCATTACCGGCAGGATCAATTTTACTTCCTGTCTGCGGCTGCCGGGCAGAATGGCGACTTTCCGTTCTCCATTCCATGGCAATGAAACCAAAGGCGCGGTGCGGGCCGCGGCCGTGGCAGAAACCAGAGGATGGCCCACAAAATCAACTTGCAGGCCGGTCCCCTTGAACACGTCGGCTTCAAATGGAAAGATGGCGAGCAGCCTGTCCACGGACCTTGCCATGGCTGGGATTCTGCCGCGCCGCCAGGCCCAGACCTGGGGGCAGATGTAGTAAATGACCTTGAAGCCCAGCCTGTGCGCCTCCCTGGCGAACGGCAGATTGAAGCCCGGATAATCGACCAGCAAAACAACATCGGGCTTGCGCTCCTTTAAAAGCGCAACCATGTCATTGAACGTCTTCCTGAAGAAAAAATATTTGCGCAGCACCTCGCTCAATCCCAGAACGGCCATGTCGCAGGTGTGGCGGTGAACTTCCATCCCGGCCTTTGCCAGTTCGGCGCCGCCGATGCCGAAAAATTTCAAATCGTTGTCGCGCCGCCGCAGGGCGCGCGCCAAGGCGGCAGCATGCAAATCGCCCGACACTTCTCCGGCAATGATCATGATTGATCCGGTTTTCATTATCGCTTGCGGCCATATTTTGCCCTAGGTTCGGCGACATATTTCAACGGTTGCGATACTTTCTCCTCCAGCCAGTCAAAAGGCAAAGTCATCTTGCCGCCGGAGGCCTCCAATTGATCCAGGAACGCCTTGACCAGGATGCGGATCAGGGCGGACTTGTTCAATCCGAGCCGCTCCGCGGCCTGATCCAGCCGCCGGCTTAAATCGGTGTCAAGTCTGACTGGCAATGACGCTTCTTTTCTCATGATTCCCCTCTTTTGTTCGCAACGATAACGGAATCGCCATGCGGATGAAAGCCAATATTTCACTAATTTTCTGATTGACAGGGCGCAAGAGTAGAACTACAATGTAGAACATGGGTGAAGAAACGACGTCGAAAATTAGAAACTCTTTGAGGAACTCTTTGAGCTTGCCTTTCGGCCGAACCGGCATATAATCGAAAATAGCTTGGCTTGTCCGCGGAAACGGAAGATGAACACGGAAGGACCCTGAATGATATTCATGAAAAAAGCAGGGAAAAAGAATCTCGCGGCGCTTTTCTCCGGCAACCTGAATGCGCTAAGGACAAAAAAAGGGGTTTCGATGAAACGGGCGGCGTCGGATCTTGGCGTGGCAAGATCAACCTGGTGCCAGTGGGAAAATGGAAAAAGATTTCCTTCGGCGTTTTTCCTGGAACTGCTCGCGGAATATTTCGATATTCCCGCCTGCCGCCTGGTGGCGGCGCAGGAAGGCGGATGTTTTTTGCGCGCGGCAGATAAGAACGCATGCGCGAAGCGCCGGGCCTCAGTTCACAGAACGTGAATTATTAATTCTTTCGATTTGGCCGATCATATGCTTTATTATTTGTGCTTTTGATTTACGCGTCGCGCATTACCGGTTACGGCGCATTCCGGCCGAACCATTTGACTCTGGATTCAGCTCATTTTGAACGCAAAAAAAATCAAAGTCGATTGCCATCCGGAACCGACACGGGGCGACCACGTCCGTTTTCCATTCCTCCCGGCATTAGCCGCGGCACACGATTACGCCGCGCGGATAGCCCTTGATCCCGCCCCGGTAATTGCGCAGGACTTGCTGCCGATATGTTCTTACTGCAAAAAAACGCGCAACGCCGAAGGGCGCTGGGAACACCTCGCGGCGTATCTGGTCAATGACGTGCGGCTAAAACTCACCCACGGCATTTGCCCGGAATGCATGAAGCTCGTTGAAAAGGAAATCCGGGCCTTCAACGACAATTTGCCGGAACGGCGGACGGACATGATCCTTGCGGCCGACGGAATTGCGACATGACCAAATGATATTTTTTCACGTAATTTTACACGAACGAACGCCGGCCGCATTTTTTCTCGCGTTATTCGCGTTATGTCTGGACACATGCTTTTCAAGCGCCGGAACGGATCAGGGAAAAATCATCGCCGAAGGCGATTTCGGCTGGAACATGCTGGGGATTTCCGGAAGCCTGGCCACAAACGCCTCGTATGCCGCCGCCAGTTCCATGGCCGGAGGACTGTCCTTCGGCGAATCCACAAACCAGGCGTATTTTAACGAAGGCGGCTTTTTCATCCGCCACGACGAACGCCGCACGATTTTTCCCTGCGATTTTGACGGCGACGGACGCACGGACGCCTGGTACTATGACGCAAACAGCGGAACATGGTATTTCATCCTCTCCTCCTCGTCCGACAACACGGTTTACAGCCTGAAACTTGGAGGCCCTGACGCCCTGCCCTGCCCCGAAGATTACGACGGAGACGGACGCGCCGACCCCTGCGTTTACTGGCGTTCGGCCGGCAAGTGGGAAACGATGCTGTCGGCGAACGAGTATGTTTCCAGAATTTATTTCGGACCGCAAAAAGGGCTGCCGGCTTCCGGCGATTACGACGGCGACGGATATGCCGATTTCGCCGTTTTCATGCCGGAAACACGCTCCTGGACGGTTCTATTCTCAATGCAGTTGTACGCAGTCACAACGTTTTCATTCGGCGAGTCCGGCGATACCCCCGCTCCGGCCGATTTTGACGGGGACGGATTGACTGATTATGCACTCTATTGCGCCAAAACCGGACTCTGGAAAATCATCCTCTCGTCTGAACATTACGCCGGCGTATATTCCTTCAATCTGGGCGGACTCGGCTGTCTGCCGGTCCAGGGCGACTATGACGGCGACCTCAAGGCCGATCCGGTGGTTTACGGGCTGCGTGACGGCATGTGGGAGGGATTTCTCTCCGCGGACAATTACCGATATGAGTACGCTTTTTTCCGCCTCGAAGGAGGGCTGCCTTACCCGGGGGACTATGATAATGACGGAAAATTCGATCCGGCCGTCATGACGCTTGATCATTCCAGGCTGTACATCCTGAAATCAACCGAAGGCGCAGACACCATCCCGTCAAAATGAGAACCCTAAAACACCTGTTTTTATTCACACCGGCCCTCTGGATTGCGGCCGCAGCGTTCCTTCAGGCGGAACCTTCCGGCCTCATCAATTATCAGGGCCGGCTGCTGGATAAATACGGCCGGCGGGTCAACGCGCCGGTGGAAATCGTTTTCAAGATATATCAAGGCGCCGGCGCTGCGGCCTGGTCCGAAAAGCATGAGTCCGTCCCGGTCACCGACGGATTGTACTCCGTGGTCCTCGGTTCCCTGACGCCCCTGACCGCCTCCTTGTTCAGCGGCGAGGACGCATATCTTGAAATATGCATAAACGGCGAGCCGCTGAGACCGCGCCAGCGTATAACGGCCTCGCCCTATGCGCTCTCCGCCAGAACGATCCACGGGCCGGAGGTCTATGTTGATTCACAGGGCAACCTGGGCATCGGCACAACCAATCCGGTGGAAAAACTGGATGTCAGGGGCGTCGTCCAGGCAACCGGCTTCAAAATGCCGACCGGCGCCGCGGCCGGATATGCGCTGGTTTCGGACGCGAGCGGCTCCGGATCTTGGCAGGCGCTTTCGCAGGTAAATTCATCCGATTCCATCACAAACTGGACCGACCGGGTGTTTGCGCCGGCCACCAACGACCTCTGGACGGCAGTCAGAACGAGCGTTGCCTACGCCGATTACAGCGTCGCCACCGGCGCCCTGTGGACGGCCGTCGGCCGAAGCGTACTCCTGGCCGATTATTCAACGGCCACAAATCAACTCTGGGATGCGGTCAGGGCGCGCCTGCAACTCAGCGGCGGCGCAATGAGCGGACCATTGACCAATAACGCCGGCTTTTTCGGCGACGGCGCCGGCCTCACCAATATTTCCGCCGCAGCGGTCTCGCTGACAAATTACGTCCTGAAAACCGGAGACGCCATGACCGGAGCGCTGATCGTAAGTAATAATCTCTCCGTGGCAGGCGGCACAATCTGGCAGCCCGGCTCCAGGACAATCTCAACCAATGACAGCGTGACCCTTCCCGCCGATCAAACCTATCTTCAGATCGGCACAACCGACGGCGTTCTCAAGCGTCTCGGCAGCCCGCAGATCGCCTCCGGCTCGACTGGCCAATTGCTCATGATCCAATGCCTGAACAATGCGGTCATACTGACCAATTCCCAGACGCTGGTCCTGACCGAGGGAGTAAGCTTTTTCATGTCAACGAACGATATCATTCAACTGGTTTATGACGGCGCAAAATGGGTGGAGATGCGCCGCGCCGACAACAATTGACTCGGTAAACAAAAAAAAGCAGGCCGGGCGTTCGCCGGCCGGCAGTGAACAAAAAGGAGAAAAATGAAACGACAATGCGGAATAATCATCGCGTCGGCCCTATTATTTTCGCTTGCGACCGTCGCGCCGGCCGTCGAGGACGGCCAGGGGACCAACGTGGTGCGTAACCTGCGCGTCAGCCACGGCGGCGCAATTGACCTTGGCGGCGACGTGGTAACGAACTGGAACGATCTGAGCGATTATGTCGGCGACATGGGCGAGGAAACGGCCGCCCGCATAGGCGCCGATGCCGCGCTGTCGAATGCCGTGAGCAACCTGCAGTCGGCCGACACCACCCTGCAGAACAACATCAATGCGGCGTCCAACGCACTGCATACGGTTGACACAACGCTGGAAGGCGAAATTGAAAGCGAAACCTCGGCCCGTGAAGCGGCTGATACCGCACTGCAGAGTAATATCACCGCCGCGTCGAACGCCCTGAACACGGCCGTCAACAATGAAACCGCCGCGCGCACAGGCGCCGACGCCGCCTTATCCAACAACGTGAGCGCGCTGAACACGGCCACCAACTCCTTGAATGCCGGCATCGGCAATCTGCAGACCGGCAAATTCGACAAGGTCGGCGGCGCCATATCGGGTAGCGTGGTCTACACGCCGTCTTCGGTGGCAATCTCCGCCGCGGACAGCCAGATTTCTTCCGGCTGCGCCGTGGTCATCATCACCAACTCGGCCGGCAGCGCCATTACCCTGGCGGGCAACAGCGGAACACCGATCAGCGTCGGATCGGCCGGGCAATTCATCACAGTGCAATGTACGAGCGCCCAGCCGATAGTTTTGACAAACAGCGCCGGACTGGCCCTTGAAAACGGCGTGAGTTTCACCATGAAGGAAAACGACGTCATTCAATTGCTCTGCGACGGGACAAAGTGGACCGAAATCCACCGCGCCGACAACTGATTCCGGCTCAGGCAACTGACGACTTGCCGCGCCCGAAGGTCGCGGATTGACATCCGGGATGACCGCCGACCTCCGGGATGGGGCAGGAAATGACATGAAACACGGACTTGATAATTTAACACTCTTGATTCTGATGTCAGGCATTCTGACTCTTTTCCCGTCAATATCCCCGGCGACAGAAAACGGCAACGGCACCAATCAAAGCGCCAATGTTCTGGCCACGAATTCCATCACGCTCAGGGACGCCACCATTACCTCGTGGCAGGGGCTGACCAACCAGAATCTGCTCGGCGCCATATTCATCCGCAGCGATACGGCGGTCACCAATGTGGCCGCCGGCGTCGTCACCAGTTCCAATATCGCGGCCGGCGCCGTGACTTCCAACAACATCAACTGGGCGCAAATGCCCTCCGGACTGGCCGACGGAACGGTCGCAAGCAACTGGGCGCGCTTCCCGGCCCTGCAAAACGTCAACATGGCAGGATACAGCCTGACGAATTCGCCGCAGGCCGAAAGGTGGGACAATGCCGTGATAACCAGGGAAGGCGGCGGCACAATCGCGTTTTCAAACCTTTATTATTTTAACGCCAGCGGGTACTGGACCCTCGCCAACGCCTCCACAACAAATACTGCCGGCGGCATGCTGGGACTCGCCATGGGATCGAGCGTCACTAACGACGGACTTCTATTGAACGGATACTGCACCAACGACTGGGGATTTGCCACGGGCTCGACCATTTACATGGCCACCAACAACGGCGCGCTTACCACGTCCCGCCCGAGCGGGACGAACCAGATCGTCAGAATAGTCGGGTATGCGGTCAGCGCCACAAAGATTTATTTCAACCCCGACCGCACCTTTATCAAAACCGCCGGCTATTGACGACGATGCAAAACCTCAGGAAAGACATGGCCATGAGGATGATGGCCGCGATATCGGTCTGGCTGGGCGCCTGGATCTGCTCCGGACCGGCCGGGACCAGCAATTCCATTCCGTGGACCGCAAATTTCAACAATTATACCAACCTCACGCCGCTGGTCAACGGCACCGGCGGCTGGTATGCGTCTTCGTCATCCGTCGTCATCCAGACAAATTTCTGCTGCACCAACCTCTCCGGCATCAGCCTCAACGCGGTCATGCTGCCGACGGACGTCACGCTCTCGAACAGGTTTTCGAACTCATTCACGCGCGTGGTCAAGCTGGGGATGCAGATCTGCCCCCAATTATATAACGCCACCAATTCTCCGACGCCGGCCATGAACGTGGCGGCCCAGTTCTACGTCAACAGCAACGGGTGCTTCGTCGTCTCCAACGGCACCAACTGGCAGACGCTCAACTGGAGGAATTTCTCCCTCCTTTCCGAAGGCGGATCGGCCCTCCCGGTCACGAACACCTTCTTTACCTACGTGGAAGTGAACCTGCGCTATAAAAACCACACCTGGAACCTGAAGGCCTGGTCCAACGAAACCCTGATAGCAAGCAGCCCCTACGTGCATTTCACGAGCAACCTGAATTCGTTCGGAGGTTTTGATATTTACAACGGCTCCTCCACAAGCTACCTTAACGATGTGTTCGTAACCAACGTTGACGTCAGCCTTCTGCCGGCGATCAATTACGTGTCGTTCGACGCCGTGGAAAGCGTCTGCGGCGCCGCGCCGGCGGAAGTCAATAACGTGGTGCTGAACGAGTAATCCACAGGACATGAACGGCCAAGAATTTACATGCCCACACTGCGAACGTCCGCTTGAGATCCGGATTTCCGTCCGTTCCGCCGGCCCCGAAAAGGGAAACCGCCCTGAAAACAAACGCGCGTCCCTTCTGCAACGCACGGCGGCTCTGGGACTGGTTGCCGCCATCGCGGCCGGCTGCAGCCTGATCACCGTTCTCCTGCACCAGCATTTCGCTGCCAATAAAATACGCGCGGGCAGATTCATCCTGGTGGATTCCTCCGGCAAATCGCGCGCCACGATCGAAATGACGGCCGGCGGCCCGAGGCTGGTCATGTGCGACGAGGCCGGCAGGCCGCTCGTCGGCATGGGCATTGACAAGGAGGGCCCGAAACTGGATTTATCCGACGAATCCGGAAAGCTCCGCGCCATGATTCGCCTTAACAAGGACGGCCCCATGCTGGCCATGGCCGACGAAACCGGCAGGCCGCGCCTCGGCATGGGCGTGGCAACGAACGGCCCGGGAATGGCCTTGGCCGATGAAGCCGGCAAACCGCGCGCCGGAATCGGCGTGGACAACGGAATTCCGCGCCTGGCCATTTCCGATGAGGCCGGCAAACCGCGCCTGGCCATGGGAGTGGACAAGGATGGACCGAAACTGGACTTGTCCGACGAATCCGGAACTTCCCGCTCGGCCATTACCTTGACGTCGAACGGCCCGATGCTGGCCATGGCCGACGAAACCGGCAGGCCGCGCCTCGGCATGGGCGTGGATCAGGATGGGCCGAGAGTGTCCATCTCGGACCGTTCGGGAAAATCACGCGCCATGATGCGCATGGATAATGACGGCCCGAAAATGGGAGTGGCCGACGAAACCGGTAAACCGCGCGTCACGATGGCGGTGAATAAAAACGACTCCACCCTGGACTTGAACGACGAAACCGACAAATATCGCGCCGCGATACGCCTGAACAAGAACAGCGCCGGCCTGGAATTGTCCGACGAATTGAAAAAGACGAATCTGAAAAACCTCCTTGCCGCGATACCATCGCCGGACGCAGGGAAAAACCTCCCCAACCCCATTGACTATCTTTCCGTCAGGCGCCCGTCGCTGGAATGTCCCGGCATAACGACGAACGCCCCGACAATTGATGGCAGGCTCGACGAAAACTGCTGGAAAAAAGCCGGCGTCGCCGCCGCTTTCATGGACAAGGACGCCGGCGCCGAGGCTGCTCATCAGACCAGGGCATATGTGCTTCACGACAACAAGAACATCTATATCGGCATAACCTGCGCGGAGCCATTCCCCAAGCTGATGCTGGCCGCCATTACCAACCGGGATGGAAACGTCTGGAATGAAAATGAAATCGAAGTGTTTTTCGACGTAAAACGTCAGGGGAACCGGATCCGTCAGCTTTGTCTTAACAGCCTCGGCACGCAAAACGATCAAAAAATAGACAACGGCAGCAAAGACCTCAAGTGGAACAGCTCCTGGACCGCCAAAACCTCGGTTCAGTCGGACGGATGGACGGCGGAAATGTCCATTCCAATGAAGGATCTTGACGCAAATCCGCCTTTGCAAAATGACATCTGGGGAATCAACATCTGCCGCGTCAGGCGCCTTAAAACGGATCCGAAGGACAGGAAAACGGACAACAAGCCTGAATACAGTTGCTTTTCACCGACCTTCGGAGCCTTCCTGAGACCGGAACGTTTCGGCGACCTGATTTTCAAGTAACGGCCGCGTCATCGCCTGCGGCCGTATTTTGCCTTGGGGCCGGCGACAGATTTCAGGGGAGTAAGGGCCTGCTAAAAAATAAACTTTACAATGATTGCATCGGTTTTCGCTCCGGGCAAGGCGCCGCCACGAGCGACAAACCGACGCAACCGCTTGGGGCATCCATCCGTTTTGCCGTTTCGCGGCGTTCTACGCGAAGGTCGGATTTCTTGATCCCGGCGGAAAATAAAATGGCACATTTTGATGACCGTCTGGAGGGCGAAGCTACGCTGAGCCGCGATTTTGCCGGCATTCATCCGGCTCGCCTCAGGCTCGCCCTCCATAATTGTGCCATTTTATTTTCCGGGCAGTATTCAAAAATACCTTTATTTTCCCAAGTCAGGAAGTCTGATTTTGTGTCTTTTTTTTCATTGACAGGATAAAGATTTTGCTCTACTTTGTAGATCATGGGTAAAAAACGCCGGACAACCGTACGAGTGCCCTGCGATTTTCAGGACAGGGTGAAAAAAATTGCCGCGCTGAACAACATGACCTGTTCCAACCTGGTCTGCCTGGCCATCCAAGCCAAGCTGCCGGAGTATGAAGGCGGTCAATATCAAGCCCTGAAACAACCGGACAATAATATGCATTGACAGGCCGGCGCCGCAACGAAAGATACCGCATAACCGTTACGTTTCCATATTATGAAAACATCAAACGAATTACTTCCGGTCTGCGCGGTCTGCAAAAAAATTCGTGATAATCAGGGATGCTGGCGAAAAGTCGAACAATATGTTCTCGTTCATTCGCAACAAATCCTTACGCACGGCATTTGTCCGGATTGTCTGCAACAATTCTATTCCCGGTTTATTCAGGAGAGTTGCGGGCAGGCGCCCCTCAAAACGGCGGATGACCCGCAAAAGAAATCCGCAAGCCCCTTCCCGTGATCCACTGATTATTCTTCTTCCGCCGGCCATGGTCAATGCGGCGTTATTTGCCTGCAAATGTCGGCGGCCAGATTGAGGGCGGCGGCGGCGTGTTCTCCGCTGACCATCGGCGTGCTTTTGGTGCGCACGCAGTCAATGAATGAAGCCAGTTCCATGTCCAGGGCGCTGCCTTTTTCGATGGGTATCCGCTCCTTTTCTATTTTTCCGGACTGACGGCGGTAAATGTCTCCGGCCTGGCGGTCGTAATCGAGCGAAATATAGGCGTCCTCCTGAAACACGCGTATTTTGCGCACTTTTTCCATGCTTATGCGGCTGGTGGTGACATTGGCCACGCAACCGTTTTCAAATTCCAACCGAACATTGGCGATATCTTCGGTGTTGCTCAAAACCGGCACTCCGACCGCGCGGATTTCCTTCACCGGAGACCGCACAAGGTGCAAAATTATTTCCAGGTCGTGGATCATAAGGTCCAGCACCACGCTAACCTCGGTACCGCGCGGTTTTCCGCCGCCGAACAACGGCGGCGAAGGATAAGGGGCAAGCCGGTGGGCCTCGATAAAGCGTGGCCGCGTCAAAACCGATTCCAGAAATTTCATGACCGGATTGAACCTCTCGACGTGCCCGATCTGCAGAATCAGATTTCTTTCCCGCGCAACGGAAACCATTTGTTCAGCCTCTGCTGTTGTTACGGCAATGGGTTTTTCGACCAGGAGATTGACCCCGCGTTCCATCATTTTTACGGCAACCTGATGGTGTTTGTCCGCCGGCACGACTATGCTGGCCGCCTCCACCCGCGAAGCCAGTTCGGCGTAATCCTCGAAAACTTCCGTCTTGTATCTATCCGCTATTTCGCGGGCGCGCCGGGCGTTGATGTCGTAAACGCCGACCAGTTCGGCGCCGGGCAATTCCGAATAAATCCTGGCATGCCACTGGCCCAGGCTGCCGACCCCGACCACGCCTACCCTTATCTTTCTGATATCGTTAGTTTGCATTTCTTTCATTGCCACCCCACCTGCAGAACCTTGAAACATCCAACGTTCAACGCTCAACATTCAATCTCAAACGAATGGATTAAAGTTCGATGTTCAAAGTTGAAAGTTGAATGTTCAAAGTTTCTTCAATGTATAAAACGCGGCCAGAATTTAACGCATTCCGTCCGCCACCGCCACCAGCGCCAGGTTCTGCCGATCAGCCTCGGCGACAAGCTTGTCCATCTCCAGCATGATGGTGCGGCCCGCCTCGACCGCCAGAACGGCGGCATTTATCCTTTCCAGAACCTTCATGGTTTTAAGTCCCACAACCGGGATATCGTAGCGCATGTCATGATCATCTCTGGCTGCCTTGACCACGACCGCGCCCGATCCGCCGAGTTTGCCGGCCCGCAGAATGGCCTCATCGGTGCCTTCAAAGGCCTCCACGGCCAGGATCGTCCCCTCTTTGACCACGACCGTCTGGCCGATTTCAAACGAACTTGTCGCCTTGGCCACGTTCATTCCAAGTTCCATGTCTTTGGCTTCCTGTCCTGTCGGCGCGCGTCTGCCGAGTTGGCCGGCCTGAGGCAGAGAATGTTCCATAAAACGCCAGGCCGGCAGCAGTTGCACGCCGATCAAGGCAAATTCGTCGCAAACCGCGCCAAAGATCGTACGCGCGTTGCGTCTGGCAAGTTTTGCCAGAAGCGCCAGTCCTTTTGCGTCCGGCCTTAAACGAAAAAGACTGACTGGCGTTATCTGTCCGGCCATGACCGCATGCCTGATGCCGCTTTGTTTGACCGCCTCAAGAACCGCTCCCAGCTGCCCGAAATCGAACCAACGCGTTTCGTCGGACATTTTTTCAATGGCGCGTTCGGTTTCGCCCCTGAAGGCCGCGGCAAAAATTCGACGCACGCCCTGTTTGCGGGCCGATTCCGCCAGGGAAAGCGGATAGGCGCCGCGGCCGGCGATGATGACGAGTTCTTCGGTAACACCAAGAAGATCGGTTTTCATTTGAGTATTTTTATCCAAACACGCTTCCCTGCGACAATGCCTTTAAAAATCTTTTCAGCGGCAGAATATGCAGCGGGCCGTCCTTGAGTTCCGCGTCCCCTGTATAAACTCCGTAACCGGCACGCAGATTTCCATCTGCAATCAAGGATTTGAGAGCGGCGCCATATTCGTTTCTCCATCGGTTTGCCGCCTTGACCTCGATTCCAACGGCGCGTTCGGCCCGCATCCAGACAAAATCCACCTCGCTGCCGCTGGGTGTTCGCCAGTAGTAAAGCTGGCCGCCGACGTTAAGTCCGGCCAAGGCCGCCCTTAGTTCGTGCAAAATCCATGTCTCGAGCAGGAAACCCCGTTCGGCGGCGTCAAGGGGTTCCCGCACACGTCCCGCCAAGGTTCGCGCAACGCCAGGATCGAAGAGATAAAATTTGGGGTTGGCGATTTCCTTGACCTTGGCCCTCTTCCGCCAGGCAGGCAGCCATACGCCTATCAGCGTATCCACCAGGGTGGCAAAGTAACCCTGCACGGTTGGACGAGCCACGGCCGCGTCGCGGGCCAATCCGGCCACATTGGCGACCTGACCGTTCATCAGCGCCGCTATTTCCAAAAAACGCGCAAATGAATCGAGATTCCGCACAAGCGCCTCCTGCTGAATTTCTTCACGAATATAGTTGGCCGCATAGGCTTCCAGCGACTCAAGGGCAAAATCCGGTTCGGACCGAATCTGGGGAAGCAATCCAAAGCGCAGGACATTTTCCACATCGAACTCGTAGTCGAGTTCGGCGGCCGTGAGCGGAAAGAACTGGCGGTTGATGGCCCGGCCGGCCAATAAATTCGCATCAACACGTTTCAGCTTACGGGCGCTGGAACCGCTTAGCGCGAACAGATAGTCGCGTCCATATTCGGTCATGAGCGCATGTACTTCGTTCAACAATGCCGGCAGACGCTGCACTTCATCCACCACCACCCAGCTTTTTTTAGGACGGGCCAGTATCTGCTGGCGAAAGGAATCAGGCTGCCGCATTAGCGCGAAAAACATTTGCGTCCTGAGCAGGTCAAACCATAACGCATCCGGCAGAACATGACGCAACCAGGTCGTTTTACCGGTCCCGCGCGGACCAAACAGGAAAAACGAACGTTCAGGCAGCGCAAACGATCGTGTATACATAACCAGCAGAATAACGGCAAATATGCTGGTTGTCTATACATATTTGGAATATTCGAGGAAAAATATTGACGCGGGCCAATATCCAGTGATAGGCTGAAAACCAATGATTTGACAAACTGACGTTGACCGCAATGACAGAATTAAAGAATAATTTTTCCTGGTCCATTTCCGCGCGCGACGATTTCAACGAATGCCGCAGGCGGCGCTATTGGGCCAAATACGGCATGTGGAACGGCTGGAACGCAAGCGCCTCCCCCGTCCAGCGCGCGGCCTACCGCCTGACCAAGATGGAAAACCGTTTCTCGCTCCTGGGCCAGGCCGTCGAACTTGCCGTTCGTTGGCTGATAGCCCGTCAACAGTCCGGCCAATCAGCTTTGATGGAGGAAGCTTATGCGGAAGCGGCCAGGCCCTTTCTTAATAGGCGCTGGCAGGAATCGCTTTCGGGAAAATGGAAGGAAAACCCAAAAAAATGCTGCTGCCTGCATGAGCATTATTATCAGGAAATCTCAAAGGAGCGCGGGAAGGAAATGGCCGCTGAAATGACGGCGCAAATAAAGCTCTGCCTGGCGAATTTCATTTCCAAAATTCTACCGGGACTCGCGGAAGTGAAAAAGGAACAGGAAATTTTCATAAACACCGCCGACATGGGCGACCCGGAATCGTTTTTGCTCGACGAAGTCAAGGTTTACGCAATTCCCGATTACGCTTATTTGCGCGAAGGCAAAATGCATATCCACGACTGGAAAAGCGGCAAGACCAGGCCGGAACACAAGGACCAGATGGCGATTTACGGGCTCTGGTCGGCGCTAACGCATAAATTCGCGCCTGAAAAGGTCGGCATTCACCTTGAATATCTGGCCGCAGGCGTCACGGAAAGCTCGCAATTGACAGGCGAAAATCTGGAACAGGCGCAGGGCATCATACGCGAGTCTGTTTCCGAAATGGCGGAATATCTGGCGGATGGCGACTTGAAACGCAACGAACCTCTTCCAAAAGACGACTGGGAAATGTGCGCGGACATGAACGTGTGCCGCAAATGCAACTTCTACGAACTCTGCAAGCCGGAACTGGAAGGATGAAAAGCACGGCGCAACAGTCCGAGCGAACCCAGGGACAGCCCTTAAATATTGGTTCCGCCGAAAACTCTTTCGGCTCGGCACAGCCTCGCCCTCCAAGCCCGATTTAACGAAACATTTTCACAGTTTATGAAGGGCGAACCTGCGGTGAGCCGACTTTTTCAGCGGGATCAAAATTTAATATTTAAGGGCTGTCCCTGGGATCGGTCAACAATCTCTTTTCAACTTCCGGCATGGAAAGGCCATTGATCGCGATAATTTTGCGCCTTTGGCATTCCCCGCTTTTTAACGTGACGCAACGCCTTGGCACGGCCAGCTTTTCACTCAGGAAATCGATCAGCGTTTCATTAGCCTTGCCATCCACCGGCGGGGCATTCAATCTGACTTTCAAGGCGTCGCCATGCAATCCCTGCACGGCGTTTTTTGACGCGCGCGGAACCGCCTGAACGGTTATGACCGCGCCGTCCTTGTTTTGACTTATCCAGGTTGTGTTCATGCCGCGCATTATAATCCGCAACCGTATTTCCGCAAGCCGGACTTATTTCATCGCAGGCACTTAGGGCCTGCAAGTGGAAAAAAAAATATTTAAAAATAATTGTTGATTTTTCAAGCCGATGTTTCTATATATAGAAACGCTCATGGAAACCACCCTACAGGATTATCTGCGGCACGCGCGGGACTGCAACCTGATCCCGGTCAGCAGGGAAATACTCTGCGACCTGGAAACCCCCGTATCGGTACTGAACCGCTTTTGCGACCGCGAAAACGCCTTCCTCCTGGAAAGTGTGGAGGGCGGCGAACTGTGGGGCCGCTATTCGTTCATCGGCGTCGATCCGCAGCTGCTCTTCGAAATAGACCACAGCCGCCCTCTTGCTCCGGGGCGGGAGCGGGAATTGCTTGACGGGCTGCGCTCCATCTATCGCGGCGTTCGCCCGGCCCCGGCCGCCGCGCGCGAAAAACTGCCGCGTTTTTTCGGCGGCGGCGTGGGATTTATCGGCTATGAGGCCGCAGGCGAATTCGAACGCCTGCCTGCGCCGAAATCCCCTCCCTCAGGATGGCCGACAACCGCCGTCAGCCGCTTCCTGAAAGCCGACAAACTGATTGTTTTCGACAACCTGCGCCACACTATCCAGATCGTGGTTTGTTCCCGGCCGGACAAGGCGGAATCCGCCGAACATGCCTTTAGAGCGGCACGCGAAGAAATCGACAGAATCGAGGAGACTTTGCGCCGGCCGGTCGGGATGCCGCGTTATGACGGCAGTCCGTCCCTGCCTTCAATTCGATTTGAAAGCAACATGAGTCCGGAGGAATATTGCGCCATGGTGAAGAAGGCCAAGGAATACATCGTGGCCGGCGACATAATCCAGGCCGTGCTGAGCCAGCGCTTCAGCGCACGGAGCGAGATACCGCCGCTGGAAATATATCGCGCGCTGCGCCTGTTGAACCCCTCCCCCTACCTCTATTTCCTGAAGATCGGGAAACATGTCCTGGTCGGTTCATCTCCGGAAACCATGGTGCGCCTGACGGGCAACCGCATCGAACTGCGGCCCATTGCCGGCACCAGGCCGCGCGGCGCGACCGAGCAGGAGGACAGGCGGCTGGCCGACGAATTGCTGTCGGACGAGAAAGAAAAGGCCGAGCACGTCATGTTGGTTGATCTTGGGCGAAACGACGTGGGCCGGGTGGCGGAAACCGGCAGCGTACAGGTGCGCGATTACATGACCATAGAGAAATACAGCCACGTCATGCACATTGTCTCGCAGATCGAGGGCATTTTAAGGAAGGATTGCGATGCCGCGGATGTTTTGAAGGCGACATTCCCGGCCGGGACTCTTTCCGGCGCGCCGAAAATACGCGCCATGCAGATAATCCATGAACTGGAGCCTGGTTCACGCGGCGCTTATGGCGGGGCGATAGGCTACATCGGCTATGACGGCGGTATGGACTTTGCGATTACCATCCGCACACTGGAAGTTTCAGACGGCCTTATCGCCATTCAGGCCGGCGCCGGCATCGTCTATAATTCCGTGCCTGAAACGGAATTCGATGAAACCTGCCACAAGGCCAGGGCCATGAAAAAGGCCGTGGAACTCGCGGCGCGAGGACTTAGACTGGAGGAGAACTGAAACATCGAACGTTCAACGTCCAACTTTCAACAATAAAAAACGAAAAAGCCATAACATGATCGTGATGATAGACAACTACGACTCGTTCACCTACAACCTGGTGCACGCCTTCGGAGCGCTCGGAACTGAAATCAGGGTGTTCCGCAACGACGCCATCGGCGCGGACGAAGTTCTGGCGATGAAACCGCGCGCGATCGTGATTTCTCCGGGTCCCTGCACGCCGAAGGAAGCGGGGATCTCGGTCGAGCTTATCCGGAGAGCCTCCGGCAAAATTCCGCTTCTGGGAGTATGCCTCGGGCACCAGTCCATCGGCGAGGCCTTTGGGGCGAAAATAGGGCAAGCAAAAAAAATCATGCACGGGAAAACATCGCAGGTCACGCACAACGGACAGGGCATCTACGCCGGCCTGAAAAATCCTTTCACCGCCGGCCGCTACCACTCGCTGGCTATTTCCCGCGAAGGTCTTCCAGCGGAACTGCTCGTGGAGGCCGCGAGCGAAGACGATGAAATCATGGGCGTAAAGCATAAAAACGATCCCACCTACGGCATCCAGTTCCATCCGGAATCTGTATTGACGCCTTCCGGAAAAAGACTCCTGCGCAATTTCCTCGATCTGCTCGGTTAATCCGAATTTCGCATGTTCAAGCTGGTAAATCCGATGTAGGGCCTCTGCTTGCCAGAGGCCGTCAGCTCGCCATGCGCGGACGGCGCGCCGCAAGCGGCGGCCCTACATGAATATTGAACTTCCTTGTCGTTTCAAGGTGTCAAGCGCCAAAACTTGCAGATGCGCCCGTCCGCCCGTTGCGCGCAATTAAGGTATTTACTTTTGCCGGCAAACTGCTGTATATTCACCGCATGACTGCAAAACGCACCACCATAGCGCCGGACAAGGCGGAATCCGCCGTCACATCCGGACAGATTGCCCAGGACATCCGGCATCATATCAAGTTCACGCGTTGCAAAAACTGGGAGTCGGCAACCATGTTCGACAAATACGAAAGCGTGGCCCTGGCCATCCGCGACCTGGCGGTTGAGCGCATGATCACCACGCAGGGCGCGTATTACGACCATGACGTCCGGAGAGTCTATTATCTTTCCATGGAATTCCTGCTGGGCCGTCTGCTTTACAACAACATGATAGCCCTGAAGGCCGACATCGCGGCCGAAAAGGCGATTCAGGAACTCGGGATCGATTTCGACTCGGTCTGCCATGTTGAGGCGGATGCCGGTCTGGGAAACGGAGGTTTAGGCCGCCTGGCGGCCTGTTTTCTGGACTCGATGGCCACCATGGAACTGCCGGCCTACGGCTACGGCATACGCTACGAACACGGCATGTTCCGTCAGGAAATCGAGGAAGGCTGGCAGCGCGAGCGTCCGGACGACTGGCTGAGATACGGATATCCCTGGGAAATGGTCAGGCCGGAATACACCATTCCAATCCTTGTCTATGGGCGCATCGAAAAAACGAAAAGAAATGACGGCAGCGTGAAACAGGTCTGGGTTGACTGGCAGATGTTCGAGGGCCTGCCTTATGACATTCCCATCATCGGTTACAACGTCAACACGGTCAATTTTCTGCGGCTGTGGAGTTCGCGCGCCAGCGAGGATTTCCGGCTTGATGTTTTCAACCAGGGCGACTACATCAGCGCCGTGCAGGGAAAAAACTGGGCGGAAACCGTCACCAAGGTTTTATATCCATCGGACAACACCACCATCGGCAAGGAACTGCGGCTGATCCAGGAATATTTTCTGGTGACCTGCTCGATCCGCGACATCATCAGGCGTTTTCAGAAAAAGCACAACCACCGCTGGGACGAATTCTCCAAACGTAACGTGATCCAGCTCAATGACACTCATCCGGCCCTGGCGATAGTGGAACTTATGCGCTTCTTTGTGGACGAAGTGGAAATGCCCTGGGAAAAGGCCTGGGAACTGACAACGAACACTTTCGCCTACACCAACCACACGATCATGCCCGAAGCCCTGGAAAGATGGCCTGTGCCGCTGCTGTCCAAGGTTTTGCCGCGTCACATGCAGATCATTTTCGAGATCAACCAGCGCTTTTTGCAAAAGGTTTCCTACCGTTTCCCCGGGGACCAGGATCGCATGCGCGACATGTCCCTTATCGAGGAAAGCCAGCCTCAACAGGCGCGCATGGCCAACCTGGCGATCGTCGGCAGCCAGTCGGTCAACGGCGTTTCGGAACTGCACAGCAGGCTCCTGCAAGCCAAGGTGTTCCGCAATTTTTCGGAGATGTGGCCGCGCAAGTTCAACAACAAGACCAACGGCATCACCCAGCGGCGCTGGCTGCTGGCCTGCAACCCGAAACTCTCGGAACTCATCAGCTCCACGATCGGTAACGGCTGGATCAAGGACCTGGATCAGTTGAAGCGGCTTGAACCCCATGCCAAAGACAAGTCCTTCCGCAACGCCTTCATGGAAATCAAACTCCATAACAAGACCAGGCTGGCAAAATACATTTACAAGACCACCGGAATACACGTTGAGCCCTCCGCGTTATTCGACGTTCAAATCAAGAGACTGCATGAATACAAACGCCAGCTCCTGAACGCCCTGCACATCATCAGCCTCTATCACCGCATCAAGGCCGCTCCGAAACAAACGGTCGCGCCCCGCGTCTTTATTTTCGGCGCAAAGGCCGCGCCAAGCTACACGATGGCCAAGCACACCATCAAACTCATCACCAGCCTCGGCGAGCGCATCAACAACGACCCGGACGTGCGCGACAGGCTGAAGGTGGTTTTCCTGCCGGACTATGAAGTTTCGCTGGCAGAGATAATTGTTCCGGCCGCCGACGTTTCCGAGCAGATTTCAACCGCAGGCACGGAAGCCTCGGGGACGGGCAACATGAAGCTGGCGCTAAACGGCGCGCTGACCATCGGCACCTGGGACGGCGCCAACATCGAGATCGCCCGGGAAGCGGGCATGGAAAACGTCTTCATCTTCGGTTACCGCACGGAACAGCTGGCGCGCATGCGTCCCTTCTACAACCCCATGGACTATTACAATGCCGACCCGGAATTGAAGGCCACGGTTGATTCCCTGATCAGCGGCGAATTTTCATCCGGGAACCAGACCATCTTCAGCAACCTCCATGATTCCCTCATGCTCTACGGAGACCATTATTTCGTGATGGCCGACTTCCGCCCCTATGTCATGCGCCAGAAACAGGTGTCGGAAACCTTCCGCAATCCCACCCTCTGGGCGCAAAAGGCGGTTTTGACCACGGCCCGCATGGGAAAATTCTCCAGCGACCGGACGATCAGGGAGTATGTGCGCGACATCTGGAAGGTGAAACCCTTGCCAATCAGGCACGAATCTGTTAAAGAATTGAATTACTGAAGGGACAGCAGACATCAGCCCGGTAACTCAACGAAAACCCCCTCAAGGAGGTCAAGAAAAATGAAACGTTTTCTCTGGTTGATTGCGCTTTTTGCCTCGGTAATGTTCTCTTTCACCGCCAGAAGCTCCGAACCCATCCACGTAGCCACAGCCGAAAACAACACGAACACCATCATAAACCTCTTGAGCGAAGGAACGGACATAGACACGGCCGAAATCAACCAGGGCTGCGCGCCCCTGCACTGGGCCGCTTATTTCAACCGCAGGGAAGCCGCAAAATTCCTTCTCGAACACGGCGCCGACGTCAACGTGCGCAACTATTACGGCATGACGCCCTTGCATTACGCAGCGCTTTGCGGACACTACGACATGGTTGTATTGCTCCTGGACAACAAGGCCGATATCAACGCTTTTGACTGCCAGGGCCTTACGCCGCTTCACATGGCCTCGCAATACGGCCACGAAAAAATCATCAAATTCCTCCTCAGCATGGGCGCGGATATCGGCGCCAAAACAAATTACCGGGGCCTTACGCCGCTCCATTGGGCGGCTTTCTGGGGGGATACCGAATCCATAAAAGCGCTGATTGCAGGCGGCGCCGACATCAATGCGCGCGACAATCACGGCTACACGGCGCGCGTCTGGGCGGAACAAAACCTCCGTTACGACGCGGCCCGCCTGCTGGCGCGAAAAGGCTGCAAGCGGCACCCCCACGACCAGGAATTAACCGCTGACGTCATGCCATAAATATATGTGCAGCGTCGCTCGTGAAGCGTAAATACGCTCACGTTTTACGCTTCACAAGGAACGCAACATGCTGCCGGACTATCACATTCATACGCCACTTTGCAGGCACGCCGAAGGCGAACCGGAAGCCTATTTCGAATCCGCAAAGATCAAAAATATTCCAGAAATGTGCTTCACCGACCACGTTCCCAATCCGGACAACTACGACCCAGAACACAGAATGACCCGGGACGAGTTCGCATTGTACCGGGATAAAATACGCGCCGTTGCCGCAATGTCCGGGAACGAAAGAGGACCCCGGGTTCTGCTTGGCGTTGAGGCCGACTATTACGAGGGGTGCGAAAAATTCCTGAGGGAATGGCTGCCGCGCCAGGACCTGGACATTGTCATCGGTTCCATCCATTACATCAGGAACTGGGGCTTCGACAACCCGGATGAACGCGAGGTCTGGGACAATGTTGACGTCACCGAAAGCTGGCGAAGCTATTTCGAACTGATGGGACGCCTGGCTGACACAAAATTATTCGATTTGGCCGGACATTTTGATTTGCCGAAGAAATTCGGCTATTTCCCTCCGGAAAAGGAAATGAAAGCAATGATCCTTCCGGTGCTGGACAAAGTGGCGCGCGCTGAAATGGCGATAGAACTGAACACCTCGGGACTTCGCAAACCGGTCAGGGAGATTTATCCGGGCCTTATGATACTCGAAGCGGCGCGCGAGCGCGGCATTCCCATCTGTTTCGGTTCGGATGCGCACATGCCCGAGGAAGTGGGGTATGAATTTACGACAGCGCTGGCCTGGGCTCGCAAAGCCGGATACAAAGAGGCCGTACGTTTTGCCGGCAGGCGGAAAAAGCCGTACGCCTTGCCAAGCGTTTAAAATAAAAAAGGCGGGAATTTTTCCCGCCTTTTTTATTATATCGAATTTATATCTTACTGCTTACTCGCCAAGAACTTCGATATAGGTGCGATCAGGATTGAAATATATGTTGGTGGAACTCACCACATAACCAATCACCCTGACCACATTGTTCGTTCCCGTCGGAGCCGTGGTTGCAAGCATGTTGGCATTCGTATCCATATAGATGACGGAACCGACCGAAAAACCCCAGACATTATCGAACATACCGTTCAGCAGCAATCCATCGTCGGCAACACTCGATCCGAGCGCGAGGCCCAACATGCCCTTGGCGGTTGCGCTGGCGGTTGCATTGGCATTGCTCCAGGACGTGTTGGCGCCCAGATAATAAAGGTTGGAATATGCGATTGTGCCGCTGCCCTGTTTGCAGATAACGGCATTATTCCACATGATCGCGCGCGTATTTATCGTGTTGGAAATACCGGCATCGGCCGCCTGATACGCATTTGAAATGCCGGTGTCAGAAGCATTGCGAGCCGCGGCTTCGGCGGTGACTTTAGCATCCAACCCGTTTGAAACGACAGTGTCAGCCGCAATATACGCATTTGAAATACCTGCGTCAGAAGCATCGCGCGCCGTGGTTTCATTGATAATGGCGGTATTCAACGCGTTTGTGTTTCCCTGCAGCGTGCCAATCTCACTGATATTATTGGTAACCTGCGTGTTCAATGCGTTGGTCGAGGTATTCAGATTTCCTACAGCCGTGTTCAAGGTGCCGGTCAAATTCTCCCAATTTGTGATCACTGAACCGCGCAACGCAATGGAGTTCGTGGCTACCACATCGGCGGCCTCATTTGTGAGCGTAACAGTAAGGTTGTTGCTGATTACCAGCGCTCCGGACAACGTATCGCCGGCCCTTTGAACGTAACCGGTCAAGACGATGCTGCTGGTCGGAATATTGGTAAGTCCGACGCCATTGCCGTAAATGGCAACATTATTGGTCAGGGGACCGGTCATGACGTCGCCGGCTTTAAGCACGCGCTGTCCCACGGCGGTTGTCAAGGCATTGGAAACAACCGTATCCGCCGCGGCAAACGCATTTGAAATGCCGGCGTCGGCCGCAATGTAGGCATTTGAAATACCGGCATCGGCGGCTATACGCGCGGCAGTTTCATTGGCGATGGCCGTATTCAAAGCGTTCGTGGTCGGAGCGAACGTTATCTGTGCCCAATTGGTAAAAATCGGGTCATGCTCGACAAGAACATAGGAAAGAGCTTGCCATGAACCGACGCCGGATGAATCGGAGACCAGAACATAATTGGCGGAGGCGCCGGTCAGCATTGTAAAGCCGGTGGCGCGAACCGTGCCGTTCACGTCAAGTTTTTCAACGGGATTCGTCGTTCCGACGCCGAGGTTGCCGCTGGTTTGATTTTCATAAACGTTCGACCCCATTATGGTGCGCGCCACCAGGGCATAAGAAGAAGCGGTCATCTGCTGGCGGGGTGACAATGTTTCGCCGTTGACTCCCAGTTCAAGATAAACGCCGTCATTGGCGAACACGGCAGCCGGGATTGGAGTTTGAGAGCCAAGAATCACAGCATAAACGCCGTCCTGCACGGTCACGCCGGACTGCGTTTCAGACCAGAGTAGATTGCCGTCGGTGGCGGCGTCGTAAATCTTGAACGACAGGTTGACGGTGCCGTTCACGCGCCGGCCGTACGAATCCAACAGCCGCGCCTGATAATTTATCTGGCCGGAATCGGCTGCGATCAGCGGCAGAGTAAAGGCCAAAAACGACAATGCAACAACGGTTTTAAGCAATGATCTCTTCATTTTATCTCCCTCTATCTCGGTTGTTAATTAAATTTTAGCGGCGGTCGCTGCGCGCGGAAATGTTCTGCGGACCGTCAGTGGATTCATCCATGTACCAAATGGAATCGTTCTTGGTGCGGTAAAAAACGGCGGGATCAGCAAGTCCATCGCCGTCATAATCTCCGGCCAGCGGCTGATAATTGGCTCCGCCCCCCCACACCCTGCCCCAGATAAGCTGTTCCAGCTTGTAATTAATGACATACCACAGGCCGCTTGCGCGTCCATAAGCGGCCAGATCGGCGCAGCCATCGCCGTCATAATCTTCCGTTAAAAGCGTAAATCCCGCTCCGCCGAATCCGGCCGAGACCGGCAAATAATCGCTTCCGGACAACAGTATATCCACGGCGGCCGTTGCTTCATTATATACCACCGGATCGAAACGGTCATCCTCATCAAAATCACCTGCCAGCGGAGTAAATCCCGGCCCGCCGCATCCGCCGGATACCAAATTGTAACCTTCTGTGGACATCAGCACCTGCCAGGTTCCGAGCGCCTGATTATAAATTGCGGGATCGGCCTTCTGGTCGCCGTCAAAGTCGGCCGGGATGGCAGTCCAGCCGGGACCGCCGAATCCGAGTGATACCGAAGCATATCCCTGGGAGGAAAGAAGCGCGACCCATGTTCCGGAGCTTTCCTGATAAACGGCAAAATCAGTAAGATGATCGCCGTCATAATCTTCAAGAGCTGTAGCCGCATCCGGCAAACCGAATGCCGTTCTGGTCACGGATTGCGTTGCCGAGGAATAAACAATATACCACACCTGGCCGGGAGCATAATAAAACCAGGTATCGGACTTGCCGTCGCCGTCAAAATCGTCCTTGGTGCGCATAACGCGTCTGTCAAACGGGTAAATAAAACCGCCGTAATTAATTGCGCTGGTATTCATTACCGATGGGAATGGGCAGGAAGATCCCGCAGAACTGATTGCGGAATATGAATCGCTGTGCGCCCATTCCCCGGCGGGACCAATGGCGTGCCACTGCCAGCTTGAAGTCCCGGAATTATCCGAGCCGTAAGCCGCAGCAAGCGCCATCAGCATCATCGCGCAACCTGCGAATAAACTAGAAACTCTCAATAACATAAGACATTCTTACAATATGAGTACGACCTAATAATAGGTTGCCACCAGTAAAAGTCAACGATTTTTTAAAAAAAGTTTAAAAAAAATTATATCTCAAAAATACCGCCCGGCCGGCCGCCTGCCCCGACGCGATCAGAAGTCTTTCCGGAGCGCAGCCTATTGATGCAAAGCAGGGCAAGAAAAAGAAAACACATGGCCCATACGCCGAAGGCTGCGGCCAGGTAGCGGCCCTCGCCAAGAAGCTGGAATAGTTCGAAGAGGGCCTTGGTGATCGGATAATGGCACTGCTTCTGGGCCAGCATCAGGGAATCGGAGACCTCAAGCATGGAAAAACTGAAGGCCAGCAGTCCGCCGGCCAGAAGATGGGCGGCAACCAGCGGAAAAGTTATTTTCCAGGTCACGCGCATGGGCGCCGCTCCGACGGCGGCGGCGGCTTCCTCAAAGGCCACCGGCGTTTGCTGGAGACCGGCGGCAGTGGCGCGCACGACATATGGCAGACGCCGCACCGCATAGGCGATGATAAGCAGTGCCGTCGGATTGTTGGCCGGGTTCAAGGCCGCGAACAACGTGCCGGGCTGGCTCATGCCGATGTAACCAAAGGCCGTCACAATTCCCGGCACCGCCAGGGGCAGCATGGCGCAGGCATCAAGTATAAAACGCCAGCGCAACCTTGTGCGTTCGACAACGAGCGCTATTAAAAACCCCAGCGCCACGGCAATTGACGCCGCCGCCGATGAATAAAACAGGCTGTTGCGTATGCTCGGAACGACCAGGTTATGGCTCAGGGCGTTGAGGTAATGGGCATAAGTGAACTTGCACGGCAGAATGGTTTTGTACCATCCCATGCTGACGCTGGTGAGAATCACGCCAACGTGCGGCAATACCGCCAGGAAAAAAACCGCCGAAAACAAAACCAGCGTAAAAACAAGCGGCCAGCCACTGAGCCTTTCCATCGTGCGCGTCTGCGCCCCCTTCTGCAACAACGCGCCCCGGAAACGGCCGAAAAGAGACTTGCTTATCCCGTAAAATATCACAACAACAACCAGCATTATGGCCGTCAACGCATAAGGGAACGGATTCATGCCGATATCCTTCACGCCGTCAAAAATCTGCACGGCCGTCAGGCGGTTGTAGTCAAAAACCAGCGGCGTGCCCAGTTCGGTAAAACTCCATATAAACACCAGCGTACTGCCGGCAAACAGTCCGGGCATTATAAGCGGCACGGTAATGCGCCTGAAACGTTCAATCCCGGAAAGTCCCAGGCATGCCGCGGCCTCCTCCATTGAAGGATCCACATTGGCAAGCGCCGCGACGGCATTGAGGTAAAATATCGGGTAAAGGTGCAGGGCCTCGGTCAGGGCCACCGCGAAAAAACGGCCGTTTCCCAGCCAGTCATAGGCACCGGCCCAGTCGCATATTCCCAGCTTGACCAGCACCGCATTCAACATCCCATATTGACCGAGCACCTGGCGAATGCCGATCGCCCCGACAAAGGGCGGTAGGATCAATGGAACCAGAACCAGGGCGTTCCAGGCTTGTTTGCCCGGAAAACTATAACGCGTCGCCGCCGTTGCCAGCGGCAGGCCGATCGCCTGCACGATAATCGTGGTTACCAGGGCCAGGGCCAGGCTGTTCAGCAGACCTTCGACATAAACCGGGTTCTTCAGGGTTTCACCCAGGATGCCGAACGTGAAATGTCCGTCAAGCATTACCGCGCTGCTCAATACCCGGAGCAAAGGCCAGAAAAAGAACAGGACAAAAAACACCGCCGCGCAAAGCGCGATTATTATGGCGTGATAAGATTTCATTTTTCTTTTATCATACTTTGTCCCTATGTGCCTTTGCCACTTCCGCCGCCTTCCGGTATTGCTCCCTGAAAAACACCGTCCATTTGCGCAGCAGCCTGCCTTCCTCCAATTTGTTGGTTATTAGGGCTGCGGTTTTGGAGCGCGCCGTCCGATATTCCGCCTCCGGAGGCAGGGTTGAAAAAATCGCAAATGCCTGGGAACATTTTTCCGCGCCGCCGGCTTCATTAATCTCCCGCCAGGCTTCTTGCAATTCATCCTGCGGATCAATGCACATCGCCTTTACGAGCGCCCTTATCACGCTGAACAGCGGACCGGTCCATTCGGAATGATAAGCGAATCCCGCCGCGTTTTCATACGGCAGGGCCTGCGGATCGGACATGTTTCGCAGATATTCCGGAACATACAAATCGCGCCGGATCGGCAGGCGGCGCAGCGCATAGCGCAAAGGCCCGCCTTCCAAGCCGACGCGCGTGTTCCAAAGGAGCTGACCTTCAACGCTCAGACAAAAATCAATGAACCGTTCGGCCGTCAAACGGTTCGGCGCTCCCCTGAGCGTGCTGATCGGATCCACCGAAACCGAAGTGCCGCCGGCCGGCATGACATATCTCATGCGTCCGGAACCTTCGTCGCGCTCCACGGCTTCGCTCTCAAAGCGTCCGTAAAAATCAATGCACATGCCGGCCGCGGCATTGCCCTGCGCCACGTCAACGGTGACCTTGCCGGCCGAATCGGTAAAATACCTGGCGTTGGCGCCGATCATGCGGATCAAATTCACTCCGCGCCGCCAGCCGGCATCCAGGTCTTCCATTCCGGCGGTCTGGACGGTTTTTCCGCGCGCGCCGATTTCGGCAAATATCTGCTGCTGGATCAGCATTTCAAAGGCCTTGTTGATCGAGCCGCTCTTGGTGGGGTCCGCCAGGGCGACATGCCTGAACAGGCGGAAATCGGCCAGGTCGCTCCAGCGGCGGGGCAGAGGCAACAAGCACTGCTTGAAAAAATCATCGTTATAGCAGATGCCGAAACTGCTCAGGCAGCATCCGTACCAGCGGTCATCCTTGTCATAAAATATCTCTCCGGAAAATTTTTCCGGGATTATTTCCGGCTTCAGCCATTCGGGATGGCGCTCTTTCAGTCCGCACGGAACGGTATGACCTTTTTTCGCCTGGAGCGTGTGATCGTATTGTCCGCCGCCGAAGAAGAGATCCACGCCTATTCCCGGCAGGCCAACCCGGTCGGCCGCCCGGAAGGAACTGTCCAGGTAGCGCGCGATCTCGGTCGTGCCGCCCATATTGCGCCAGTCGAAAACAACGTCCTGCCGGTAGTTTTTGACATGCCAGCGCCGGAAGGCATGCTCGAATTCGTACTGGACGGCCTCGTTATGCGGGCTGACGATCACCAGCGCGGCCGCGTCGGCGGCGGAAGACTCCCGCGCCGGCCGTAGCAGAAAGGGAATTGCCAGCAGGACAAGAATGGCAAAGACAAGGACAAGGTCGGAGAATTTAATCGTTCTCATTCTCCGTCTTCTCCTTCTGTCCGCATTTCATCACAACCAATGCCGCGGGCACAAGCCAGAACTGGGCAATCTGCACCAGGTTATCCGGATAATCGTACATTCCGTAGAAATGGACGAAAAGCAGCATCAGGGCGATGACCCCAGGCAAAAGGCGTTCGTCCAATGTCCCGGTAAAATAAATCCGGCGCAACAAGCCGGCGGCCAGAATAAGCCAGGCCGCCGCATAAAGGCAAAGCCCGGTCCAGCCGTACTCAAAGAGCAGCTTCAGCCAGTATTGATGGCAGTGCGGAAAATGAAATCTCGCCGGCTGCGGCTGAGACGCGTAATAGTTCATTTCAAAATTGCGCTTGCCGTAACCGTAGCCGAACCATTTTCTTTCCATTGCCAGTTCCCAGGTATGTTTCCATACCTTATCCCGTTCGCTGAAATTTTTCATGCTGCTCTTTTCGGCAAAGCGCGGGTTGATGTGTTCTATGCCGGCAAAAACAATCGCTCCGAAAATAATCACGGCCAGCAGCCAGATGATTTTCTTCCGCCGGCCCGGCAAAATAAATCCGGCGCAGGCGAACGCGAAAGCGAATGCGATCTGCGGTCCGCGCGAGGCCGCGATGACCAGGTACGCCAGGCAAACCGCGCATCCCACCACGCAACCGGCAACCACCAATATTTTTTGCGGTTTAATTGAAACGTCGCACGGAGTGCGGCGTCCACCATCAGAAAACAAACTTTCAGGTGGGCCGTGCGCTCCGCGCGCGGCAAAAAACAAAAAAACGAAAAACGAAAGGCCGGCCATCATGCTGGCCACGTTGGAATGATTCATGATGAACGGCTGGAAGGAATGGGCCTTTGCCAGGATATTCGGGCCCAGATAAAAAGTCATCCGCGCCAGATCATATGCCAGCGTCAGGGTTATGGCTGCGGCGCTGTAAAAGAGGGCGTTGCTTATTTTTTGCCTGTCATTGAATATGACCGGAATGGCGAATATCCCCGCCAGAATTTCCGCAAGACCTTCGGTATCGTGAATGGACATTTCCGGCGAAACCGAGAACGGAAGCAAAACCAAGTGATGAACCAGCAGGATGATGAATGCGATTCCGGCCGGCTGTTTCCAGGCGGGCAATCCCCGTTCAGTATGAAAAAGGGCGAACAGAAACGCGCCATAAACCACAATATCGCTTAACGCCTTGGAGGAGAATGTCCAGATAAGAAGCCCCAAACCAACGCCGGCGACGAAACGCATCCAGGGCTTGGCGGATAAGGCTTCGTAAATATGCAAAATTAAGGTCATACTTTCCTCGTCACAATATGATCAACCAGCGCCGCCAGCGGTTCCGCGTCGCCCTTTATCGCCTTCAACGCCTCCTTTGCCTCGCCGGCCAGCTTGTCCGCCATTTCTTTTGACTTCGCCAGCCCATGCACGGCCACATAAGTCATTTTGCCGCGCGCGCGGTCCGAGCCGACAGCCTTGCCGAGTTGTTCCGCGGACGAAGTCTCGTTCAAAACATCATCGGCGATTTGAAATGCAAGTCCCGCCTTTGTGCCATAAACGCTCAACGCCTCCAGTTCCCGTTCGTCCGCCATGGCGCACATGCCGCCCATGCGCACGGCGGCGCGAATGAGAACGGCCGTCTTGCGCAGATGAATAAATTCTACCAGATCGGCATCCGGCTTTTTCCCTTCAGCCCCAAGATCCTCCGCCTGCCCTCCCACAACCCCCATGCTTCCCGCAGCTCGGGCAAGTTCCAGGATCAAATCAGACCGCAAAGCCACGACTCTATCCGCTTCTAATGTAGGGCCTCTGCTTGCAGAGGCCGGACGATCCGGATAATACGGCGCGCAGCAAGCCTGCCCGAGCCGACGGCTCGTGTCGGCCGGGGTGGCGTCCCCGTCTTGTTTGAAACCGCCAAGCGCCTCCGGCGCCCCGGCCAGCCATTCGAACGCCAAAGTCAGCAGGGCGTCGCCTGCCAGGACGGCGTTGGCTTCGCCAAAAACAACGTGACAAGTCGGCTTGCCGCGCCGCAAATCATCGTCATCCATGCAGGGCAAATCGTCATGAATCAAAGTATAGGTATGCAACACCTCTATTGACAGCGCGGGCAAAAGGGCGACCTCATCGCTGCCGCCGCAGGCATTTGCCGCGGCCAGGCAGAGAATTGGCCTGAGGCGTTTGCCTCCGGCCATGACGCTGTACCGCATGGCCTTGTGCAGCGCGATCGGCCGACTCGTTTCAGGCGGCAAATAACGCTCCAGGGCCCCGTTGATCAGCCCGGTTTTCTCATCCAGATATTTCCGAAGATCGAACATGATTTCACAGAGTATCCTTCCAAACTCGCATATTCTAGCCGGATTTTATTTCTGATAAAAGTTTTTATTATGCATCCATGGGGCTCCTGACCGCCAGACCAGGACGGTTAAGGACATGGGTATAGATCATCGTAGTGGATACATCCGCGTGACCAAGGAGTTCCTGTACGGTGCGAATATCGTATCGCATTTCCAAAAGATGTGTCGCAAACGAATGGCGCAGGGTGTGACAAGTCGCCTGCTTTGCAAGATTGGCCTTTATTACCGCCGCCTTGACTGCTTTTTGCAGACTGTTCTCGTTAATATGATGGCGCCTGACCATTCCGCTACGCGGATCGGTTGATAAACCCGATGCGGGAAAGACATATTGCCAGCCCCATTCCTTGCCGATTTTAGGATATTTGCGCGCCAGGGCCTGCCAGATATAGACCTCCCCCAATCCGTTCGCGCGATCTTTATCGAAAAGGACTCGCACTCGTGCCATGTGTTCTTCGAGCGGCTTGCGCCATTTTTCCGGCAGGACCGTGATTCGGTCCTTTTCGCCCTTGCCATCGCGTACCACAATCTGTCCAAGATCAAAATCAATGTCCTTGACCCTGAGTCTGACACATTCCATCAGCCTCAACCCCGCTCCGTAAAGCAAGCCGGCCATTAAAACATACATGCCTTCAAGATGTTCAAAAAGCCGTCTCACTTCATCGCGGCTCAACACCACGGGAACCCGCTGAGGCCGTTTGGCCCGCACAAAATCGCCGATTTCTCCCAGCGGCTCCTTGAGCGCCTGCGCATAAAAAAAAATGATGCCGTTCAATGCCTGGTTCTGTGTGCTTGCCGCAACGCGCCGGACGTCGGCAAGATAATCAAGATACGCCCGCAAATCGTCCGCTGTAAGGGTTTTGGGCGGCCGATAACCATTGAAGGTGATGAACCGCATGACCCAATGCTCGTAGGTCTGCTCCGTGCGGATAGAATAATGCCGCGCGCGCACGGCTTTACGGAGCAAATCAAGCTCTGCCCTGAATTGATCCATTACCCGCTGCCCATGCAGGGTATCCTTGAAGCTTTCAGCATCAACGGACGGCGGATGGTCTCGTTCAAGTGGCAATTCCCCGTAACGTTCCAGCACGTCAGGAAAATGAAGATGGGGTTCCTTCCACTTTTTCCAGGGAAATTCATTGGCCCATGCCGCGCCGGCCATATCGGTCATCAGCACATTAATGGCGTCAACCACCTGGGCAAACTGCCATTCTTTAAGGTTCCAGCGGGTGGCAATCCTGGCAAGGAAAGCGCGAACATCCTCGGCCGACCGGTCCTTCAACCTTACGTTTCGGTTTGCTTCGATAAAAGATTGTGCTCGTTTGACATACCAGTCAAAAAATTGCACCTCAAAGCCTTTCCTGCCCAGCTTATTACGATATTCATTCCAGAATCTGTCAATTTCCGTTTTTCTGGAAGATTTTTCTTGCATATCAACCGATATGTAGTTAGTCTGCCAAAGATAATCTGGATAACGTAGTCAATATATAAACTACTAGGCAGAAGTCAATACTATTAATACTAGACGGAATTCTGTCTAGTACATGTTCGGGAAAACACGAAACATGAAAATTCGTCGGGCAACAATTGATGACGCATCTTGTCTAGCCAAAATCCATGTTGATTCATGGCGTGCGGCTTACAAGGGGCTTGTGCCGGACACGCACCTCAGTTCTTTGGATTACAATCGCAGAACAGAAGACTTTCGGAAGTGGATTGAGGCTGATGATGCGGAAATCTGTCTGGTTGAACAGAAAGGAAAAATTCTCGGTTTCGTTACATTCGGGATTTATCGCGGAAACAATGCCGATCAAAATAAATCCGGAGAAATATGGGGAATCTATCTCGATCCTGACGAATGGAGAAAAGGATGCGGTACCATTCTGTACAAACATGCCGAGAAGATGCTAAAGGACCAAGGACATGCCCAGATTTTTCTTTGGGTATTTGCCCAAAACCCAAGGGCGAGACATTTTTATGAGGCTATGGGATTTAAAACTGATGGCGGATCCAAAACACTCAATTTTGGTATTCCCCTCAAAGTCATACGTTATCGAAAAGAATTAAAAAAGCCCGAACAAAGCCTTTCAACCGACGCGCCTACAGCGCGCGGCTGAAGGCCGTCGTTCGGAGATGGACAACATGATGACAGAGTCAGAGGCGATCAGTCAAAGTTTTTATGATCAGTTGGGACCAGACGGCCTCAGTGCGAGAACACAACCGGACTGGGATCAGAAGATTGTAGCATCGCTGACAAAGATGATCAGGCCCGGAAGTAAAATTCTTGATGTTGGATGCGGATATGGACGAATTGCAGTATCCCTTGCGAGACATGGTTTCAGTGTTACTGGCCTTGATCTCTCGAATGTTCTTTTAGCCAAAGCAAAGGAGATGGCTGAGGCTACTGGATTGCGCGTCGAATGGCTGCATGAGAGCATGTGCGAAATGTCTACTCCAAGCGATTCCTTTGATACAGTCTTATCGCTTTGGTCTGCCTTTTACGAATTGTTGTCGGAGAGAGATCAATTGAAGGCTATCCAGGAAATGTATCGTGTGCTGAAACTTGGGGGATGGGCGTTGATTGAGGGGCCGACCTACAGAAAGGCGACCGAAGAAGAGTTGAGTTCTGGAAGGCGATATGGTCTTGATGGACGAATCGCGTTCGATGTAATAAACGGACTGACAAACCCACACTTCCTTCACGACTCCGAAAGTTTCGGCAGATTAATGGCATTGGCTAATATATCCACATATCAGGTCTATGTCGCCGATTGGGCAGGTAGAGATCGCCAATTTCTGCAATTCGAGAAATGAAATAGTACCCCGAACAATCGAATTCAACCTATCGCCCCGAGGAACGGGGCTCAGGCTGATTCGTTCGTTCGCTTTGAGATTGAACAAGGTCTTGGCATAGTGTAATCTTTCCATATGAATTACACGGTTGATTTGAAGCCGAGGGCGATCAAAGACTTAAAGCATCTGCAAAGGCAGGATGCTTCGCGAATCGCGAATGCTTTGGAACGACTGCGATCCGACTTGACCGGAGACGTTAAGAAACTGACCAATTTTACGCCGGAGTATCGGCTACGCGTCGGGCAGTTTCGATTGCTGTTTGAAATCGAAAACGAAACACAGATTATCGTCTACCGCATTGTTCATAGGCGTGAAGCATATCGGTAGAAAAGGAGACACTGACATGGTAACATTACATCCAAATATATTAGAACGCGATGGTAAGAAGGCTTTCGCTGTTCTGCCTTACGAAGAGTTTGAGAGAATTGAGGAAGAACTAGATTGTTTTGAGGATCTCAAAGAACTTCGTGCTGCCAAGGCGGAAGAAGCAACCGCGCAGACCATGCCCCTTGCTTCAGTTCGGAACGAATTGAAGATTTGAGCGAACCATCGCTTGCAGTTTACGTTTTGCCCGGGACGGGCAAAACGAAACTGAAGCGTAACGTTGGGTCAATGGGAGAAATAAAATGACAAGTAGAATCGTCAGTTTGGCCGTGATTGGTTTGATGCTTGCTGCCGTGACCGGAATGGCGGAACAATCCGAAAAGGAAAAAGCTGCGGTAACCGCAGCCGAGAAATGGCTTGGGCTCGTGGATGAAGAAAAATATGCTGAAAGCTGGAAGGAAGCCGCAGAGTACTTCAGAAATGCCGTCAAGCAGGAACAGTGGCAGGAATCAATGCTGGCAGTCAGAAAGCCACTCGGCAAACTCGTCTCAAGAAAGGTGAAGAGCACTTCTTACAAGACATCTTTGCCCGGCGCTCCTGATGGTGAATATGTCGTCATCCAGTTCGAGACCTCCTTTGCGAACAAGAAAAAGACAATCGAGACTGTCACTCCGATGATGGACAAAGATGGAAAGTGGCGGGTGTCCGGCTATTACATTAACTAAAAACCCAACCAGGCGTCGGAGGCTATCGGCGCGCAAGGCGCGCCTCAGCCTCAACGCTAACGTTCGGTGGAAGGAGATAAAATGATGACACCAGATGAAATCAAAATGAGAGAGTTCAAGCTGCAGGAACAAGAGCTTGAGTTGAAGCGAGCGCAACTCGCCGTTG
>Ga0209749_1000636_pt1 | contig 43033 bp, 37 predicted proteins | sample EPASupsiteSAE347_FD_187267 | JGI IMG/M metagenome (GOLD analysis project Ga0209749, IMG submission 187267) | Bioremediated contaminated groundwater from EPA Superfund site, New Mexico - Sample SAE3-47 (SPAdes) (version 2) | ecosystem: Environmental > Aquatic > Deep subsurface > Groundwater >...
AATGGGGGTTGGGGGTGGTGTCTCAAAAACCGGCTGGAATGCCAGAAAATAAGTTCTCGCCGACATATTCTTACTCACAAGGCCTTGCGGCCAAAGGCTGCGAAGCCTTGTGAGAAATGCGGGCTAATCATCCGGTGAAGTGCCGGCTGATTTTTGCCGCAATCTGGGAATTGGTTATTTCATCGCACGACTCAAGCGCTATCTCGCAGCCGGGTAAAGCTTTGCTTTCAAGGCGTTTTTTGAATTCCAGCTTGGCCTGGCCCGGACCGAGTATCAGGATGGACCCGGCGCCGACAATAAGCGAGATTACCTTGTCATAGTATCCGTTAAGCTGGCCGGCAATTCTTCTGTCGCGCTGGTCTTCGGGCCCGCAATCCGTGGAGCGGGCGTGCACGAGAGCCTACCGGACACGTTTTTCAATGCCGGATTTTATCTGCCTTATTCTTTCGACGTCATCGCCTACGGTCACGATAACGGCCTTCCGATGATTGATCCACATGCCTGTTTTTTTCTTCATGGACTCCTCTTTTCTGAAAATGAAATAACCGATAATATCTTCCGGCGTAATCGGAAGTTCCTTGATGAAGGCCTTTGAAAATCCTTGCTCCGGCATTTCTGGCAAGTCTAGTTAAGTATTTAAATCAGCCTGGCCGAGCTCGGCCAGGGGTTTCACCCCGTGCCAGCGTCACGAGCAGCAGGGCCAGTCCCAGGGCGCAGACAATAGCGGCGCCGGTCGGAAGATCCAGCAGGTAGGAGCAATACAATCCAACAACACTGGAAACTGTTGCCACGATCCAGCCGACTGCAATTTGAGCAGGCAGTGAAGTTACAAGCAGCCTGGCAGAGACGGCTGGAATGATTAAATACGAAAAGACCAGCAGAACTCCGCCAATCCGCACGAAACTGGTTACGACTACGCCGAAGAGTACATAAAAGAGAAAATCCCAGAACCATAAACGCAAGCTTTGAGGACGTCCTTCTTTCGGGTTAAAAGAGAGGAGCATAAATTGACGCCGGAAGATGATATGAACAACGCCTACGGCCACAAATATGGCAAAGGTGTGAAGAACCCCGCCTGGCCGCACCAGCAACATCTCGCCGACCAGCGTGCGCCTCAGTTCTTCGTTGCCTTCCGGACTGTGACTCAGCAACAAAAGTCCGGCCGCTGCCGCAATCACATATATAATTCCGATGAAGGCCTCCTGCGGAACATTCCTGTCGCTGGAACGTGTCAGCGTGAGCACGGCCGCTCCGATGAATGTGAAGCCGGCTGACCAGGCGATGGTTTGCCAATCGTGCGCGTCATGTCCCAGGACAATGGCCAGACATATTCCCATGGCCGCCACCTGCGCCAGCGCCAGGTCGACAAAAATAATCTCGCGCCGCACAACGTGCAGTCCCATGTATACCAGAATGCCCGGCAACAGGAGACAGGCCAGAAACGGCCACAGCATAATTGAAAATGCTTCGCTCATGGTTTGTGTTCCTCCGCTGACCTTTCTTTGCTTAATGCAGTGGCAAGTGTGTTGACAAGGTAGTCAATCATTTCAACGTATCCGGCTTCCGTGCCTTGAACGCCGCCGGGATACTGAGTGAACTCCAGAATGGTTGCGCCGGTTTTCTCGGACACGGTACCAGTTTCCCGTCAAGGCGCTTGTTGAAGGCATCAAGTCTTTGACGGTAAACGGCGCTATGCTCCTGGTCAAGAGTGCTGAAGGCATCGCAGATGCGCTCAGCCGCATGGTGGGCATTTACAGGGTCTGTCATGAAATGCGGATTCCCCAGCGCGTGTATATCGCCCTTGGAACGATCCAATGTTGTCGGAACTTCCATCTCATTTATTTGCTGTTGAATCAGAACTTGTGCGCGGCATGTGCGCCAAGCATAAACTCCAACTGCAACCATACGGCATCAGCGTCTTGCGCGTATTCGCGCCAGTCGTGGTTGTATTGCAACCGTATTTTACTGAACTCGCTGGGATACCAGGTCACATTCGGGGAAACCCGGGTTGTCGTGGCGCGTTCTTCGTTGGCTTCTTCGCTGGCGCTTTTGCTGCCGGTTACATACTCGCCGCGCAGTCCGGTAGTCCAGCAACGGATAAACCCCCATTGCGCCTGGGAATACAACCCCCAGTCATGCAATGTTTCCGAGGGCAAGCCGGCCCTCGTCAACGCCCGCTTCAAAGTCTCGCGCCAGGATTTCAGTCTGCCAGGTGACAAACGGCCAACCGCCATCGGCATGCGACGATTTCCACTTCCAGAACGTGTCCAGTCCATAAATCAAAATTCTTGCCTCATTGCCGGTATCGTTCGGACCGACTGCGGCCGAGGCGCCCAGCACAAGGGTCTGGAAAACATTCCCAGCATGATTTCCGTGTAGTTTGGCGTGGGGACAAGCCAGGAAAGCCGCATTCCATTCTGCCGCAGGCCGTCCTCGCCGAACATCCGGTTGAGGACCAATGGCTGGTCCACAAAGTCCAATGCGTGAGGATGCTGAGTATTCTGCCGACCAAATTCCACGAAAAACCGGCCTGGCTTGACCTGCAGACCATACGGCAGATTGGAAGAAAGCGCATAGGCCTCTTCCAGCTCCAAGTCGGTTGTGTCCTCAAAATCTGTCATGAAAACTACGTCTGCAAACGCCTTGAAATAAGGATCAACAGCTCCGTCAAGCGCAAGTTCCGCGTTGCGGATGGAAAATCCCCTCTGGGCCGGATCGTGGCAGCCGGGCTCAATTTCCTTCGCGTCCGGCACGGATGACCAGCCGGCATTGAATAGAACGTCAAAACTGACGTTCATATAAGCGGAACCGGCGCGGCCCAGCGTCAAAACGGGCGGATTTTGTTTGTCCTCGGCCACTTTCTTTTCCAGGGCGTTCATGCGCAAACGCAGTTCTTTAAGCGCTTCAAGCGCGTTGGTTGTTGTTTCCTCATTAGCCGCAAAATTTGCGCAGGGGGCCAATATAATGATAATCACAAATAGACATAATAAAGTCTTCAAAAATCCTCCTTCGGGCTTGTCAAGCCCTTCACTTGAAATGTTGGTCAATGGATACAATGCGGACCGATAAGCCGGCATTGCGTGAAATCTCGATTAGATGGCGCAGCCGGAGGCTGCTGCCCTACATTTTCGGAATGGATCGTCAAACGGTAGGGTGCGAGCGTCCCGCTCCGCCGTATTTCAAGCTTTCGGAGTACCGCGCGCGAAATGAAGACTGCAAAATGTCCGGACGGACGGAAAGTCTGTCGGGAGGCTGATTGTTTCGCTGATCGAAATTGCCGCAATAAGGGATTTCCCGTTCCGAAATCCGGTTTCCCCCGATTATCTTTTTTTTCGCGCCTGATATTTTTTTTTACAAATCAAATGAACGACTCTGCCGACATGAGAAAAAGAGGAGGAGATTTTATGCGCACGTTAATTAAATCGATTTCGCGTATCGCGGCGGCCGCGCTTTTGCTCGCCGCGCCGGCGGAACTCCTGGCGCAAAGCGCGCCCGTCACCAGCCGCAACGCGGCCGGCTATATTAAATTGACGGTGGAACCCTGGACGCTCTGCCAGGTCCATTATCCGCTGAACGGCATGGACGGCCTGCCGGTCACGGTCAACGATCTCATGGCCGATCTGCCGAACGGCTCGGCCGTTTTTTTCTGGGACGCGGAAAACCAGACTTATCCCCCGGGCGAGGCCATGGAGGTGAAACTGCTCGGCAACTGGATACCGGGCACCAATAATCTGTGCGGCCGGACTTTCTGGCTCCAGGTCGGCAACAGCGGCGCCGGCAGCTTTTCGATTTACCTGCGCGGTGAAATTCCGGATGCCTGGAGCCTGCCGGTGGCCACGAACGTCCTCGCCCCGCTGGGACCGAACACCTTCAGCCTCCTGGGTTACGCCTATCCGCGCGAGATTCACTGGACCAATACGACCGTGGCAACAAGCGCGCAGGACGGCAGCGTGCTCGCGATTTACAGCGCGGCCCTGGAAAAGTTCGAAACTTCGGTCAAAAACAACGGCGCCTGGAGCTCGGATTTCATCCTGCGGCCCGGGCAGGGTTTTTGGCTGCACGCGCGCGGCGTGACGAACTGGATCGAAGTCAAACCATATTTGTATCCATGAAGAAATGTCAATAATTCCGGCTGGAGACGGCCTGACCTCAGGCCGATAAGAACGGGGTGTGGTCACCCCGTCTCCGAACCATGAAGGAGAAAAAAATGAAGAGAGCAATCAAATTGTCAGTCATTATGAGCGCGTTGCTTGCCTCGTGTCTGAGCGCATCCGCTACGATCAACGTGCAGTGGCGGGCCTCCAACGGCCTTTACGATCCGGCCACTTCAGGCGCCGACGCCAACCTGCCGCGCGGCTCCTGCGTGGAGTTGTATTATACCCCGGCCTCGAACTACGCCAATGCCGTGCTCCTGGCGCGGGAATACACGACCCTCACGGGCTGTTTCAACTTCGGGCCGCGCGAGTTCGGCACCGGCACCGACTATGAAGGCGGCTATCTGTTCGTCAAGGTATATAACAGCGCCACGCCGACCTGGCGCAACGCGGTTTTGATCAGCTCGTTCGCGGACATGTCGGTCAGTCCCTTGCCGGATGCTTCCACGCCGGTCACGGTGGACGTGGCCAACCTGAATTTGATGGCGCTGGCCTGGCGCCGCAATTTTGCGGCCGGCAACAATGCCCGCGGCGATTATGACGGCGACGGCCTGATGGACATCATTGTTTACAATCAAACCACGGGTTACTGGCTGGTTTGCCTCTCCGGCAGCGGCTACCAGACGATCAGCGGAATATTCGGCGGGCCGGGCTACATACCCGCGCCGGGCGACTATGACGGCGACCGGGTGACGGAACTTGTCGTTTACGAGGAAGCCACCGGCTATTGGTATAACCATACTTTCGGCGGGGTCAATGCCCAACTCGGCGGTCCGGAATGCGGGCCTGACTGCCGGCCGGTGCAGGGCGATTATGACGGAGACGGCAAAACCGATCCGGCCTGCTATTCCGAAACCAACGGCCATTGGCATTTCTCGGCTTCCAGCAACCAATATGCGTTCTTCGAACTGGAGTTCGGCGGGCCCGGTTATAAATCGGTGGCGGCCGATTATGACGGCGACGGAATCAACGACCCGGTCCTTTACCAGGAAAACGGGGGCGTCTGGGACGGCCTGCTTTCGTCCCATGGTTATGCCGAGATTTCGGCCGCTTTTGGCGCCCCGGGCATGAGCGCCGTGCCGGGCGACTATGACGGCGACGGCTTGGCGGACCCGGCCCTCTATCAGGAAGCGTCGGGCACATGGGTCGCGGCGCTTTCCGGCGACAATTACGGCACAACGGTCGCCACAGGTTTCGGCGGGGCGGGATTTACTCCGGCTCCGGCGGATTATGACGGCGACGGCCTGTGCGATCCGGCCGTGTATCAAACAAGCACCGGTATGTGGCTTGCCGCGCTCTCTGCCCATAACTACGTGGTGGCCAATATAGCGGTCGGCGGGTCCGGCTACATGCCGGTCCGTTAATCATTAATCCATGAGGCAATAAAAACAAAGAATTGTCAAGGGTTGACCCCAAAGATGAAAAATAAATTTGTTGGCATCATGTTCGTCCTTGCGCTTTTATTGCCCGCCTGCGTTTCGGCGGTGACGATCAATCTGGTTGACGACGATGGCGCGCCGGTGAACGGCTTTCGGTGGCTGGCCGAAGAAGACACCACCACCGTGACCGTTCCCGGCGCTGCTGTGTCCGACAGCATCTCGCTCGTCATCCATAAAAGCTATGCGCCGGCCGTCACGAACGGCCGGGCGGCCGGTTCCTCGGCCGAGATTGATCTGCCAGCCGGCCGCCATATCATATCCATTATGCCCGACAGCGGCTACACCCTGGGCGCGGCCATAGTCACGAACAACCAGGCCAGCGCCACGATCGTCGTGCACGCCCACCCCGTGCCCACGGCCCAGATTTCCATCCTGGTGTTCGAGGACCATAATCCCATCAATAATATATTCGACGCGGAAGAAACAGGGCTGGCCGGATTCAAAATCATGATCGGCGACGCCACCAGCGGCGGCACGCTTTCCACCGACGCCTTCGGCAATCCGCTCGGCACCACCTACATGCAGGACGGCGACGGCAATTATATGACCGACGCAAACGGCGATTATATTGTCCAGATGATGGGCAGCGGCGTCATAACCACCGGCACCAACGGCGAGGCGCTGGTGCGCTTCCTGGCGCCGGGCAAATACGGCATACAAATCGTGCCGCCGGCCGGAACGAACTGGGTGCAGACTTCCACCATCGAAGGCACGCCCACGATCGACGCCTGGGTCAAGGCCAATGAGCCGACCGTGTTCCTGGAAGGATTCGGCGGCGGCTTCAAACATTGCGTGTTCGGATTTGTCGATCCGGCCCGCCTGGCCTGGGCGACCAATCCTCCGCCGGTTTCGGCCGTCAACGGCACCATTCGCGGCAAGCTGGTTTACAACCATTTTTCCAAGCCGCCCAAGACCCAGGGATTTTTCCCTGGCGCGGCCGTGCCCGACGGCTGGATCGGCCTCAACGATCCGCTCGCTTCTCCCCAGGGAAGATATGCCGCCGAATGCGCCATGGACAGCACCTTCGTGATCACCAACGTGCCGCCTGGCACCTACCAGTTGGTCACCTGGGACACGCCCCTGGATGCCCTGTTCGGTTTCAACACCGTTACCGTGACCAACGGCGCCAACATTGATCTCGGTAACGTGCTCTGCTTCCGCTGGTTCGGCTATCTCGAAGGCTCGATCTTTTACGACACGAACCAGAACGGCTTCCCGGACACCGGCGAAACCGGCATCGGCCTGCAAACGCTCAATCTGCGTTTCCGGGACGGCTCCATGTATCAAAGCACCACCACCGAGCCGGACGGCAGCTATAAATTTTCAGAAGTGTTCCCGTTCTTCAAGTGGCTTGTGGCCGAGGTGGATTTTGCGCGCTACAAGGCCACGGGCATGACCGCCATCATTGACGACGGCGGCGAAATATTGCCGGACAACGGCTGGACCATGCCATCGCGCAACATGCTTACCCCCCAGCCGCAGATCGACATGGACACCAATTCGGCGACCTACGGCCAGCCGATCGTCAATCCCAACACAGGCAACAATCTTTCGCGCACCGAGACCGGCCCGGTCCTGCTGCAAGGCGTGATGCTTTTCCTGAACCAGTTCGGCGTCATTGACTGGGGCAAGACCGACTATCAGACCGGCGAGAACGGCGGAATTTCCGGCATTATTTATTACAACACCACCCGCGCCGAGAACGATCCCACGGACGCGGTCGGCGATTTCTGGGAGCCCGGCATTCCGCGCGTGCCGGTCAACCTGTATGCGGACAGCGACAATAACGGCGTGATCGACGACCTCAACGCCGACGGACGCGTGACGCTTGCGGACGTTGACCAATATCCGTTCGGCTGGCAGGCCGGCGGCGCAAGGGGGCCGGAGGATATCGATCGCAACACCAATTCCGTTTTCGATCCGGGCGACGCCCTTAACATCGTCCGGAGCGACAGTTGGGACGATTCTCCTCCTGAAGGCAGCGTCATGACCAATATTCCCGTTATCCACGGCCAGCGCGTTACGCCCGGGTTCGACGGCTTCGGCACCTGGAACCAGATCAGGCCGGGCGTGTTCGACGGCGGTTATGCTTTTGCCTCGTATTTTCCCGGCGGCATGGCCAACACCACCAACGAGGTGGATGGATTGCCGGCCGGGACCTATATCGTGGAAGCGGTCGCTCCGCAAAGCTACATTCATTTCAAGTCGCAGGATAAGAACGTCGATTTCGGCGACAGTTACCAGCCCTCCAGGCAAGCCGTAGCTCCGCTCGCAAGTCCGACTTGCGTGGGCGATCCTTACGTTGTCCCGGCAGAGTTGTCGCTGTTCCCCGGCGTGGCCGCGCCCCTGGCCGGCCAGACCCTGCGCATGCCCGACCGCAAACAGGTCCAATTGTTCGACCGCCAGAATGCCGCAGCCAACTTCTTTCTTTTCACCGAAGTGCCCAAGGCGGCCCGCGCGGTCGGTTTTGTCAACAACGACCTGGCGGCTGAGTTCGATCCCACCAGCCCGGTTTTCGGCGAAAAGGCCGCGCCGGCCTGGCTGCCGGTGGCCTTTCAGGATTATACCGGCAAGGAAATCGTGCGCGTTTACACGGACGAATTCGGCGGCTACAACGCCATGCTGCCGTCGACTTACACGATTAACGTGCCCGAGCCCAGCGGGGTATCACCCAACATGCTTACGCTCGTTCTCAACAAGCCGACCATGCCCGACCCCAACCATCCCGGCCAGGAGATGCTGGATCCGTTCTACGATCCGAATTACAGCGTAACGCCCTGGACTTTCCATTATTTGCCGGCCAGAACAAGCTATCTTGACACGCCCATTGTGCCCCTGGCCGCTTATGTCGGCGACCGCTACCGCAAACTCGACGTCGAGGCCGCGGACCGCACGCCGGTAATTTATTCGGCCACCGGACCATCGGGCGGCGCGATCGTCGAATCGGCATCGGACATTTTAACGATCCTCTCCATGGGCAACACCATCGTGCCCAATCCGGACTATTATGTTACCAACACCAACGATGTCTCCGCCTATATAACCAGGGATTTCGGGTTCGGCGCAATCCAGGGAACGGTAACCATCGACGGCGTCGCGCTGACCATCGTTTCCTGGAGCGCGGCCGCAATCCAGGCCACGGTGCCGGCCGGAACGCCTTCGGGACAACTCATGGTCCGCCGTGGCGACAACGGCCGGCTTTCGCCCATGGGCGTGACCTTGACCGCGTTCGAAACCGGCGCCACGGTGCGGCATGTTTCTCCGGCCTCTTACCCGGCCCATCCGATCCAGGACGCGATCGACGCGGCCGCGGCCGGCGATTTGATCCTGGTCCACGCCGGAACGTATGATGAAAACCCGATCATGTGGAAGCCGGTGCGATTGCAGGGCGTGGGCGCCCCTTCCACTTTGATCAACGCCAACCCATCGCCAACCGAGCGCTCCGCGGCCTGGCACACGAAGGTCAGAACGTTGCTCGGCACGCCAACGGATCCTTTTGCCGCAACCGAATGTCCCGGCGTGCTGGTGTTCGATCCGGCAGGTTCTTCCTTCACCGGCCAGCAGTGCCGGGTGGACGGGTTCACGCTCTACGGCTCGCTCATGGGCGGCGGCGTTTACGTTTATCAGAATATCCAGGGGCTGCGCGTCGGAAACAACCGCATCCACGGCAACCAGGGCGAATTTGCCGGCGGCATCGGGGTCGGCATGCCGAACGACGGCTTGCCGGACAACGATACCGCCATGATCGTGCACGATAATTTTATCACCAAGAACGCCGGAATTTCCGGCGGCGGCGGCCTGGCTTTCTTTGACAATTGCCCGAATTACGTTATCACCAATAATTTCATTGCCGGCAACCTCACGCGCGGCAATGGCGCCGGCATGTGCCACGAGGGCCTGAGCGCCAACGGACTGATTATCAACAACCGGCTCATTGCCAATGAAGTGTTTTACGGCGCCAACATAGGCGGCGAAGGCGGCGGCGTTTACGTGGCCGGTGAAACGCCGGCCGCGGGTTTGACGAGCGCCGGGGCCGGAACGGTCACGATCGCCGGCAACCTGATCCAGGGCAACATGGCCGGCGGCGCGCATGGCGGCGGCATTCGGGCCAACCGGTTCAACGGCACGGACGTGATTGACAATCCGGGCACGAACTCGCTCTGGCATGCGCTCCATATTTTCAACAACATCATCGTCAACAACGTGGCGGGATATGGGGGCGGCGGCATATCGTTGCAGGACGTGGCGCGCGGCTTCATAATCAATTGCACGATCGCCAACAACGACAGCACAGCCACGGCCCGGCTGGCATTCGAGCCCGGCGCCTTGAATTCGACACCGCAAGGCGCGGGAATTGTGGGGCACGCCCATATTGCCGCCATCACCAACGGCTCGGCCCAGGGTTATTCCGATCCCGTGATCGCCGACTGCATCATCTGGCACAACCGTTCGTTTTACAACGACGCTTCCATGAATAACGGGGCCGGCGGCCTGGCCACCAACACCACCCATCCCTACTGGGACCTCACCGCCACTGCGGCCAACGCCGGCCTTCATCCCCAGAACTGCCTGCTCACCGATCCGGCTGGCTATGACGCCTCGAATTACACGGCCAGTCCGCGTTTCAACTCCAGTTACGTCAACCGCCTCTCGAGCGCCACGGTGCTGGACGAGGCCGGCAACAGCATCTCGATCAGGATGAATCCGATAGGCATCCGCGGGGATTATCATCTCAAGTCCGATTCCGGCGCCATTGACCACGGCACAACCAATTATCTGGCCGCCTTCCTCCTGCTGAGGACGGATTATGATTCGGAAACGCGGCCGGCCGGCCCGGCCCCGGACAGCGGAGCGGACGAATATGTCGACGCCAACAACAACGGCATTCCCGATTACTGGGAGAGCTATTACGGCATTGACATGACCGCGACTTCGGACGCTGACGGCGACCACTTCCTGGACATTCACGAATATTATGCCGGCACCGATCCGCGCGATGCAAGTTCGCTCCTGCGCGTAACGGCCATTAACCATGACGCCGGCGGTTTTGATCTGCAATGGCAGAGCGTCTGGGGCAAACTCTACTCCATAAGCCTGGCGGCGGAGACAACCGCGAATTATGTTCCGGCCCGGACCAATATTGCGGCCGAGGCGCCGCTTAACACGGTTACGAATTTGCCGGACCTGGATTTCCAGAAATATTTCCGGGTCGATTTGGAACCGAATGGAGAAGACCAATAAACGATTTTGGATTGCCGATTTCCGATTTTGGATTTTGATTTGAATCCCAAATCTAAAATCCAAAATCCAAAATAAAGAGAGAAGATCATGAACCGATATTTAACCATTAGCTTTTCAGCAATGATTATTCTGCTAAGCGCAACGTTCCGTCCGGCAAAAGCCGACGTAATCACCAACTGGAACGAGATCGGCTTAAGCATGATCATGAACAGCGGGCAGATGGCAATCCAGGCTTCGCGCACGCTGGCCATGGTCCATATTGCCATGTATGACGCGGTTAATGCTGTGGGACACACCAATGAGGTGTTCCGCGTGCCGGTAACCCCGCGCGAGCCGTGTTCGCGCGAAGCCGCCGCGGCCGCCGCCGCGCATATTGTCCTGCGCGGTCTTTTTACGAATTCTACCGCCGCTCTTGACGCGGCGCTCGCCAGCTCGCTGGCGGCCATTCCCGACGGCGCGGCCAAAACCAACGGCGTGTTCCTTGGGCAATATGTCGGCGACCAGGTCATGCTCTGGCGCAGCAGCGACATGAGCACGATGAGCACCAATATGGCGCCTTATGTGCCCGGCACCAACGCCGGCGAGTGGCGGCCCACTTATCCGGATTACCGCGCGGCCATGATGCCGCACTGGGGTGGCGTCATGCCGTTTACCATGACCTCCAGCAACCAGTTCCGTTGTCCAGCCCCGCCGGCGCTGACGAGCGCCGCCTATGCCGCCGCCTTCGACGAGGTCAAGGCGTATTCGAACAACGTTTCCTGGACCAACACCGAGCAACCCAAGATAGTCTGGTTCTGGGTGGACATGACCGGCACGGTCACCACGGTCGGGCGCTGGAACAGGATTGCGCAATCTGTCGGCGCCAACAACGATTTGCAGGCCAACGCGCGCATGTATTGTCTGCTGAACGTGGCCCTAGCCGACGCCGGCATCAGCGCCTGGGAAAACAAGTACAAGTATAGTCTCTGGCGGCCGATCACCGCCATCCGCGAGGCCGATACGGACGGCAATCCTGCCACGCTCGTTGACACCAACTGGGCGCCCTATATCACCAATACGCCGAATTTTCCCTCGTATGCCTCGGCCCACAGCGTATTCAGCGCGGCGGCCGCAGCGGTGCTTTCCAATTTCTTTGGCGCCGATTCCAATGCCTTCACGGTTCAACCTTACAACATGATGTCCACCAATCGCATGTACACTTCGTTTTCCGAGGCCGCCGAGGAGGCCGCCATGTCGCGTCTCTGGGCCGGAATTCACTTCACTTTCGACAACACCAACGGCCTCAACTCCGGCTATGCGCTCGGCGCTTATGTGGCCCAAAATTTCATGCGTATTCCGTCATCCTTTGTGCCGGATACCGACGGCATTGACACGGATGGCGACGGCAATGTGAGCAACGATTACGTCAACCTGCAGCTTTCGGCCGGCGACGGTTTTGCCAAAGGCGCCGACGGCTACGATTTTTACTGCTTCGGTTTTTCCGACGTTACCGGCGTGCGGCTTGAAGACGTCATGATGCGCGGCATGCTGTCGGCCGAATTCTCGGCGCCGACCATTCATCTCAAGGAGGGCCAGCGCGTTTACCTGCAACTCTCCAACGTGGGCATGCTCATGCGGCCGGACCTGTTCGATCCGCATACCGTGCATTTCCACGGTTTCCCGAACGCCGCCACGATCTTCGACGGCGAGCCCATGGCCTCGATCGCGATCAACATGGGCGGCACGCTCACCTATTATTACCAGATCGTTGAGCCGGGCACCTTCCTCTACCACTGCCATGTCGAAGCAACGGAACACATGGAAATGGGCATGATCGGCAATATTTACGTGTCGCCCATCCAGAACAATTACACCAATGGAACCATTCTGCCAGGCGGGTTTGTGCATTCCAACGGCTTTACTTATGCCTATAACGACGAGGACGGCTCCACAAAATACGACGTGGATTATCCCATTCAACTGGGCGGATTCGACCGTTATTTCCACGAACAGCATATTGCCGTGCAGCCCTTGCCCTTCTCCCTGTTGCACAGCGATTATCCGCTGATCAACGGCCGCGGCTATCCGGACACCATCAACAGCGGTTATATCTCGAACCTGAACGGATATGCTTCGCAAAAAACGCCATCCCTGATCACGGCCGCGGCCGGCCAGAAAATCCTGCTCCGGGTCTCGAATGTGGATGTGGCCAATTTTCACACCTTTACCGTGCTCGGCATCCCGATGCAGGTGGTCGGCCGCGGCGCGCGGCTCCTGCGCGGTCCTGATCCGGATGGCGCCGGCCCGCTGCGCGGCAAGGACACATATTACAACACCTCTTCAGTCACGCTGGGCGGCGGCGAGGCCTGCGATATTTTGCTCGACACCGCCGGCGTGCCGCCGGGCACATATCTGTTTTACGCCACGAACCTGGCCGATTTAAGCAACGGAGACGAGGATTACGGAGGATTGATGACGGAGATCGTGATTCAATGATTTTTGATTCAGGAATCTGAAATCTTAAATCCAAATCGAAAATCGGCAATCGAAAATCGAAAATAGAGACGGGAACATGAACCGAAATATAAAATACATAATAACGGCGGCAATCGCCATGGCCGCGATAATTAACCGTCCTGCCAAAGCCGAGCGGCACTGGATTGACGGCGTCACAATCGCCTCCGGCGGCAGCGTGAACCTGAGCGCCGGCGCGGGCTACATCAAAACCCCGGAAGGCGGCTCGATTTACATGTGGGGCTTTGGGCTCGACACCGGCGTAATGCAGTATCCGGGTCCGACTCTGATCATGAATCAGGGCGCGACCGTCACCGTCAATTTGCGCAACCAGTTGCCGAACGACAGGGTTTCGATCGTGTTTCCCGGTCAGTCCAATATAATTGCCGCAGGCGGCGTGGCCGGCTTGTTGACTCAGGAAGCGGAAACCAACGGCGGCACGGTTGCCTATACCTTCACCGCCAATCGACCGGGAACCTATATGTATCACAGCGGCACGCGGCAGGATCTGCAGGTGGAAATGGGGCTGTTTGGCGCCCTGGTTGTCCGCCCCTCCGTAACCACCCAGGCCTATGACAATACCAACACGGTTTTTGACACCGAATATCTCTTTCTGCTGAGCGAAGTTGATCCGGCCGTGCACGAGAACATGGAAAAGGGCCATCCCGCCCGCTCGGACATGACGACTTTCTGGCCGGTCTACTGGTTCATCAACGGCCGTTGCGGAACCGACACCATGCTGGCTGCGAATGTTTCCTGGCTGCCGCACCAGCCCTATGACTGCTCGCCAATGATGACGCCGGGCGAAAAATTGCTGCTGCGTTTTGTCGGCGGCGGCCGCGATATGCATCCCTTTCATACGCACGGCAACAATTTCAATATTATCGCCCGCGACGGCCGCCTGCTCGAAAGCCAGCCGGGCGTTTCCGGTCCGGACATTACCGAGTCGGATTTCACCATCGCGGTCGCCCCGGGCCAGACCGCGGACGCAACCTTCGAATGGACCGGCTACAAGCTGGGCTGGGACATCTACGGACACACCAGCACCAATGACGCCCTCATGCCGCACGAGTATGCGCCCGACCACGGCAAGCCCTTCCCGGTCACATTACCGAACATGATGGATTTGACTTTCGGAGCGCACTACGGCGGCAGTCAGTTTCTGGGCACAAGCGGCATGCTGCCGCCCAGCCACGCGGGCTTGAATCCCTATGGCGCGTTCATGTACATGTGGCACTCGCACGCTGAAAAGGAGCTTTGCAACAACAACGTTTTCCCCGGCGGCATGCTGACCATGATGATGATCATGCCGCCGTCGACCAATATGCCGATGATGAAGGGGCAATAAGGAAATCATGACTACAAAACAAATAACAATATTTGCGACAATCGTCCTGGCCGCCGGAGCGTTCATAACGGCCAATGCCGCCGAATTTTTCCTGCGCGCGGCGGTTCTGACCAATTCACTGCCGAATAATGGCGGCCAGATCACGCACTGGGGGTTCGCGCGCGACACGGCTTTCGGTGCCAGGGACGGCGCAGTGACCGTGCCGGGGCCGGCCCTGGTTGTGCCGGCCGGCGATACTACCCTCACCATCCACATGGACAACGATCTGGCCGAGCCGGTTTCCATCGTCATTCCCGGCCAGCCGCCGGCAACCGGCCAGACGCCGGTGCGTAACGGCGCCGGTCGTGTCACGGCCTTCACTTTCGAGACTCCGGCCGGCAATGTTTCCCCGGTTGACTATACCTGGAGCAACCTGCGGCCCGGCACGTATCTTTATCATAGCGGCTCGCACCCGGCCGTGCAGCGGCCCATGGGGCTCTACGGCGTCCTGACCCACGACTACCTGTCCGGCCAGGCCTATACGAACATTATCTATGACCGCGAATTGATTCTTTGCTACAACGAAATCGACGCCAAGCTCAACAAAATGATCGCGCAGATCAATTACGGCCCCGGCAAACTCATGACCAGCACCGTTGATTACAACCCCGGGTTTTACCTCGTCAACACCAATAATTACACCAACGGCGTCATACCCTTTGCCGTAACGGCCGGCGAGCGCGTGCTGGTGCGCTTTGTCAATGCCGGCTCGCGCACCCGCATGCCGATGCTCTACGGTCAATATATGCAACTCGTGGCCGAAGACGGCTTTCTCTATCCGTATGCAAAAGAGCGTTATTCCCTGGTTCTGCCGCCGCACAAAACCATGGATGCGCTCGTTACAGCCGCCTCCGGCGGGACCTTGATGTGGTATGACCGGCGCGGCGTCAGCAATCCGCCCCAGCCCCTGGATTCGAACGGCAACGGACTGCCGGACGCGTGGGAGGAAGTTTTCTTCGGCGGCTACACCAACGCCAACCCCGACCTTGACAGCGACAGCGACGGGTTTTCGAACCTGCAGGAATACACCGCCGACACCAATCCGACCAATGCACAGTCCTTTATCCGCATTGCCGGCCTTGCGACCTCTGCATCCAATTACTGCCTGGTGGCGGTCACCAATACCTCGGCAAGCCGGAGTTACCGGCTCTTTTCGCGCGACGGCCTGGAAGCCGGCATCGGGCCATGGCAGCCGTTGACCGGCTTTGTGCCCGGCGCGGCAAACGGTTTGACCATTGCCGACACCAATGCCCCGGCCGCGTCAAACAGAATTTACAAGGTGGAAGTCGATTTGCCGTGAATTTGTTAAATATCATTCGCTGCGGACTTGTGTTGCTGGCGCTGGCGTCAGCCATGGGGTGCCGGACCGTCCGGCAAACGCCCCAAATTGCGACGCCAGCCGCCGGCGCACAGGTCCGGGGGAATGCAAGCAGCCATGACCTGGAACAGAAATGGGGTATACGCGTGGAAAGCCTGCGCCTTTCGGCGCACGGCCACATGGTGGATTTCCGCTATCGGGTGCTGGATGGCGACAAGGCTTTGCCACTGGCCGACCCGGCCAACAAGGCTTATCTGATAGACGAGGCCACCGGAACGCGGCTGAAAGTGCCGGTCATGCCCAAGGTCGGCGCATTGCGTTCGACCGCCGCGCGTCCTGTGGCCGGCGTTATTTATACCATCTTGTTCGCGAATCCGGGCCTGCTGGTCAAGACCAACGATGCCGTGACGCTTGAAATCGGCGCCTGCCGCATCGAACACTTAAAAATGCAATGAAAACGAAATCGATAATATTGGCCGCGGCCGTGATCGCGGTCATCACGCTGAGCAGCGCAATCGTTTACGCAAATTGCGGGTTCTGCGGCTTCGGCAAGAAAGGCAAGGAATCCGCAAAAACGCATGAGGCGAAGATCAATACGGCCGGTCTGGCCGTCTTGATCGCGGCCAAAACGCCCTTGACCATGCTTGACGCCCGCAGCGGAAAATATGACGACGGCAAGCGCATCCCGGGAGCCAAGTCCCTGAGCGCGGCTTCGACCGATGATGAGGTCAAGGCCATGCTGCCGGACAAATCGGCCCTGATTGTGACTTATTGTCAGAATCTGGAATGCCCGGCCAGCCCGCAATTGGCGGAAAAACTTAAGAAAATGGGATATAAAAACGTGGTCGAATATGTTCAATGAGGTAAACATTTGTATTGGCGGAGAAGCGGGGCAGGGCCTTATCACCATTGGCGAACTGCTTGCCAGAGCTTTGGTGCGCAGCGGTTTTCAGATTGTGGTGACACAGGAATATATGTCCCGCATTCGGGGCGGACATAACACTTTCAGCATCCGCGCCGGTTCCGGCCAAATTTCGGCGCCGCGCGAATCCATAGATATCCTGGTGGCCTTGAACAAGGAAACCATGCTCCTGCATCGCAAGCAACTGGGCCCGCATGCCTTGATTTTGGCCGATGCGGCCAACGGCGCGCCGGACGAGTTATGTTTGTTGGTTCCGTATAAGAACCTGACTTCAGAGAAATTTGAAAATATTGCGGCCTTGGGCGTAACGGCCGCCTTGTTGGGCATTGATGAATCCGTTGTGAAAGAGACGGTCCGGCAGTTTTTCGGAAAGAAGACCGAACTGTTGGATTCCAATCTTGCGGCAATGTCGGCCGGCTGGGCATGGGCCAATGAACAGGCCGACGAGGTTTTCGATTTGACGGCGGTAAAAGACCATCCCCAAAGACTCATGCTTAACGGCAATGACGGCATTGTTCTGGGAGCGCTGGCGGCGGGATTGAAATTTTGCGCCTTCTATCCGATGACGCCCTCGACTTCAATTCCCCAGACGCTCGCCAAATACGACCGGGATTTCAACCTGGTGGTTGAGCAGGCGGAAGATGAAATTGCCGCAATCAACATGGCGATTGGCGCGTCATTTTGCGGAGCGCCGAGCATGGTTGCGACCTCGGGCGGAGGATTTGCGCTTATGGTTGAAGGGGTAAGTCTTTCTGGTATGACGGAAACGCCGGTCGTAATCGTGGTCGGGCAAAGACCCGGTCCGGCCACCGGCCTGCCCACGCGCACAGAGCAGGCGGACCTCGATTTTGTCCTGCATGCCGGCCATGGCGAATTCCCGCGGGCGGTCTACGCGCCGGGATCCGTTGAAGAATGTTTTGAATTGACGCGCAAAGCGTTTGCGATGGCCGAGCGTTTCCAGGGACCGGTCTTTATCCTGACCGATCAATTCCTGGCAGATTCTTACAGGGCGGTTTTGCCTTTCGCCCTGGAAGAAAATCCGCCTCAACAGCCTCATGTCGAAAACCTTTCCGGCGCTCCTTACCAAAGGTACGCTTTCACGGACACGGGCGTCTCGCCGCGTTTATTGCCCGGCTTGGGCGAACAACTTGTGGTTGCCGACAGCGACGAACATACGGAAGACGGACATATCACCGAGGACCTTGGTATAAGAAAAAAAATGGTTGAGAAGCGCCTGGGCAAATTGCGCGAAATCTCCTCGCATGTGGTTCCGCCGGAGTTCGAGGGCGATGATACGCCGGATCTGTTGCTGGTTTCCTGGGGGTCGGCGAAAGGCGCGGTGCGTGAAGCGGCGCAATTGAAAAAAACCGAGGGCCTCAAAGTCGGCACGCTTCACTTCTCACAGGTATGGCCGCTGGTGCCGGATCATTTTTTAAATTATCTGAACTCTGCGGCAAAAACGGTTTGTGTCGAAAGCAATGCTGCCGGCCAGTTTGCCCGTTTAATCCGGCGGGAATGCGGGTTTGAGATTCCATTCCATGTTCGCCGCTATGACGGGCTGCCTGTTACGCCGGAATATATTTTAAGGAACCTGCCCTCATGACGGATAATAAGAGCGCAGTCAGGATTGAGGATTACGGGGAATACGAGACCGCCTGGTGTCCCGGTTGCGGTAATTTTGCCATCCTGAAGGCCGTCAAACAGGCCCTGGTCAATCTCAATCTGCGGCCACAGAATGTGCTTTTTGTTTCCGGCATCGGCCAGGCGGCAAAAGCCCCGCATTACCTGAATGTGAATGTTTTCAACGGCTTGCATGGTCGCGCCCTGCCGGTTGCTACCGGCGCCCGGCTCGCCAATCCGGAATTGACTGTGATCGTGGAGAGCGGCGACGGCTGTACCTATGGAGAGGGCGGCAACCATTTTCTGGCCGCGATCCGGCGCAACATCAATATTGCCGTGCTGGTGCACAATAACCAGGTTTATGGCCTGACCAAGGGCCAGGCCAGCCCCACCTCAGACCGGGGTTTTGCCACAAAGGCCCAGCCGCGCGGCGCCTTGGCCGCGCCATTCAATCCCGTTGCCGTGGCGATTGCCATGCGGGCCGGGTTCGTGGCGCGCAGTTTTTCGGGATTGCCGGGCCATCTTACGGACGTGATTCAACAGGCTGTTCTACATCCCGGTTTTGCGCTCGTGGATATTCTTCAGCCCTGTGTGTCGTTCAATAAGGTCAATACCTATAAATGGTACAGCGACCGCTGTAAGCAGTTGCCGGACGGCTACAATCCGGAAAACTGGGATACCGCGATTAAGACAAGTATGGAGTGGGGAGACCAGATTCCTGTCGGCATATTATACCGGAATAATTTTCCTTCCTTTGAATCACATTTCGCTCCCGGCCGAAGGAACTCCGCCGAATTGTCCGCTGCCGAACGGCAAAAGCTGGCCGAGATTATGCTGAGTTACGGATAAAAGAACGGTTGAATAATCATGGCCTAAATTGATGAAGATTTACACATTGGGGCATGGCACAAAGACACTGGATGAATTTCTTATGATCCTTAAGGCTCATAGGATCCGGCAGGTTGTGGACGCACGTAGTATTCCCCGATCCCGGCACAATCCCCAGTTCAATCGTGAGACGCTCAGTTGTTTCTTGCGAAACCGCCGCATCGGCTACCGGCATATGAAAGCGCTGGGTGGCTTGCGCCGCGCGCGGCCTGATTCAGAGAACATGGGGTGGCGCAGCGAGTCCTTCCGCGGTTTTGCCGATTACATGCAGACGCCGGATTTTGAAGCGGCGGTGAAAAAGCTGGTCAGCGTGGCGGAAAACAAGGCGACTGCCGTCATCTGCGCCGAATCAGTTCCCTGGCGCTGTCACCGCTCATTGATTGCCGATGCGCTCAAGGTGCGAGGTTTCGACGTGTTTCACATCTACAGTCCCTTGCGCGCCGCGCCGCATAAACTCACCTCAATGGCGCTGGTGAACGGCGCGCGCATCACCTATCCGCCCTTAGGCTTCATTTAATTTTCACTTCAACAGCCTTTGGCAGGGCTGCTCCTTTGGTTTTTGGGATTTCCACGTTCAGCATGCCCTCCTTGAATGAAGCCTTGATTTGTTTGCTGTCCGCATTTTCCGGCAGCGTGAAGGAACGGTAAAAGCTGCCGTAATAGCGCTCAATGCGGTGGAACTTCCTGCCCTTTTCCTCTTTTTCCTGCTTGCGCTCTCCGGCGATGCTGAGAACACCGTTCTCCACCGCGACCTTCACGTTTTCCTTTTTTACTTCGGGAATCTCCGCTTTGACAACAAGTCTCCTTTTTATGAGGGATTATTTTCTTTCCGCCGTCACAAGCCGCCCGCTTGGGCTTTTGACGCAGTTTTTGTGAGAAGCCGGTCTTATTTTTATCGCAGCCCAAGGTGTTTCCGGACAATTGCGCCGGCCAGCGCATCCAGGGCGCGGAAGTCATTCTCGCGCGGATAGCCGCGGCAGAGTACCGTTGGCAGAATTTCCACTTTTAAGTTGGGAATGAGTTCGGTGATGCGCTCGATGGCCTTGCTGCTCCAGCCGTAGGAGCCGATGATCGAGGCGAAACGCAGCTTGGGCCTGAGCGCGTTGGCGAGATGCGCCGCGTAAAACACGGCCGGATGCGGCCCCACGTGCACGGTCGGCGTGCCGATGACGATCGTGGCGGCGTCCACCAGGGCGATGGCAAGCTTGCCGAGGTCGGTTGCGGCCAGGTCGAAAAGGCGCACCCTGACGCCGCGTTCGGCCAGGGCGCCGGCCAGGTGTTGAACCATGGCTTCCGTGCTGCCGTGCATGGAGATGTATGGCAGCACAACCTCATTTTTCACATCCTCGGAAATCCAATCGGCGTAGGCGTCCATGATGAAAGCGGGGTTGTCATAAACCGGGCCGTGGCTGGGCGCGATCATTTTTATGTCGCGCGTCATGACCTTGTCGAGATTTTTTCTCACGACCGTTCTGAACGGCATCATGATTTCCGCGTAATAGCGCTTGGCCGCCTCATAAACTATGTCGCAGTCTTTGACGAACAAATCCGTGGTGGCATAGTGTGAGCCGAAAAAGTCGCACGAGAACAGAATTTGTGCTTCCTTCAGCCAGGTGCACATGGTTTCCGGCCAGTGGACCCACGGCGTATGGATAAATTCCAATGTTTTATCTCCGAGCGAAATTGCCTGCCCATCCTCGACGGTCTGGAATCTTTCCGCCGGTATCAGGAGCAAATCTATAAGCATGTCTTTGCATTTCGGCGTGGCGATGATTTTTGCCTGCGGATATTTTTCAGCCACCGGCGGCAGGCTGCCGGAATGGTCCTGCTCGGCGTGGTTGGCGACAATATAGTCAACTTTTTCAACATCCTTAAGTTGACTCATGAGTATTTCCTTCTTGGCCGGATCAGCCGTGTCTATCAGAGCCGTCGCCTTGCTGCCTTTGACCAGGTAGGCATTATAACTGGTTCCGTCGGGGAGGGGGATCAGGGAATCAAAAAGCCGCCGGTTCCAGTCAACGGCGCCGAGCAGGAAGACATTTTCGGTTATTTTACGCTTGTTCATGTTTTAGGTCAGCTTTGCCGCCAGTTCAATACGCGTTCCGGCCAGCGCCTTTGAGACCGGACAATTCGTTTTTGCCTCTTCGGCATATTGCCGGAATTTATCGGCTTCGATGCCGGGCACGGCCGCTTCGGTTTCAAGTTCGATCATATTGATGGCGAAACCGTTCCGGACTGCGCCCAAGTGGGCTTTGGCCGCGGTTGCTATTTTTTGCGGCACATAACCGGCTTCGGTCAGAATATGCGCCAAGGCCATGGAAAAGCACCCGGCCAGCGCGGCTGCAATCAACTCTTCCGGATTGGTGCCATCGCCTTGTTCAAACCTTGACCTGAAGGAATAGGGCCCTTTGAATACGCCGCTGCCCAATGTTATTGTTCCCCCGCCTTCCTTGAGGTTTCCCTCCCAAACTGCTTTTGCCTGTCTGATGGTCATCTTAGTTTCCTTTCATTCTGGCTGCCAGCGTGGCCACGTGCTGTCCCTGAAAACGGGCAATGCCGAGTTCATTCGCGCTGGGCATTCGTGAGCCGTCGGCGCCGGCAAGCGTGGTGGCGCCGTACGGCGTGCCGCCGGTTATTTCCTCCATGTTCAACAGGCCTTTTTCGGAATATGGCACGCCGGCCACGATCATTCCCAGATGCAGGAGTGTGCTATGGAAGCTGGTGATGGTCGTTTCCTGGCCGCCGTGCTGGGTCCCCGTGCTGGCAAACACGCTGCCGATTTTTCCGATGAGCGATCCTTTCATCCACAGTTCGCCGGTCCGGTCCATAAAGTTGCGCATCTGGGCGCACATATTGCCGAAACGGGTCGGCGTGCCGAAGATCAGGGCGTCCGCTTCCGCCAGTTGGCCAGGCTTGGCGACCGGAATATGCGCGAACGCCTTGCGCGCGGCTTTGGCGCCCGACGATTCAAGGGCGGCTTCCGGCACCAGCTCCGGCACCTGAAACAAATTGACGTCAGCGCCTTTGACGCTGCGCGCGCCTTCGGCCACGGCCTCAGCCAGCCGGTAAACGTGTCCATACATGCTGTAAAATATTATGTGTACTTTTACGCTCATCTTTCCTCCGGTTTTTAAAGCTTTTTAGGCTGTAGACTATTAGGCTGTTAGGAACAACATCGCTTTAATGCCTTTTAGCTACAGTCTAAATGCCTATAGTCTATCCACCTGAATCATTGCAGCACGCAAACCGAAGCCGGTTCGCTGAGCCGCAGGGCCACGGTTTCGAAAACAACGAATTCATAATCCCGGCCGCGCATGCCAACCAGCGAGGCGGTCAGGTCCTGGCCGACCACAATGTCCGCAAATTCCTTCACGGCCGTGATCACAACCGCTTCCGAAGCAAGCGCGGATGATTTGACGATTCCTTCCGTGACGGCCTGCCGCAGGTGTTCAAGTTCCGTCTGATTTCCGTCGGGATAACGCCGCAGCAGCATATTGAAACGAGCCGGCGGCAGGGCCAGCGCATACGGGCCGCGGAAACCGGCTGCCTCGATTTTATTCACCGCTTCAAGGATGTTGTCGACCGCCCGGCCCACTTCCTTCCAGTCCGAAAGTTTATTTTTCTGGACGCCTTTTGCATTCAACAATCCTTCCAGACAGGTCTCCTTGGCGCCTTTAAATATCAATGCATCTTCCTGATCGGCGCAAAGAATGGCCGCGTCGGCCGCGGGCTTCAAATCAAGCGCGTCGCCGTTGCTTTCGTGCGCGGCAATGTCCCGCATGGAAAGCGTGAAGGGGCTTTCGATTACGGGAACAGACCGCAAGGAACCGATGCGGAGGTGAACGCGTTCCGAGATTGCAGCGGCGGAATCCTGGTCCGCAAACCCGAATGCTTTAAGACCAGGCCCATACGGGCCGTCAATGGGCAGGAGCCGCCGGCAGGCCAGGCGTGCTTTTGCCGCGCTAACAACGGTCGTGTCTATTTTTTCCCAGACCGCTTTTCCGAATCGGGCGTCCTCGCGGTGCAGATATTTGTTGTCCATTTTTTATCCTCTTGTATTAGCGTTTAGCGCATAGCGTAGAGCTGATAGTTATTAGGCTGACTTTCTCGTTTTGGCTCTTACTATCCGCTATTCTGATTCAGCGTCACGTTCTTAAATTGCCGACCGTCGGCGGTTCCTGGGGTTTCGCGAATTTGTTTAGGTCGTCGACTTCCGCCGCGCCCTCGGCGAGCTTGGCGGCCTCGTCGTTCAGCAACAGGTTCAGAACACGCAGAAATTCTCCGGCGTGGACGCGTTCCTCATCGGCGACGGATTGGAGCGCTTTTGCCGCAAGCTGATTATCGGTGGCGTCCGCCAGGGCTTCATAGAGATGGATGGCCTCTTCCTCCGCGGTCACAGCCAGTCTGACGGCGCGCGTCAATTCCCGGAAGGTCAGTTTTCTATCCGGCGTCAGGCCGGTAAATGGGTTCAAAAATTCCGCCATAATATTTTCTCCTTCTAATTTTTAGAACGTTTCGGAACAAGAGTAAGGGTTGGGAGTCAAAACCGCAATGGGCCGGCTTCTTAGGAAGGGGTGCGAAAAACCCTACATTGGAAAAGGCAGAAGGCAGAAATGGCGGAGAAATCGGTTTTTTCATTCTGCCTTCTGAATTCTAGCTTCTGCCTTTTTTAGTTCGAGCGGCGCCAGGAGAGTGATGCGGGTGCCGGCGCCGGGCCGGGAATGGATGTCAATGGCGCCGCCGATTCCCTCCAGCCGCTCGCGAATATTGAATAGACCGAAGCCGCCGGCGTCATGGAAGGCGTGCCTGCCTTCCAGCGGAGCATGGAAGCCCGAGCCGTTATCCTCCACGACAATCCGCAAAACGTTTTTGTCCTGCGTGAGGGTCGCCGTGATCTCGCATTTGCCCGCATGCTTCAGCGCGTTCAGGATCAGTTCGCGCGTTGCCTGGAACAAAAGACCCTGCAGGGGCTTGGCGATTGTCTTGAGGCGGCCGTCGTCATGCACCTTGATCGGCATGCCGTGCTGTTTGGCGAGTGATTGCGCCAGGTTGTTGAGGGCCGGGACCAGGCCGATTTCGTAAAGCAGGGGAGGGGTCAATTCGGCCATCAGCGACCGCGATTCGCGGATGCCTTCCTCGATCATCGCGCGTATGGCGCGCAATTTTTCGGAACTATCCTTTGAGCCGTCTTCCGCCAGTTCCTTGCAAATGGCGCCGAGCTTGATGTTGGAAAGGGAAAGAGTCTGGATGACCGTGTCGTGGATCTGGGTGGAGATCCTGCGCCGTTCGCGTTCCTCGGTTGAGGAAAGCCTTTCGGCGAGCGCGCGCAGGCGCGCGTTGTTTTTTTCCAGCTCATGCTGCGCGGCGCGGATTTCGGATATATCGCGCACGGTCAGGATTATGGCGGTCGGTTTGCCGTCCGGCGCGCGGATGAACGAGGCCGTCGGAATGACGGGCACGGACCGTCCCTGTTTTCCGGTGATTGTCAGAGGGATTAATTTGGGGATTTTTCCCTTAAGGGCCTCATGGTAGGCGGCCGAGGCCATGGGTCTGACTTTCTCCTCCAGCAGGGGAGAGAGAAAGTCGATGAGCGGCCGGCCCAGCACGTTGCTTTTTGAAAAGCCGCTCAACTGTTCGAGCGCCAGATTGATGGAGAGAATATAGCCGTTCATATCCATGAGCAGCACGCCTTCGCCCATGGCTTGGATCGTATCCATGGCGGTGCGGGCGGACATGGCGATCGCCATGGCCTCCTTTTCGCGGGCTTCGGCCAGCTTGCGCTCGGTGATGTCGATGCCCTGGGCGATCGTGGCCACGACGTTTTTTCCGGCTGAATCGGTTATGTTGGCCGAATTCCAGAGCACGTGCCGCACTTCACCGTTGCGGTTCAGAATCGGTATTTCGATCAATTCCAGGAATTCTCCCAGAACCGTCCGCAATATTTTCTCCATGGCCGCGGCGCGTTCGTTTTCCGGGAAAAGGATTTCCAGCCGCCGTCCGATGGCTTCGCCGGCTGAGTAGCCGGTCAGGCGCTCGCAGGCGTGGTTGAAGCGCGTGATTTCGAAATTCGGGCCCCAGACCACAATGGGCGCGTTGGCGTAGTCGATCAGTTTTTCAAGGTAGTCCCGCGTGCGGCGCAGTTCGTCCTGCGCCTGCTGGTGCGCGGCGCGCAGCCTGATGGCCATGATCCCATAGGCGAGGTCATCGGCCAGTTCGGACAGCAATTTTACCTCGCCCTTGGAAAAGGCGTTCGGATATCGTGAATAGATGTTGAGCACGCCGACGGTTTTTCCCTCCGAAAGCAGGGGCAGGACCACGGAAGAAGCGTAGCCGCGCTTGACGGCCTCGTCGCGCCAGGGATGGAAGTTCGGGTCTGTGAACATGTCGTTGCACAGGCTCGGCCGGCCGGTGCGGATGGCCTTGCCGGTCGGCCCCTGGCCGCGTTCCGTGTCGTCCCAGGTGATTTTCAGCGTTTCGAGGTAGCCAGCGTCAAAGCCGGCATGGGCCACGGGCCGGACGGTCTTTGCGGTGTCATGCTCGGCAAATCCGATCCAGACCATGGCGTGGCCGCAATCATTCACGATGATCTGACAGACCTCGTTCAGATAACCGGATTCATCCCTGGCGCGCATCATGGCCTGGTTGCTGCTGCTCAGCGCCTTCAGGGTGCGGTTAAGCTGGTGAAGCTCCTGCTCGGCCTGTTTGCGGCTGGTGATGTCATTGAGGGAAAGAATGGCGTGTTTTTTCCCTTCCATAAAAATGGGATCGGCGCTTATCTCAAGCCAGAAGTTGATCGGAACATTGTTGATTAAAAGTTCGGCTTCCGCTTCCACGCCGTGGATCGGCTCGTTTGAGCGCAGCACGGACTCGAAGGTTTTGCGGATGGGGCAGGTCTTGCAGTTGGTGGTCAGGCCGCATCCGGCCGGATCATTGAGCGCGTGGGTGCATTTCAGGATATTGCCGGGCTGGACATTCCGGACCGTTGTGTTGTCATTCCCGAACCAGCGGGATATCACGTTGTTGATCCGTTTGACAATGCCATGCTCATCTATAAGGAGCATGCCGATGCTGACGGTGTCAAAAATAGTTTGAAGATTGTTGCGCTCGGCAGCCAGCGCTTCCTCGGCCTGTTTGCGCTCAATGGCATAACGAATGCCGCGCGCAAGAAGGGAGGCATCAATCTTTCCCTTGACGAGATAATCGGAAGCATGCTTCTGAATGGTCTGAAGGCCCAGGTTTTCGTCATCAGCGCCGGTCAGGACAATGATGGGGACTGCCGGATGCTGCCGGGAAATTTTATCCAGGCCTTCGAAGCCGCGGCTGTCCGGCAGGTTGAGGTCCAGCAGGACAATATCGAATTTTGTTTCTTTCAGTTTTTTCAGGGCGTCTTCAATCCGGCTGGCGGGCGTTAAACTGAAAGCATTGCGGACGGATTCCTTTAACATCTCGGCTGCGAGCCTGACGTCGCCCGGATTATCCTCAACGATGAGAATATTTATCTTATTTTTTTCCATTATCTTGTGTTTGGCGGCAACCTTACAATCGTCAGCCAGAAATCCTGGATGGTCTTCACCACCTTGGAAAACTGGTTCAAATCTATGGGCTTGGTGATGTAACAATTTGCATGCAACTTGTATGATTTCAGCACGTCTTCTTCCGCCTTGGAGATGGTGAGGATCACAATGGGGATGATTTTCAATTTTTCGTCGTTTTTGATCTCCATCAGCACTGTTCGTCCGTCTTTCCTGGGCAGGTTCAGGTCCAGCAGGATCAGGTCTGGCCGCACGGCTTTGGCATATTTGCCCTCTTGGCGCAGGAATGCCATTGCCTCCACGCCGTCATTCACGATGTGCAGATGGTTATACAGTTTTTCCTCTTTTAAGGCCTCTATTGTAAGCCGCACATCCGCCGGGCTGTCTTCGACCAGGAGGATTTCGATCGGGGTTAGCGCGTTTTCATTAATCATGTTTTTTCTTTCTTTCGAGTTTAGGGTTTATTTCTAATCGGCATCGTGAAATAAAAGGTGGAGCCTTTTCCCGGCTCCGACTCCACCCAGATGCGGCCGTCGAGGTTTTCGACGATCTTTTTACAGATGGCCAGTCCGATGCCCGTGCCGGGATACTCGCCCCTGGAATGCAGGCGCTGGAAAATCTGGAATATCCTTTCCTTGTATTGCGGTTCTATGCCGATGCCGTTGTCCCGAACCGAAAAAATCCACTCGTTTTTATCCCGCCGGGCGGCAACGTGGATTAGCGGCGGCTCTTTGCCGCGGAATTTCAGCGCGTTCCCGATCAGGTTTTGAAAGAGCCGGATCAAACCGGTCTCATGGGCGGTCAAGACCGGCAGGTTATCGTGAATAACCCTGGCATGACCCGCCATCGTGGCAGTCACTTTTCGCAAGACTTCATTACAATCAACTTCAGCCATACTTGCATCTTTGCTGCCTACGCGGGAATACTCAAGAAGGTCGGTGATTAATTTCTGCATGCGTTTTGCCGCATCCACGATAAAGTCAATGAAATCATCCGCATCCTTATCCAGCTTTTCCTTATAGCGCTTTTCCAGCAACTGCGAATAGTTCGCCATAATCCTCAGGGGCTCCTGAAGGTCGTGCGAGGCCACGTACGCGAACTGCTCGAGACTTTCGTTGGAACGCGCCAGCTCCTTGTTTGTATCTTCAAGGTCGGATGTGCGTTTATTCACCAGCGCTTCGAGATTGTCCCGATGACGTTTTAGTTCCGCTTCGGCCTGTTTCAGCACGGTCACATCGCGCGCGGCGGCAAAAACACCGAGGACGTTGCCGTGGGTATCCTTGTAAACGCTGGCATTGTAGAGGACGTCTGTTAAATGGCCGTCCTTGCGGCGGATGGTGAGGGGATAGTCGGTGACAAAGCCCCTGGCAAAGACCTGCTGGTAGCCCTCGCGTGCTTTTTCCGGTTCTGTGAAATAGTCTGAAAAATCTGTGCCGATAAGTTGTTCGCGCGGGCGGCCGGTGACCTTGATGGTGGCCTCATTGACGTCGGTGATCTTGCCATCGCTTGAGACAGTTACCAGAGGATCAAGGGAAACCTCGATGAGGTTTCGGGCGTAGAGGGAGGCTGAACGCAAAGATTCCTGCGCGCGCTTTTGCTCGGTGATGTCGATGCCCATTTCCATGATTAGTTTTGAGCCATCCGTGTCTGTGAAGGGGTAGTCATAGATATCGTAATTGCGGTTGTCCGGCCCGGTCCATTTCCAGCGGTGGGGCGCATTGCTTTTAAAGACTTTGAAGGTTTCGCAATTTTCACAGGGCTCCGTGCGCTGAAACAAATATTCATAACAGCGCTTGCCGTGCGATTCGCCGAAGCGTTCCCGGAAAAAGCGATTGGCGAACGGCACGTGATAATCCTGCGTCAGCAGGATAACGTAAACTGGCAGGGTTTCCAGGACGTCGTAAAAGCGCCGGCGCTCGGAATCGCGCGCGGCCGCGAGCAGCTTCAAATCGCCGATCATCTTGTCAAAAGCCCTCGAAAGCCGGCCGATCTCGTCGTCTAAATTACTGGCGACCTTGTAGTCCAGGTTTCCTTTTCCCACCGTCTCCACGCCTTTTATCAGTTTTCCGATGGGATTAAAAATGGACCTGGCAAGATAAAGGGTCATGAGACCGGCCAGCGCCAGGGCGCCGGCCAGGACCAGCAGCAGTGTTTTTTTCAGGTTGTTTATGCCGGCGAATGCTTCGGCGGAATCGATTTTTGCGATTATTCCCCAATTGAAGACCGGAATATGCTTCCAGGCCGCGACGACTTCCTTGCCGCGATAATCGACCGACACTCCCGCGCCGTTCCCGCCTTGCAGAACGGCTTGAGCCGGAAGGGCGGTCTTGTCGCCGAAAGATATTTTTTCATCGATGTCCGCATGCGCGGCGTGGCGCGGCGGGTTTAAAAACGAGATGCGATTGCCGGCTTTACTCACCAGCAGCGTCTCGCCGGTTTTTCCCAGGCAGGTCGGATCCTGAATAAGGCCGTAGACCTGCGCCATCCCCGCTTCCAGCGCGACCACCCCCAGGAAGCCCTCGTTTAAATCGAAAAGCGGGGCCGTAACCAGCATTTCCGGCTGATTGTCCTTATCCTTGTCGGAAAAAATTTCCGTGAAATAAACCCGCTTTTTTCCCTCGGCAAAGGCTTTTTGCCGGGGGTCGGGCAGGGGCTTTAAAAAACGGTTGGAGGCGGTGGAGGCGTCGCTTGAATAGACGACCAATCCCCCGGGATTGACCAGCATAATGTCAAGCAATCCCAGGTTTTTCTGCATCTGGCGCATCCGCAGGTCGATCGTTTTCTTTGCCTCGGCAAATTGCGGATGTCCGGGCGTGGAGCAGAGGCGGTTCAGGTCCGGAAGATTTTTTCTGACGACATAAGCGCCTTGCACCAGTTCGGCGTTGTGCCTCAGCGTTTCAAAGTAGGTTTCGATCTTGTCCGCCTTAAAAACGACGATGTTCTGCAGGTCGGAGAGCCGGTCGGCTTCCAGGTATTTTTTGTAATTAATAAAGGTGATGATGCCGATGAGAAAAGCCGGGACCAGAGCGGCCGTCAGGAACAGGATAGTGAGCTTTAATTTGATAGACATGGAAATGTTACAGAATGGTAATCTTTTGCATCTTTGCGTGTCAATAGATTTTTCCGACTTGGGATAACCCCATAACCCCCTCAGTCATCTGGAGTTATGGAGACGGGACGACCCCGTCCCGCTCTGTACGGCCTGAGGTCAGGCCGTCTCCACCAATGACTGAGGTCTTACGACTTGGGGGCTGACTTATTGTGACGTTAGTGGGAACGCCATTGGATGGTGCGCGTCCGGCTTGCGGCGGAATTCAGGGGCGACCGGCACTTGCGGAGAATCAGGCAGATGGAGAAGAGGAAGTAATTTTTGATTTTGGATTTGCGATTTTAGATTGTCAATCCAAAATCCGAAATCTAAAATCGTCTCAGTCATTGACTCCGTGTCCCAGGTACTGTTTGCCGGCGGCGACAGTGCGGATGGCGGGAAGCAGGTCCTCGAACGCGCGGTCCTTGCGCACATAGCCTATGGCGCCGGCTTTCAATACGGCCTGCACGAGGAAATGGCCGGAGTGGTTGGACAAGGCCAGGATTCTTGCGTCCGGGTTGTTTGCCACAATAATTTTGGTGGCCTCGATGCCGTTGATGCCGGGCAGGAGAATATCCATCACGATCAGGTCGGGTTTGATTTCCCCGGCCTTCTGCACGCCCTCCTCGCCGGTGGACGCCTCGGACACCACGGTCAGGCCTTTTTCGGCGTTGATCAAGCCTGACATTTCCTTGCGCGTTTCCTTATGGTCGTCTATGAGCAGAATTTTCATGCGTCAACCGAGGTTACACCTTCGCGAATGGCATACTTGGTAAGTTCGGCGATGCTGTGCAAGTTGAGTTTTTCCATGATGTTGCGCCGGTGCGTTTCAATGGTTTTCACGCTCACTTCAGTTTCGCCGGCGATTTCCTTGGTGCTCTTTCCCTCAGCGATCATCTGCAGCACCTCGCGTTCCCGGTCGGTCAGGACCACAAACGCCGGGTTCTCGGTCAGGGGACGCGAAAGCTTTACGTAGGCGTCCAGCACCCCGCGCGCGATATCGGGGGAAAGGTATTTCTTGCCTTTCATCACCTCGCGGATGGCGCGGACGAGTTCCTCGTAGGCCGTGTCCTTGAGCACATAGGCTGAGGCGCCGGCCGACATCATTTCGCGGATAAAATGCTGGTCGGCGTGCGCCGAGAGCGCCACGATCCTGACGTTGGTATTGGCTTTGGTGATTTTACGCGCCGCCTCGATGCCGTTCAGGTCCGGCATGGCGATATCCATCACCACCACGTTGGGCGAGAATTTTTGGGTCATGCTCACGGTCTCTTTTCCGGTCTCGGCCTCTCCGACCACCTCGATGTCCGGTTCCTTCTCGATCAGAGCCTTAAGCCCTTCGCGCATTATCTTATGGTCGTCCGCAACCAGGAGTCTGATGCTCATGTTTTCCCTTTCCGTGCTGAATTTATATATTAATCGTCACGCGCCGGCCGATTTCAGGGCGCGCCCATAAAACGTCCAGCATATTCAGCCGTGTTTTTAACTCAAGCGTTTAATTGAAAAACTATATCCAACGACTGTTTTTCTCCCATCAGGGGAAACCCGATATGCGCTTCGAAATACCTGAGTCCGATTCGACGGCGATCCGGGCTTCTTATTGATTTACATGCGCGTTTTTTTTTAGCAGTATTCAGACCCATGAGCGCTTTCAATTTCAGATGGCATTTGCGCTGGCTGGTTCCGCTGCTGATTTTGGACATCCTGCTTTTTATGTTCTGGCGGGAAAAATATTGGAAGGCGGAACAGCTGAAAAAGGCGGCCGCGCCTGCGGTTTGCGCGGCGCCGGCAACACTCCGCTTCGGCTTTCCCACCGAGCGCGAACTCGACCGGTATGCTTTAAGCTCATTTCAACCCACGCTTTCCGGCAGGCCGGAGTCGGCCCTGTTCGGCTCGGTGCGCCTGGGCTGTGTCGGCAGGAGGCTGATGCCTTCGTTTCATGAAGGCGTCGATATCGCGCCCCTCAAACGCGACGCGGCCGGCCGGCCGCAGGACGATGTTTACGCAGCCGCGGACGGCATGGTCGTGTATCTCAATCGCTTTGAGGGAAATTCCAACTACGGGAAATATGTGGTTCTGGCCCATGGCAACGGAAAACTTTACACGCTCTATGCGCATCTGGATAAAATAGATCCGCATATATCCCGGGGAGTCAAAGCGCAGGAGGGCGAATTGCTGGGAAAAATGGGCTCGACATCGTCAATCCACATGCCGCCGTCCCAGGGACATCTGCATTTTGAGGTTTGCGTGATGCTTAATTCTAATTTTGACAACTGGATGAAACGCCGCCGCACAAAAAACGAGCACGGCGCGTTCAACGGCTGGAATCTGATCGGCGTCGATCCGCTCTCGGTCTATGAAAAACAGGAGGAGGATTTTGATTGTTACGACCTGGAAAGTCACCTGCGCGGAATGCGCCCCGCGTTTGAAATCATTCTCAAGACAGGCAGGCAAATCGATTTTTTCCGGCGTTATCCCGGGCTTTGGCATGGCGCGCCTTGCGCCGGCGGCGCCATGGTCCTGGCCTGTTCCGAAAACGGCTTGCCGTTGCAGGGCCGCGCCGCGCTGCAGAATGAAATCAGCGCAATGGGCCGGAAAAAATATTTTATCCGCGGCGTGGACGCCGCCGTTCTGGGCCGCAACGGCTGCCGCCTGATCGTCCGCGAAAACGGCAAGTGGCGCCTGGGCAACGAGGGCGAAAAATGGCTCGCCATGCTCACCTATTAATTGCCTTGACAAGGATATCAAAATAATATTATATAGGTCATAAAAAGGAGATAATAATGAACTTTGTTGCGGTAAAAGATCTGAAAGCGCCCCGGCTTTTGCGCCAGCGCCTGCAAAAGGAACAAACCATTTTGCTGACCAGCAACGGCAAACCTATGGCGCTCATGTTGAACGTCAATAGCGGCGAAGACCCTGAGTTGATCCTTAAAGCGGTGCGCGAGGCGCACGCCCGTATGGCTCTCCAGCAAATCTGGAAAACAGCCCGCGAGACCGGAGCCGCGCGTTTGAATCCGGACGACATCAATCTCTTGATTGCCAAGACGAGAAAGGCAAGAAGGTCGCATTCGTGAAAACGGCGGTGTTCGATACAAACGTTATTGTATCCGGCTTCCTTTCCCCCCATGGGCCGCCGGGACTTATCGTGGAATGGCTCAGGCAGGGGGCCGTCCGCGCCGTTCTGGATGGCAGGATTTTTGAGGAATACCTGGAAGTGCTCTGCCGGCCGGAATTGGGGCTGGAACGGAAAAATATTACCATGGTGCTTGATTTAATTCAGGAGAATGCCCTCTGGTTGGCGCCGGGACCGGATAAAATTATCCGCGGTTTGCCTGATCCTGACGACGCGCCGTTTCTGGAACTGGCGAAGGAAGCGGGAGTTGCCTTGGTAACGGGCAATGTGAAACATTTTCGGGAACGTTACGCTCACGGCGTGTCAATCCTCACTCCGGCTCAATGGGTTAAGGAGGCATGAAAAACCTGCCCATTTTTTTTCCCTTCGAGGAAAAACGCGGAAACACCATCCTGTTCCAGTCGCTTCAGGAACTTTCCGCGCTGACGGGCTTGCGGGTCTGCCTGTATGACCTGACTTTTTTTTCCAAGGAGATAGGCAAATTTGACGTTCCGGAAAAGTTCAGGATTCACGGTTCGCCTTTCTGCAGTTATATCAAGAGTTCTCCTTCCGCCCATGCAAGATGCCGGAAAGTGGAGTATGAAAGCCTGAAAAAATGTTTCGCGGGGCGCAAGCCGTTTCTGATGTACCGCTGTTTCGCCGGTTTGACCCAGATCGTCATTCCCTTTGTGGTCGGCGGCAAACTGGTCGGCGGCCTGGCGATCGGCCAGGTGTTTCCCGACAGGAAATATCCCGCCATCATGGCAAAACTGGCGCAAAAATACAAATACGATCACGCAAAGCTCATGGCGCTGGCCGAATCCGTTCCGGTCGCGGACAGTTCCCGTTTGACCCGGCATATTGCCGTGTGGAAGCTGATCGGCGCGTACCTGGCCGAGGTTCTGGACAAGCGGCGTTTGCTGCAAAGGCTGGAAAAGCACGAGGAGCCGTTTGTCGGAAAAAATATTCCAGATGAAATTCCCATGCTTTTCGCCGACTCTTTCGAGACCCTTTCTCCGGCCGTCGCCAGGGCCCTTGGGATCATCAAGACAAAATACCGCGAAAATCCCGGGCGCGGCTCGGTGGCCGCGGCGGTCGGCATGGGCGAATCGACTTTTGCGCGGCTGTTGAAAAAAGAAACGGGACTTTCCTTCAGCGACATTCTTTTGAAAACCAAGCTCTCTGCGGCGGTTTATCTTCTCCGGCGTTCCTCGCTGAACGTGGCGGAAATATCGGAATATCTGGGCTATGAGGACGTCGCCTCGTTTTCAAAGATTTTCAAGACGGCCTTCGGCTGTTCTCCGCTCGGCTACATAAGAAGGCCGATTTGAATAATCGGGGTCAAACCTGAATGGCGCTAAGATAAGCCCCGGCTCGCCACAGGCTCGCCCTCCACAAACCGTATCGCCCAGCAACATGGAGGGCGAAGCTGTGCTGAGCCGCCAACAGAATGGCGCAAAAACGCTTATCTTAGCGCCATTCGGGTCAAACCTAACTTTAATACTTAAGCCCGAATTTCCGTTGTTGCGCGAATACCTATCGCTGGAAACCGAAAAGAGACGAACATGGAACTGCTGGCGGGCTTGCAGGTAAAGATGGTGGAATACATTCCCGGAATAGGCGTGGAATAACAACAGGTTTGGCTATTTCATTGCCGTAACCGTGTGGTCGAAAGTGCAAACTTCCGGATGAAGTTGTTCCCTGATCCACACGAAAATATTCATGTTTCTTCACCCAGCGCCTCGAGGTCTGCCAGATCTTTCTTTCTGCCGGAGGCGCGCTTGTTTGTCACAAATTCCTTCCGGCCGATAAAATAGACGGGGAGATCGCCGTAAGTTCCTGGTAACTTTCCATCAAATGCTTCTTCCCACGACGCTCCTGTTATGGATGTAATCAGGTCTATCCGCACCGGCGGCACTCCCAGTTGGACCACCTTGTTCGGCAACGAGAAATCTTCAACGGCCAAATTCAAGCTGCCGAATCCGAATTCTGCCAGCGCTTTGAGTATGCGTTCGGCATTTTGGGCGGTAGGTTTAACAAAGATATCAATATCGCCTGTGTAGCGGGGGGCGCCATGAAAGGCAAGCGCATATCCGCCGACGATTAGATATTCAACCTTGTGTGCGTTGAATAACGCGAGCAGATCTTCGAAGTCTTTCTGAACATCCATGTTGTTTTCTCAGGAGGTCGACGGCGGCAATACGCTCTGCAGGCGGACGGGTTTTCCAAAATTCGAGATCGCGCAAAATAGCTCTCGAATCGCGTAAATTATGTTTATGTACAACAGTCTGAATCATATTCAAAAAATATCAAAACCATCTTTTCTCGTAAAGAATTATTTGGCCGTCGAATCAGGCAAAAAAAACCAGCGTGGCCAGGATAAAAAGCGGCACGAGAATAAAAAGCGACCAGGCCATGTAGCCGAAAAAGCTCGGCATTTTTACGCCGCTTTCTTCGGCAATGGCGCGCACCATGAAATTCGGCGCGTTGCCGATATAAGTGTTGGCGCCCATGAACACCGCTCCGGCCGATATGGCCTGCAAAATCACCGGATGCCCGGAAATCAGTTTCAGCACGGCTTCATGCTCAGGCAGGCCATTGAGAAAATTGCCGAGCGCGGTGGTTAAAAAGGTCAGGTAGGTCGGAGCATTGTCGAGAAAACTGGAAAGCAGGCCCGTGATCCAGAAATAGTGCCAGGGGGCCTGGGCGGCATTGGTAATAAAGGCAAGGTGGCCGTCCCGGCCCGCGCGCAGCATTGCCAGAACCGGCAGAATCGTGACAAAGATCGCGGCAAAGACGATCGCCACTTCCAGCATCGGATGCCAGCAGAATTGGTTGGCCGCGCGGATTTTTTTCGCGGTTGTTGCCATGGAAAGCGCGGTCAGGGCCAGCAGAATAAAATCGCGGATAATATCCTGAACCGGAAGAGCGACGCCCATGAAGACGGCCTCTCCAAGGTCGGCAATGCCGCTGAAAAGCACGGCCGCTATGATTCCGCCAAGATAAATAAAGTTATGCCCGCCACGCAGCCGCAGCCCGGCGTCAAGATGCGATTCCTCCAGGTGCGGCAAATGGTGTTTTTCCAACCGGTAATAGAAGGTGTCCAGAATAAAGAAGATCGTCAGGCAAAGGCCGCTGATGAACGCCGTAACGGGAAGCAGGCTGAATGTCCAGAAAAACGGCACGCCGCGCAGGAACCCGAGGAAAAGCGGCGGGTCTCCGAGCGGCGTGAGCGAGCCGCCGATATTGCTGACCAGGAAAATGAAAAAAATGATGATATGGGTCTTGTTTTTGCGCCTGGCGTTCGTGCGGATCATCGGCCGGATGAGCAGCATGGATGCGCCGGTTGTACCGATCCATGAGGCAATGACCGTGCCGATGAACAACATGATCACGTTGGTAAAGGGCGTGCCTTTCAGGGCGCCTTCCACGTATATGCCGCTGGCCACGGCGAAGAGGGAAAGCAGGAGAATCATGAATGGAAGATAATCGAGCAGGACCATGCGGGCGATTTCATGGCCAGCCGATTGGCCGAAATACCAGAGGAAGGGCAGGGCAAGAACCAGCGCCCAGGCGGCCACAACGTAATAATAATTTTTTTTCCAGAAACGCGGCGCAAATAGCGGCAATAGCGCCAATGACAACAAAAGGCCGATGAACGGAATGCCGCTCCAGACTGGCAAGCTTGAGTCCAGATTAATTGTGGCGGTCATAATCGTTCAAATCCAAAAAAACCATTGTATTAAATTCGGCGAATTTTTAGAGCGTCTCAGTGCGCCATGCCGTTGTTCCCCGAAAGAAAAGAACATTGTGCCGGTTTTGATTTTAATGGCAATATTTTTTCGTCGATTTAAAAATTTGTAAAAAAGACTTGACCGCCAGTTTATTTGCGTATACATTGTATGCAACTTGCATTAATAATGCGCAGTGACGGTTGATGCCGAAAAGGCCGGGAAAACATGAAAATCACAATGAAAAAAATCGCTCGGATGGCGAATGTCGACATATCCACGGTGTCAAGAGCGTTAAATAATGACAGGAATATTTCTGCGGAGCAAAAGAGGAAAATAGTCGGACTTGCCAATAATTTCAATTACATAAGACGCAAAATTACAGGCAGGACAATTTTGTTTATTATCGACAAGAAGTATTTTTTGTTAACGAACAATTTTTACAACAGCGTAATAGAAAGTATTGATGATGAATTGCGAAGTCGCGGTTATTGTCTCAGATTTCAAACCGTAAATCATGCCGTTGATTTGCCTGAACAGGTTGATATAAAAATGGTTGCGGGTGTGATCATCACGGGGTGTTATCATGATGAGTTCCTGAAAAAAGCGAAAGCCGTGAACATGCCCGTCGTATTGTTTGACTACTATTTGCCGGGGCAGGATATTCCTTCTGTATTAATTGACAATACGTATGGAATAATAAAAGGCGTGGAATATTTGACCTCATTGGGGCATCAAAGAGTCGTCTATCTAAAGGGCGACACGGATAATGACATAGGCAGTATGGACAGATTGGCGGGATATAAAATGGCGGTGGAAAAGTTTGGTTTGGACAATGATCCGTCGCTGATTCTGGCTTGTAATTTCAGTATGCGCTCCGCATATGAAGCAATGAAGAATTTTCTAAATTTAAACGGTCAGCGTGCGGTGAGCGCGGTTATGGCCGTTAATGACATGGTTGCCATCGGCGCCATGGAGGCCATAAAAGAAAAAAAAATTAAAATCCCGGCTGATATAAGTGTGCTTGGATTTGACGATATCAGTCTGGCGGCAGAAACGATACCCTCGTTATCCACTATTCACGTGCGTAGAAAAACTATGGGAGTGCTGACGGCGAAAACGCTGCTTGATATGATAAATGGAAAGGAATTGATGCATTGTAAGGTTGTTATCAAGCCTAATCTGGTTGTTCGGGAGACAACCGGCGCGACTAAAAAAATGGCGCATTTCCCGTCGACTTTAAAAACGGAAAAGGAATGGAATATTTAGGGGTGTGAAGGTTGAAATGCAAAAGGATAATATATATGCGGGAACGAGTAAGGTTGATGTTACGCCGAATGGCGCGGTCAGGGTAGAGGGTCATCTTCTTGAGAAAATTTGCAATATGGTTCATGACCCTCTTTATGCCAAAATTTTAGTCTTGCGTCAGAAAAACATCAGGGTGGGAATTATCTGTTGCGATCTCCTGCATTTGAAGAGAGATTTCGCTGATAGAGTGGTGGAGGACATTGAAGAAAGGTGCGACATTCCCAGGGGGAATCTCATGATAGCCTGCTCTCATACGCACTCCGGACCGCAGACTGCCGATAGCTCGGTGGTCAAGAAGGAGAAAAAATACTTGGAAAGCCTTCGCGGGAAACTGGTGAATGCGGCAAGAGATGCGATAAAAAACTTCAAGGAGGTTAAAATAGGGATTGCTAAAGGATGTGAGGATGCCATTGGATTGAACAGTCGGTTTAGGCTTGAAGACGGGACCATATCGTGGTGTCCGCCGAGGAAGGGAGAAAAAGTTGTTTCGACGGGGCCGATTGATCCGGCTGTGGGAATAATTTTCTTTAAGGACTTTCAAGATAATTTTATTGCCACATTCTATAATTACGCATGTCATGCCGACGCCGGAGGTTTCTCCGGGATATCGGCGGATTATCCTGGGGTAGCTTCCGGGATTATTGAGCAGGAACTGGGTGGCTTGGCCCTTTTTACGAGGGGGGCCTGCGGCGATATTCATCCCAGAAAATATGGAACAGCCGAAGCGATGGGGCTAAAATTAGGGAAGGAAGTGGTAAGGCGGGCGAAAAATATTTCTTTTCATTCTTGTAAGGAGCTGAAATCAATAAAGGAAGAAATAGTCCTTCCCTTGAGGTCGCTTGATGCTGGGCAGATGAGAGAGGTTGATTATGTCTGCGAAAGGATAGGTGGTAGAGCCGATAAAGAAACTATAGAAGGATGGAAGGATTATTTTCGAAGATGTTATAGGCAGTTTCAGGAATTAAGAGAAACGACGAAAAATTTTTCCACCTTGATTCAGGTTGTGAGGATAGGTGATGTCGTTTTGGTCGGCATCCCCGGCGAGCAGTTTGTCAGGTATGGTTTACAGATAAAAAAAAGGTCAAAATTTAAGAATACCTTTGTTGTTAATCTGGCAAATGATTCTATTGGATATATTCCCACCAGAAAGGCTTTTAAAGAAGGAGGCTACCAGACTTGGATCGGCTCTTCCATTATTACTCCTGAAGGTGGAGAGATCATTGAGAAAAGAGTATTGCATTTAATTGATGAAGTTTCGCGGGGGGCGTGACCCGAGGAAAGGAGACGCATCGATGTGTATTTCGCGAATTTTTCTGTCGTTGGCGTTTATCGCTGTCTGCTTGATGGCTTGGGCAGAGAATGACAGCGGCAATCAGGTCTGCGCTGGGGATTATACGGTTTCTTTGACCAATGCCGGATTGGTAATTACCCATAAAGGTGCCATCATATCTTTCGGTTCTGCGTTGACCGTGTTCAGTCCTGGTTATAAAGGACGTCTCGTTTCGATTGAGGATGCGCAAAGGGAGGGATATATATCAATTTCTCGAGGTGGTCGTACACTGACGTTGGAGGCCGGTTTACCACAGGGCAATCTGATATATTCGGCCACGGTATCGGAATCAGGGGTAAGCGTCACTGCTCGTGTGACAATGAAGGAGGGTGTTTCTATCGGCCCTGTTGAATGTTCCTGGTTCCAGTTTGCACCTGAACTTGTCAAAGGTGGGAGTATTGATGTCCAGAACAAGGAAGGGATATTGATTGGCACGGCCTCTGTCACGGATGCTCCAGGCTGCGGAGGAATCTCCAGGCCGGGAGATGTTCTCATTGTCAAATCCTCAAGTCGCAAAATTATCATTTCTACTGACTCGCATTTCCAAGTGTATCCCTTTGATGCTCGCCTGGAAAAATATGGAAATCAGCGGGGTATTTGGGCGTTCGGTTCCATGCCTGTCAAACCCGGGAGTGAATGTGTTGTTTCAATTGAATTGGCGATCAAGCCGTCGGAATCGCGTTTGCCGGAAGGTAATATTTTAATTGTGCCGGATAGATCCGTTGCAAAGTCGTTTGTCTGCAATTGGCGAAGCGCCTTGAAAAATCTTATTTCCAATCATAATACAGAGATTACTTCCGTTGCCTTGGCGCCCAAGGCTTCCGAGCGGGAGAGGCTGGCCGCAGAAGATATTGTTTCATATCTGGCGCGTATATCCGGCAAAAAGCTGGAAATAATGGAAGTTTCGGATAAAACAGTGCCGATGGGCGTCATTGTCGTTGGTCGGCTGGCAATAGAGACCGGGCTTATAAATCAACAGGAGCTTAATGACGTACAGCGCGACGGTTACGTAATCAAAGTGGCGCAGGGGCGAGTCGCCATTTGCGGCTGGCGCGATCTGGGTACGGTTTATGGTGCATACGCATTTCTGAGTCAATTGGGGGTAAGGTTTTATGCTTCTGACTGCGAAGTGGTTCCAAGGTTTGGCAATTTAAGAATCAAGGAACAGCGACTTTGCGTAAAACCTTTTTATGAATTTCGATGGGTGAGGCCTTGGAGCTTGAAGCTTGGTCATACGCCGCTTGACGATTGTGTAAGTCCGACAAAACTGGTGGCACCACAGGGAGTTAATCAAGGTGACGGTTTTCATGCTCAGCAAAGCCTAGTGCCCTGTCAGGAATACGGTGAAAAACATCCGGAATATTTTGCCTTACAGAAGGACGGTAAACGTCTCAATCCAAAATTTCATACACATGAGGTGATTTCAAAACTCGCTCTGAAGCCCCACCCCGCCCGTTGGGCACCCCTCCAAAGGAGGGGACCTTACGGATTGGTCAGCAACAGCTTACAATCCCCTCCACCGGAGGGGTGGCGCAAGCCGGGGTGGGTCTGAAGCGAGTTTTGAAACTGGCTCAGGCTTTGCCGCTTTATCTGCAGGTTGAGGAGGTTTTGAGGGGGGAGATTGTTTCGGGCAAGATCAAGCCCGGAACGCAGTTGCCCAAGGATGAGGCGCTTTGCAGGCTCTACAAGGTCAGTTTTATTACCGTGAAAAGGGCCTTGCAGGACCTGGCGCGCGAGGGGCTGCTTATCCGCATAAAGAGCAAGGGAACTTTTGTTCGCCCGGGCTTTGTCCCGAATTCGCCGGCGATTTTCCAAACGAACGCCCGCGAGCGTTCGTTGCGTAAAATAATCACCCTGATTGTTCCGGATATTGAAGACGCGTTTATTCAGGGCATTTACAAGGGCATTGAGACGGTTGCCAGCCGGCAAGGCTACTTGGTGGCCGTGCAGACCTCGAGCCAGGACGTGAGCAGGGAGATAAAAAATATCGAGCAGCTCAAGGATGGAATGACCGACGGAGCGCTCATTTTCCCCAACTGGGGCCGGTTTAACGCCAACCAGATATTGGAGTTGAAGCAGACGGGTTTTCCTTTCGTGCTCGTCGACCGGTTTTTCCGCGATATTAAAACGGACATGGTCACGGTTGACAATATTGAGGGGGCGTATCGCGCGGTGAAACATCTCATTGACCTTGGGCACCGGCGAATTGCGCATGTCATGGGCACGGAGTGCAGTTCGAATGAAGACCGTTTTGAGGGTTACCTAAAGGCGTTGAGCGAAGCCGGCATTCCCTACACCCCTGCGCTGGTTAGAAAAATCCAGCCTTTTGAAACGGAAGGCAGCATCCGGTTCGAGCCGGACGACATCGGCGGTTATACCGAAGCGATTGCTCTTAGCAGGCAGAACCCCAGGCCGACCGCCATTTTTGCCGATAACGATTACCTCGCCCTGGGATGTCTGAAGGCCCTGAAGGAGCGGAAAATCCGGGTTCCCCAGGATGTGGCGGTGGTCGGCTTCGATGATCTCAAATTCGCCGCTCAACTGGAGGTGCCCCTGACCACGGTCTGGCAACCCACCTTTGAAATGGGGAAAAAGGCCGCCGAACTTCTGCTCCTGCGCATAGGAGAAAGGAAGCGGTCCAAAACAGCGAAGCCCGTTCATGTGCTGTTGAAGACGCGCCTGGTAGTCAGACAATCCACCGACGCAGCAGCGGTTGCTGCAAGCCGGGTAAATTCCAAGCAGAGCTGAGGCGGAAAATTTTCATGCAAATGATCGTAAAAAAACAAACAGGAGGAACAGGATAAATGAAAGCAGTGGTATTGGACGCGAAATGGTCGCCGCGCAAGGATTTTGTTCTCGGCAACAAAGACGTTGACGGGAAATTGACTTATCTGGGGAGTAAAGTGTGGCGGCAGCCGCAGGTGCGGATTAAAACGGTCGACAGGCCGAAAATAAAAAATGATGAAGTGTTGATAAAAGTCAGGGCCTGCGGTATTTGCGGCAGCGACGTGCACATGGCGCAAGCCGACAGCGAGGGTTATATTTTTTATCCGGGGCTGACGGCTTTCCCCGTGGTTTTGGGGCATGAATTTGCCGGGACAGTGGCCGAAGCGGGAAAGAAGGCAATTAACAAGAGCACTGGGAAAAAATTTGCCGAGGGGCAGGCCGTGTGTTCCGAGGAAATGATCTGGTGTTCATGCTGCCGGCCGTGCGCGGACGGGTATCCGAACAACTGCGAAAGTCTGCAGGAGCTCGGTTTCAGCGTTGACGGCGCCTTCACCGAATACGTTGCGGTCAACGCCAGGTATTTGTGGAGCCTGGATGAATTGAAGGAATCGCTGGGCTCCGGCGATGAGCTCTTTGTGGCGGGCAGTCTGGTTGAGCCGACGGCTGTGGCCTACAATGCGGTGATCGAGCGGGGCGGCGGGATTCGGCCCGGCGACAACGTGGTGATACTGGGGGGCGGA
>Ga0209749_1000637_pt1 | contig 42982 bp, 49 predicted proteins | sample EPASupsiteSAE347_FD_187267 | JGI IMG/M metagenome (GOLD analysis project Ga0209749, IMG submission 187267) | Bioremediated contaminated groundwater from EPA Superfund site, New Mexico - Sample SAE3-47 (SPAdes) (version 2) | ecosystem: Environmental > Aquatic > Deep subsurface > Groundwater >...
TCAGCTCAGCTTAAGCGTCGGCATATCGCACTATGACCCCGAATATCCTTCTTCCCTTGATGAGCTTATGGCTCAGGCAGATACATTGATGTATGAGGAGAAGAGGGGTAAACGGAGGTAAGAATGATGTATGATGTTTTCGGTCTGTTGCCCAACTAAATGTTTCGCCTGAACGCTGTTTTGCTCCCTCGCCCGTGGCGGCCCCAAAAAATGCTCTAATGTGCGACTCGCGTAACGGCTTAATTGTGTGAACATGACGGGCAGCAACGGTTTCCGGCGACGGAGGAGCTGCAAGATTCTTCCGGCTTGCTGCATCAAGGATGTCCGATGGTTTTTTGGGCAATAAACCGTTTTTGGTGGATACCAAAGTTGATGTACAATAAAAGAGCGGAGGTGTCAGCATGGAAAAGATGGACACATCAATAAAAAAGACCATCAGTAATACCAGTTTGCTGTTAATTGCCAACCGAATTGTCTGACAGCGGGAGCATACATCCCCTCGCACTTCCGCACTACACTCCCGACCGTTGCAGGGCTTGCATCGCTTGATGTGCAAGGGTGGAGGCTGCCCGAAGATGTTCATGCCTGCACATCATCCCACAATGCGGGAACGTTCTGCTTCGCCGCACAATGGTTCCCCGGCCGTTCCGTGAGTCATGCTCAAGGAAGACGCTCCTGTTTTAATTTACCGAATGACGGCGAATTGGTATAAGATGGCCTGAGTATCTGGAATATATGGTGGAGCTGAAGGGGATTGAACCCTCGACACCTTGACTGCCAGTCAAGTACTCTCCCATCTGAGCTACAGCCCCACTGGTATTTTTTATAGCAGTATGCGTTGAGATTGTCAAACGATTTTAATATCCTGAATCCAACGCCTGATTTTTCATCCCCCTCCTGATGACCTTAAAGGGTGAGGTTTTTTTAAATCTCTTCCAAAAATGGTATCAAAAAACGACCTGTCACGTCAGTTGTCGACGGGATAACCCCTTCAGTTCCACCCTTTGGAGAATTTTACAGAATCCCTCATCTTTTTAAGGGTGTTAATGCCGTTAACACAGTCTCCTCCAGATTTTTGACGGGTGAATGAGGTGCAGCAGCCGGCGCCCGAATTTGCAAATGCTACTTTAAAGTTTCTATTTTTATAATATCCCTGATGTCATTCAGGATATAAGTCGCTCCGACCTTCTCAAAAGCTTCTATTGTTGTCCTGCCGGTGAGAACTCCGGCGGTATATGTGCCTGCCGACCTGCCGGCCATGACGTCGGTGGGGTGGTCTCCAACAGTTAATGCTTTTTCACGCGGAACATCCATAATCTGGAGGGCTTCAACCACATGGTCCGGGTGGGGCTTAACATGTCTGGCGCCTTCACGTGTAACCACATTATCAATATAATCGGAAATATCCGGAAATACGATATTTAATGCGTCAATGCAGCTTCTTGTAATGATGCCGGTTTTGATTGATCTGTCTTTCAATGATTTCAGGACATTCCGTGTATAAGGAAAAACATCTTTGCCATAGGCAGACTCCACCTCAAGTGCCCTTAACGTTTTAAATGCCCTGTCTTTGAATTCCGGTGACCCTCCCAGCCCATCCAGTCTTTTATCTATTTCGTAGATCATCTCGATTATGTAATGACCTTCCATTTCATTAACCATCTCGTCGGTGATATATTCTCTCGCAATTTTTAAAATTTCTGTGCGTAAATGGTCAAAATTAAGGGTCAACGGGGTGAGTGTGCCATCAAAATCAAAAACAACCGCTTCGATTTTCATATTTGTATTTTTAGCTCATAGCTGATAGTTCATAGCTTAAAGTATACACTAAGCACTAGGCACTACACAGGTAAGCACTTGGTGCTTAGTCCTTAGTGTATAGTGCTTAGCTCCAGGCAGCTATGAGCTGAATTATTTCCTTTTTAACTTCTTCATCTTACGGCAGGTCAATCCTTCTCGCTGAAATAATATTCGGAAGAGATTGAATTTCCCTGATTACATTGTCTTCAACCTCTTTATCCAGGTCGAGGAGAGAAATAGCTATTCCACCGATGCCTTCCCTGCCGAAGTGCATTCCACCGATATTTATGCCCCTTATGAAAAAGACATTCCCGATGCTTGCAATTACACCGGGTTTGTCGTGATTATAGACGAGAAGCATATGTCCCTTAAGATCTGCCTCTAAATAGATGCTGTTTATCTTAATTAACCTCGGTTCTTTTTTGCCGAAGAGGGTTCCGTAAACGGTATTTTCACCTTTATCACCCTTTACGGTAATCACGAGGAGCGATATAAAATCTTCCTGTTCCACGCCTTTTGTTTCTCTTATTTTAATGCCGCGACTTTTTGCGACAGAAGGTGCATTTACATAGTTTACGCCTTCAAGCTGCTGGCCAAGAATACTTTTCATTATGCCCTGCGTCAGGATTTTCGTATCTGCCTTGGATATGTCCCCCATATACTGAATCTGTATTTCCTGTATCGGGAAATCGGTTATAGCCGATACAAGGGTCCCAAGATTTTCAGATAATTTAAGATAAGGAGAAATCTGTTTTGCCACTTCGAGCGACACAGATGGTGCATTGACACTATTCTTGATAACTCCGTTCTTGAAGAAATCAACTATCTGGTTTGCAATATCGATGGCAACCTTGTCCTGAGCCTCTTTAGTGGATGCACCAAGATGCGGCGTACATACTGTTTTTTCGGAGAGCACAATAGGACTGTCTGCGGGGGGCGGCTCCTGGTCGAAGACATCGAGGGCTGCACATGCCACGTGGCCGCTTTCAAGTGCATCAAGCAGGTCTTTTTCATTCACAATGGGACCTCTTGCAACATTAATAATAATGACGCCTTTTTTCGTCTTTGCTATAGTTTCCTTGTTAAGGAGGTTTTTTGTATCCTTTACAAGCGGAACATGGATGGCAATAAAGTCACTTTGTTTCAATAACGTATCAAAATCAACGAGTTCTATCCCTTTGCTCTCGGCGAATTCTTTTGAAACATAGAGGTCGTATGCAATGACCCTCATGCCGAGGGCTAAAGCCTTTTCTGCCACCAGGGCGCCTATGTTTCCGATGCCGATCACGCCCAGGGTTTTTTCATAGAGTTCGATCCCCATGAGCGCCTTTTTTTCCCATTTACCCTGTTTCATGGTTCTGTCGGCAAAAGCAATTTTTCTTGCTGCCGCAAACATGAGAGCAATTGAATGTTCTGCTGCAGCAAGGGCATTACCCTGGGGAGTGTTCATGACAATAATGCCTTTTTCGGTGGCTGTCGCAACATCCACGTTGTCCACACCAATACCGGCCCTCCCTATTATTCTGAGCTTGCTGCCTTTTTCAATGATTTCTTTTGTGGCCTTTGTTGCGCTTCTTACGATCAGTGCATCATAGTTTCCTATGATGGCCTGAAGTTCGTCGCCTTTCAAGCCTGTTTTTACATCTGCCGTGAGATTGTTGGACTTCAGTATCTCAATAGCCTTATCGGATAGTGCGTCTGCAATGAGTACTTTCATCGTATCCTCTCCTTTTAAAGGTCTTTTAATACATTAATGGCTGCAGATATGCCGGCGCCCATCTGAAACTTATAACCAAGGTCTCTTAATGTAAATTCCAGTGCGGAAACAGCGGTGATGACATCATATTTGTCTGCATATCCGAGGGTGGCGATCCTGAAGACTTTGCCTTTCAATTGATCCTGTCCGCCTGCACCGGTTACGCCATATTTTTTCCATAAAGTCTTGTAGATAGCCTGACCATCAACCCCTTCAGGTGCATAAATAGCCGTTACAGCAGGGCTTGGAGATTTTGCGAAGGTTTTGAGACCCAATGCGCTCGCGCCCTCACGGGTAGCCTGTGCGAGAACCTCAATCCTTTTATATACATTTTCGAGGCCTTCTGATTTTATCATCCGCAAAGATTCCCTGAGACCTATGATAAGAGAGATTGCCGGGGTGAAGTTTGTCTGGTTTTTCTGCAGATTGGTCAGTTCTTTTGTCCAGTTAAAATAGAATTTGGGTATCTTCGATGTTTTATTGAATTCCCAGGCTTTGTCGCTTACTCCCGCAAAAGCAAGACCAGGAGGAAGCATGAGGGCTTTTTGAGAGCCGCTCACCAGAATGTCGATGCCCCAGGCATCCATAGGCAATTCAAAGACTCCTACGCCGGTAATACCGTCAACCACCATGAGGGCGCCGGGATAATTTTTTACAATCGCTGCAATTTCTTTTACGGGGAATTTGGCGCCGGTTGAAGTCTCTGTAGCCTGCATATACACTGCTTTTACCTCGGGATTATTCTTAAGGGCCTTTTCGATGTCTGCCGGGTCAAGATTATCTCCCCAGGGAATATCTATATTTATAGATTCAACGCCGTATGCCTTGCATATATTTGCCCATCGCTCACCGAACTTTCCGCTTCTTACACAGATCGCCTTGTCTCCGGGGGAGAGCATATTAGTAACAGCGCCTTCCATGGCGCCGGTGCCGGAAGATGCAAACATTAAGACTTCATTTTTTGTTCCAAACAGGTATTTGAGGTTGTCCCTAACTTCCTGTACAACTTCTTCAAAAAGGGGGTTCCTGTGATGGATGATCGGCTCAGCCATTTTTAAAAGTACTTCTGGTGGGATTGCAGTGGGACCGGGTGCAAGTAAATACCTTTTTTGCATTGTAGACCTCCTTGGGTTTAATAAGCGATTAGCTCGGTCGCCGGTATTTAGCAATAAGCAATTGATGGGGTTATGACGATGCTTGAAGACATTGCTTTGTTTTGTAAATACTGGCTGCTTACTGCTAACGGCTTAAAATAAGTGTAATTTTTTACCAAAATCGCGCTAAAAAGACAAGAAAAATGATGTATATTCCATAATGGAAAAGTTGTTAATCGTGTGTTATATTTAATTCATGAAAAGAATTTATTTTGATCACTCGGCAACAACACCCGTTGACGGAAGGGTGTTGGATGCTATGTTTCCTTATTTCACAGAGCAATTCGGGAACCCTTCGTCTGTACTTATCGAAGAGGGCGGGGTTCCGCATAGGGCGGTTGATGAAGGACGTGAAAAGATAGCGCGCCTTGTGGGCGCCGAAAAGGATGAGATTATTTTTACCGCATCTGCCACAGAATCAAATAATCTGGCCATAAAAGGGTTGGCGCTGGCAAATAAGGACAAGGGCAGGAAGATCCTCTTTTCGGACATTGAGCATTTTTCTATCATGAATCAGGCAGATTTTATGAGAGACCTCGGATTCGAGATCGATTTTATAAGGGTAGACAAATACGGCGTCATTGATATGGAAGACCTTAAGAAAAAGGTTACAGATGATACAATTCTTGTTTCGGTGATGCATGCGAACCTTGAGATAGGAACTATTGAACCCGTGAATGAGGTCGTTTCATTTTTAAAAGGGCGCGGCGTCCTTTTCCATTCCGATGGTGCAGGAACCTGCGGAAGAATTCCGGTTAGTGTGAAAGACCTTGGTATTGATACTATGACCATATCCCCCCATCAATTCTATGGCCCCAAGGGGATTGCAGCCCTTTATCTGAGGAAGGGAGTGAAGCTTACATCAATTATCCAGGGCGGTTTTCAGGAAATGGGTTACCGTGCGGGAACTGAAAATATTCCAGGTATTGTGGGATTCGGTGAAGCTGCCCGTATTGCTATTGAAGAGATGGACGAGAGGGTACAGAAATTAACGACGCTCGGGAGACGGTTATGGGATGGACTTGCATCCTCAATAGATTATCTTCATTTCACCGGCCACCCCGCACAAAGATTACCGGGACATGTAAGCTTCTGGATCGAGTTTGTAGAGGGTGAGTCTTTGTTGTTGTGGCTTAATTTAAATAGTATTGCTTCGGCGAGCGGAAGTGCTTGTGCATCGAACATGGCAGCGGTTGACGAAACAGGGCTTAAAGCATCACATGTGCTTACAGCGGTGGGGGTCCCGCCGGAAATCTGTCATGGCTCTATTACTTTCAGCCTTGGGAAAGACAATACCATGGATGAAGTAGAGCATTTACTTTCCGTAATACCCGGGATTGTAAAGAGGCTGAGAGACATGTCCCCTCTGTACGCTTCGTTTAAACAGCAGCAAAAAGGTACACAATAAATATAGATCAAGAAGAGAGAGATCCTAAAGACTAAGGAGGTAATATAATGCCGGGACCTTACAGTGATAAAGTAATGGATCATTTTATGAACCCGAGAAACATGGGTGAAATAGAGGATGCTGATGGCGTTGGTGAAGTCGGAAATCCGGCCTGCGGTGATGTAATGAAATTGTACCTGAAAATTGAAGACGATAAGATAGTAGATGTAAAGTTTAAAACTTTCGGGTGTGGAGCGGCCATTGCCTCAAGCAGCATGACAACGGAACTTATAAAAGGCAAAAGCATTGACGAGGCCTTGAAGTTGTCAAATCAGGCCGTTGCCGAGGCACTGGGCGGACTGCCTCCGGCAAAAGAGCATTGCTCAGTCCTGGCAGAAGATGCCCTAAAGGCAGCATTAGAGGATTATAGGAAGAAAAAAGGATGATAAAAAACAGTTTTGAGTTTTGAATTAAAAAACTCAAAACGCCACAAAAACTATTATATTTGTGATAAAGATTCAGATTCTCAAAAAAATGAAGCAGCCACATGGGGGAAAAATGAAAATAAAAACTAAGCCAGGGGCCATTTTAATATTTTTGTTGTTAATGTCATTGTTCAACATACCCCTGTACGGGAAGGATGAGAAGATTCAGCCAAAGGAGTTTGGCGTTTATATAAAAACCCAGAAATCTCTTGTGAGATTGATACCAAACGTGGTTTTTGATGAAAGAGGGATATTTTTTATTGAGAGCAACAATCCTGCGCGTTTTGTCTTAAAAGACATAGAATATTTCGTAGTTTATGGGCAATATGATACAAGTGTTCTTACCCTGAACTCACTCCTTTTTTTTAAGCCGTCTCCCCTTGGTAAATCGCGGTATATCTTCGGGAAAGATATGGATATTAATGTTAAAAAACAGGGCACAAACTTAGTTTCCATTAAGCAGAAGGGTTTGCTCAGCAGGGGTTATTATTGCCTCTGGATCAATGATACAGCCTGGGATTTTGTTATCGAATAAAAACTGAATTTAAATTGGAGGCGGCATCCGGATTTGAACCGGAGAATAGCGGTTTTGCAGACCGCTGCCTTACCACTTGGCTATGCCGCCATAAAGAACTATCGACTGTCAATAGTCAAAAAAATTAAACAAACAACCATCGGCTGACGACTATAGACTGAGTTTTATGGAGCGGGAAACGCTTCAACCCGCTACGTTTTATGGAGCGGGAAACGGGATTTGAACCCGCGACTTCAACCTTGGCAAGGTTGCACTCTACCGCTGAGTTATTCCCGCGCCTTGCATTGATATATAATATAAACCAAATGAATATGTCAAGTTTGTTATGAGTGATAAAATGGACTCACGGTGTATTATGTAATGAAGGACAAGGAAAATTCTGATATAGTTGATAGTTAAACTTTAATACAACATTATACTACACTACTAAGAGGTGACCATGCCTTCGAAGATACAATTTCATATTAATGAGTCCGGGAGCACCTTCCTCCACCCCGGAAAAGGATTTGCGCCGGTTACTGAAATGTTTCAGGTCCGTATTGACCCTCTGACCGGAAGAACAGGGCATTTTTCGCACTTTGGCGCTGTCAGGCAACAAAAACTTCCCCTGGAAGACTACTTGAAGCCCGAAGTAAAAGGTTTCTGTCCCTTTTGTAAAGAAAACCGGGGCAGAACCACACCGAAATTTGTAAGAGAAATTTTGCCTGAAGGGAGGGCAACAAGGAATGAGGCAACACTTATACCGAATCTGTTTCCCTACGATATTCACAGCGGGATAATGATAATGACCGACGACCACGTTGTTCCTTTAGAACAGTTTAGCGAAAGAAGGTTGATCGATTCGTTTGCCCTTGGCATTGAATTTTTGAAGAGGATAAAATCGATTGATCCGGGGCTTCCATATCACGTAATGAGCTGGAACTATATGCCGCCTTCGGGAGGAGGGTTGGTCCACCCCCACCAGCAATACTTCGCAACGGAATGTCCGGGAAACCAGTTTATGGACGAGATTAAGGCTTCCGTGAGGTTCCATGAAACGCATGCGTTGAACTACTGGTCGGAGCTTATAAAAGAAGAGCAAAAGAATAATGAGCGTTATATCGGCAGTATGGGTAGTTCTCATTGGATAGCTTCATTTGTATCGCTTGGAATACTCGGTGAGATTATGTGTATATTCCCTGATGTTTTTTCCGTCGATGATTTTACTGCCGGACATGTAAATGAGCTTGTATCGGGGGTGCTTAATGTTTTTAAGTACTATCAATCAACGGAGGTTTTCAGTTTTAACGCATCACTCTTCTTTGGACCGGCGGGTCAGAAGTCTTTTTCATGCCATTTCAGGATAGTGCCAAGGACGTTTCTCAACATGAGGGACTTTGCCCCTGACATGAATTTTTTCCAGGCAATTTTTTCCGAGCCGATAAGCGTTGTGTTACCTGAAAAACTGTGCGGGGATGTGAGAAAATATTTCCATCCGTATAAAGATTGAGCGCGTCCTGCTTTTCTGTAAAACGATTGACTTTACTCGGCTTCAATTATACTATTAGGCAAGCCCTGCCATGATAACACAGATAAAAAAGACATTTCTTACAGGCTTTTTTGTCCTCATCCCTATCCTGGTAACCATATATATCATTTATATTATTGTATCCTTTACTGATACGGCTATTTCGCCAATCATGAAAAACATAACCTCGAACACAATCGGTAAAGAGCTTTATATTCCAGGAGCAGGCCTCATCCTGTTTATCATAATTACTTACCTGACGGGCGTACTGGCATCAAACTTTTTCGGGAAAAGACTTCTTTCGCATAGTGAGAAGATGTTGAAGAAAATTCCATTTGTAAAGAGCATATACAGTTCTGTCAAAGACATGACTGATGCCTTTTCATCGGATAAGACAAAGTCTTTTAAAGAAGTTGTCATGGTGGATTTTCCTTTTAAAGGACGTTATGCCATCGGGTTTATTACGAATCGCATACATAACGGTGAAAAGGGTACGCTGTGCTCGGTTTTTATTCCTACAACACCCAACCCCACATCGGGTTACCTCATTATGATACCCGAAGAAGAGGTAATATTTCTGGGTATGCATATTGATGATGCCATTAAGTATATCGTTTCTCTCGGTACATTACGGGTTGAGCTTGAATGGAAAGAGAAAAGTTCCTTCATATCCTGACAAATCTGAAAAGATTTTCCATTAAAGGGCTGATCATTGTCGCATTTTCCAGCATGATCTGCTTTTTATTCTTCAAAAGCATTCTAAACCTGCTTTTGAAAACCGTTAATATCAAGGTTTACTATTTTGCCTTTCCGGAGGTCTTTTTTTCATCCGTTGAACTTGCAATCTATGCAGGCATTTTCTTTTCTCTGCCTATACTGATTTTTCTCATGTGGTACGAATTTAGAGGTTTTATTCATTTAAAAACATCAGAAAAGTGGTTTTTTGCTATCTCCTCAATAGTGCTTTTTTATGCGGGGAGCATTTTCTGCTATTCCATTGTGTTGCAGTCCGGCATAAAATTTCTCCTTGGTTATGAGGGTGATGTCTTAAAGGCCATGATATCTGTAGAAAGATTTATAAAATTCTCTTCGGCCATGATTTTTGCCTTTGGCTTAACCTTTGAAGTGCCTGTTGTTCTCATTGCCCTCAATAAAATGGGCATTGTAAAAGTAAGGACACTGACAAAAACAAGGAGGTTTGCAATACTGTTTATCACCATCGCATCCGCGATTATAACCCCCACCCCGGATATATATAATATGATGCTCCTTGCTGTCCCGACGTATATTTTATATGAAATAAGCATTATCATTATGAAGATAGGGGAGAGGAAAAGGGAAAACGGTTATTGAACGTTTGTATCAGGTTTTTGAAGATAAACAATAACCAATTGTTCAAATTTAAATTGAAATAGTTTGCAATTCGGGTATTGGTTATTGGAATTTGTTTGTAATTTGGTTATTGGAATTTGTAAACTTAAATTTCAGATATATTTTGTTAGCATTAAGGGGTCAGGGATTGAGTAATGATGAATTCTTAAATTCCGGAGTTCAGGGTTTTACTTAAATATCATGGAAGCTTATATAGCCAAATATGGATACATAGGAATTTTTGTCGGTACCTTTCTGGAAGGCGAAACAACGGTTCTCTTGGGTGGGATTTTTTCTAAACTGGGATATATGAACATTGAAAAGGTAATTTTGTGGGCTTTTCTGGGGACTTTTGCCGGTGATTGCACTTTTTTTTCAATCGGGAGGATATTCGGGAAGAATGTAATAGAAAGGTATGAATTTTTAAGGAGCAAGGTCCCTCTGGCAAACAAAATTATTAAGAAATACGGTCATTTTATTATTTTTATAATCAGGTTTCTTGTGGGCATCAGGGCGATAATCCTGCTGTTGTTAGGTTGCACGAATATAAAGCTGGGCAGGTTTCTTCTATTCAATATGATAAATTCGATTCTCTGGAGTATCCTTGTGACGTCTGTAGGTTATGTTTTTGGAAAGGTTGTATACGTATTTGTGAGCGATATAAAAAAATATGAGGAATTTATCATCCCTGCGGTACTCATTGGTGTTATAATCCTTATAACGGTATACAGGCATATTGTAAAGGAGAGGGAGAAATCGTATGGAGATAAATGAAAAGATTGTCAGGGAATTAAAAAAGAAGTTCGAGATTGAGATGAACAGAAGGGAAGCCGAAATTGTTGAACACTGGCGGAAAGAGATCGAATTAATATATAAGAAGAGATACGAAAATTTGAGTTCAATGCAAATAGACATAAAAAACCTGATGGAGCGTATGAACAACAGGGTGTCGATGGTCAGTCGGATGGCAAAGGAAGAGATGTGAAAGGTTCAAGGTTCAAGGTTCAAGGTTCAAAGCTGAAGGAAAAAGCACAAACGGATGTAACCTCCCGTTTTCACAACTTTACAACTTCGGGCATTGCGAATCCTCGAACACTGGGTCGGACGCTGCAACAACGATTTAACATGGCAGGCTTCGGATCCTTTAAATGCCTTGCCATAGTGTTGTTGGTGTTGATCTTTGCTTTGCCGGCAGAAGCCCAGGTGGCCCAGAAAAAGAGTGTGCCTGTAGAGAAAAGGATTTCAGACCTGGAAGCGGAAATAACGAAACTCAAAAGGGAAGTTGAGATTTACAACTTAGATGGCTTACCCGACGCACTCGTGCTCTGCGATAAGAAAATACCTCTTTTCAGGAATGACATACGGGAAAGATTCGAACGGGAATTCTTTCAATTCCTTGAGAATAAGGGGTTGATGACGATCATAATTAAAAGGTATTTTAAATATTCAAACATGATAAACGAAGAAACACAGAAAATGGGCCTTCCGTCGGATCTTATATATCTTGTTATTACAGAGAGCTACTTAAATCCAAGGGCCCTTTCCAGGGCTAATGCGGCAGGCATGTGGCAGTTCATAAAAGAGACAGGAAAACGTGAAGGCTTAAATATAAACGACAATATCGATGAACGATATAATATGAAGAAAGCAACAAAATCGGCTTTGACCCATCTGAAAAGGCTTCACGGAGAATTTGGCGACTGGCTGATCGCTATGGCAGCTTATAACGCGGGTGCTGGAAGATTGAGGGAAGCCATAGAAAACCAGGGGACAAGAGATTTTTTTGAGCTTTACCTTCCCGAGGAGACGGAAAGATACATATTCAGAATCTTATCCCTCAAGGAGATCGTATTGAACAGGGAAAGATATGGATTTTTCCTCAGCGAAAAGGATTTATACAAGCCCGTTCATATCTATGAGGTGGTGCTTGAAACGGACAGGGAAATACATGCATCAACTATCGCAAAATGCATGGATGTGTCTTATAAAACCTTTAAAGACAACAATCTTCAAATACGTAAGTACAAGCTTCCCAAGGGTACATATTACATAAACGTACCGTATGATAAAAAAGAAATTTTTCTCAAGCGATTGAAAAACTATCCTTACATCAATGTGGCGAGAGAAAATTAACAGTTTTTTAGTCCTTTTCCGATAAAAAAAGATAATTATTACAGGTACGGGCCGTGATTGCGCTTGAAAGAAGCATGTCGATTTGTGAAAGTTTTCACCGGCAGAACGCCCTGAGAGATTAAAATTGTTGTTTAATATAGCTAATAAAATCAACTATATACCGACATTGTAACAAAAACTACGGAAAATATTTGAAATTTTTTATTGACAAAGAATGCGCAATATCGATAAATACTTTGAGTCATGAATACGCTTGAAGAATTTTACCATGTCCTGATCTTTTCGGCTGTAGCGGTTGTATTCACGCTGGCGCCCATCGTTATGGCATATCTTTTATCACCCCGTACAATAGGCAATAAAACGCATGCCACTTATGAGTGCGGGATTGAGCCGTTCGGCGGAGCGTGGATCAGGTATAGCGTTACCTACTATGTTTATGCGCTTATATTTATCGCCTTTGATGTTGATGTGCTCTATTTGTTCCCCGTTGCCTTGAGCTATACGAAGGGGGGCAGGGTATATGAGTTCTATTCACTTCTTGTGTTTGTTTTTATACTTGTCCTTGCGATTATCTATGCGTGGGGAAAGGGGGTTTTTACCTGGAAACGAAGGCTCCAATAATAAAGTTTGCCATTGCCGAAAAGTTTCTCAACCTTGCAAGGGCCAATTCCATCTGGCCAATGACTTTCGGTCTTGCCTGCTGTGCCATAGAGATGATGGCCGCTGCTATGGCCCGTTTTGACATCGCACGTTTCGGTGCAGAGGTATTCAGGCCAAGCCCGAGGCAGGCAGATTTAATGATTGTAAACGGTACTGTGACAAAAAAAATGGCGCCGACCGTTGTTACCCTCTTTGAACAGATGCCGTCGCCTAAATGGGTAATAGCAATGGGCAATTGTGCCATATCAGGCGGTCCTTTTGCATTCGAAGGACAGTATAACATTATCGAAGGTATTGATAAGTTAATACCCGTTGACGTATATATCCCGGGATGTCCTCCAAGGCCCGAGGCGCTGCTTGAAGGACTAATGAAACTTGAAGAAAAGATTACGGGAACACGGCGCTTCCCGATACCGGAAAAGAAATGGTAAAGAAGACCATAGAAGATATCAAAAACACCCTGAAAAACGTCGATGTATCTGAAACCTCATATGTTGAGAGAGGTTATCACCTTGCAATAGAGGCGCAGAAAGAAAATGTCGCGGCTATTGCAGAATTTTTTGACAAAAAAGGTTTTTATCTTGCAGACCTTTGCTGTGTCGATTATGTAGATTATCTCGAACTTGTTTATTTCTTTAATAACCATAGAGAGCTTTGCCGTGTAAAGGTTGCCTTCAAGGTTGAACCCGAGAAGCCTGCAGCACCGACCATTTCTCATATCTATACGATAGCACACTGGTATGAAAGGGAAATCCATGAATTCTTCGGTGTCTATTTTGAGGGTCATCCGCACCTGGTATATCTTTTCCTTCACGACGGGATAGACTGTTATCCTCTTCGCAGGAATAAGGTCCCCGTGACTGAAGATGATAAAAAATTACTTAATTCTTTCAAACCCGAAGAATATGAGGATGGTTTCTTTGTCAACCTTGGCCCGCAGCACCCGAGTACCCACGGGGTTTTACGGGTTGTTGTCGACATGGACGGCGAATACATCATGAGCGCAGAGCCTGTACTGGGTTATCTCCACAGGATGCACGAAAAAATGGCAGAAAACAGGAGCTATCTCCAGTTCCTTCCGAATCCCCCCAGGATGGATTATCTTGGTGCGCTGAATTTCAACCTCGGACACGTAACGGCTGTTGAAAAACTCTGTAATATAGAAGTTCCGGAACGAGCGCAGTATATAAGGACCATTACTGCCGAATTGAACAGGATCTCAAGTCACCTACTATGGGTTGGCGCGTTTGTAGCCGACCTTGGCGGATTAACGCCTTTCCTGTATACCTTCGACGACAGGGAGAATATTCTTGATATACTGGAAGGCATTACAGGATCGAGACTTACATATTGTTATTTCCGCTTTGGCGGCCTTTATAATGATGTTGATGATACCTTCATTGATGCCACGAAACAATTCATTAAACGTTTACGGGGACGGTTCGGGATGTATGAACAGTTAGTCACGAAGAACGTGATCTTTATAAACAGGGTTAAAGGCATAGGCGTACTCGAACCGGGCAGGACGCCAAAATACGGGTGTTCCGGACCGGTTATCAGGAGTACGGGCATCCCCTTCGATATCAGAAAGGTAGAGCCCTATGCAGCATATGATAAGGTTGGCTTTGATATCCCTGTTGGTACATCCGGTGATAATATGGACAGGTACATGATTCGGATAAGGGAGATGGAAATAAGCCTCAATATTATCGAGGAAGCTGTTGCAAAACTTCCTTCAGGACCGTTTAAGGCGGAGAAGGTGCCGAAAAAGCTTAAACCTCCGAAAGGCGATGTTTATCATACTATAGAATCACCGCGCGGCGAGCTTGGCGTCTATATCGTGAGTGATGAGAGCGATACGCCTTACAGGATGAGATGGAGGGTGCCCTCTTACTCAAACCTCATGACATTCCCCTATATTGCAAAAGGGACGCTTATAGCGGATGCCATTGCGACCCTGGGGAGCTATGATCTTGTAATCCCGGAGATAGACAGGTGATGAAACCGGGGGCCGGCAGTCAGGAGCCGGTAGTCAGGAGTCAACCGAACCGGGAAGCAAAATTTGGAGACCGGAGACCGGAAATTGGATATTTATGTGTGAATTAACTAATATAATCAATATCATAGGAAAAGAGACGGTGAGGGCGATCATCGGCCTTATCGGTGTCCTTATCATTGTGGTGGGTAACGCCCTCGTGCTTACGTGGGTGGAACGGAAGATTTCAGGCCACATACAAAGAAGGATAGGTCCAAAAGAAGTAGGTCCCTTCGGTCTGATCCAGCCCATCGCAGACAGTCTCAAACTCCTCGGAAAAGAGCTTATTACCCCGACAAACGTAGAACGTCCTTTATACTATCTTGCACCAACCTTAATATTCATCCCCGTTCTCGTATCCTTCATAGTGATTCCCTTTGATTCGTATCTTCAGGTGAAGGACATCAATGTAGGTATTCTTGTCATCCTTGCCTTTTCTTCTTTGTCGGTACTCTCAATCCTCCTTGCAGGATGGGGGTCAAACAATAAATACTCCCTCATCGGGGCATTAAGAAGCGTGGCGCAGAACATAGCCTACGAGATACCGCTTTTATTGTCCATTCTGCCTGTAATCTTTATGACAAATTCTTTGTCCCTGAAAGATATTGTGGAAGTACAGAGGGAAGGCTGGTTCATCTGGAAATGGCAATTTTTTGCGTTCCTCATCTACTTTATTGCCGGTGTGGCCGAAACAAACAGGACACCCTTCGACCTGCCCGAGGCAGAAAGCGAGCTTGTTGCCGGTTTCCATACAGAGTATTCAGGCATGCGTTTTGCCCTCTTTTTTCTTGCCGAATATACGAATATTATGATTATAAGCGCCATTGCCACGGTATTTTTTCTCGGAGGCTATCTTGGACCGTTTTTCCCAGGGATTGTCTGGTTCTTTATCAAAACGTACTTTCTTGTCTTCGTTATCATGTGGTTTCGTTGGACCTTCCCCCGTGTTCGCTTTGATCAGCTTCTCAATTTTTCGTGGAAGATACTGATCCCTGTGGCATTTATGAACCTTATCGTGACAGGAGGGCTGTTAAAATTATGACAAAGTCTGTTTACGGTTCACAGGCCTGCCTTCGAATGACTTTATCGGGGGTCACAGCCCACGGTATCGAAACTCCGGACTCCGGACTATTGGCTATCGGCTGTCTCAACGCTGGAGGTATTGAAAGAATATGACCTCTGTTGCGGATATCGTAAAGGGTGCTATCTCCTTGGTTAGCGGCATGTGCGTAACTACAAAAGCATTTTTCAGTCCTGTTGTTACAGTCCAGTACCCAAGAGAGACAGTAAATATTTCTCCCAGATTCAGGGGCCATACGAAGCTTGTGGCTGATGAAGAAAAACCGGAAAGGACAAAGTGTATTGTCTGCGGTATGTGTGAAAGGAATTGCCCGTCTAAATCGATAAAACGGGTTTCGGGCGAAAAGATGGAGGGCGAGAAGAAAAAGACTGCCACAGAGTACATACTTAATTTTACCACTTGCAGTCAGTGCGGGTTATGCGTGGAGACATGTCCGGTGGGTGCTCTTGCATTTTCAGCGGAATATAACCCTGCAAGTTATTGCAAGGAGGATTTTTATTATGATCTTGTTAAGGAATTTGAAAAGAGAAGATAAATCATATTGGTATATATTTGGGATGTAACGGGCATGTCCCGAAGGATTTTGAGAACTTATGGTAAAGGCTATATGAGGTAACGATGAATTTACCCGAGATAATATTTCTTCTAATTATGTTTGTGACGATGATCAGCGCGTTGGTAACCATACTTTCGGGCTCCATCATATATGCCATGATTGGACTCGTTGCAACGATGTTCGGGATTGCAGGCCTTTATGTCTACCTCAATGCTTCCTTTCTTGCGATGATGCAGATCCTGATTTATGTGGGCGCCATATCGATTTTGATCGCCTTTGCAATCATGCTTGCAGGCCCTCTTTATAAAAATCCCAGGGAATGGTCCACGGGTATAAAATTTGCCGTTTCTTTTGTAGTTTCTCTGTTTTCCTTCGCCGTCCTTTTTAAGGTGATTATGCGTGCGCCCTGGATGAATACAAAGGCACAGGAGTTCACAGTTACAACAAAGGATATCGGCAGGGTGCTTCTTGATAAATTAACCCTTCCTTTTGAGCTTATTTCACTGCTCATTGTTGTAAGTATTATCGGGGCCATCATGCTTGCGTTTTTATCGAAGGGGGAAAAATGACCGGGACCCTTATATATAATAATCTCTACATTTACCTGTTCCTTGGACTATTTTTGCTTTGTTGCGGTATTTTGGGCCTTCTTTACAGAAGAACACTTATCGGCATGCTTATATCCATGGAACTTATCATGAATGGCGCCGGTCTCAATTTTGTGGCCTTCAACAGGTTTACATCCCCTGAAAATGCGGGCGGTATGTCCTTTACGCTTTTTATCATGGGAATAGCCGCTGCCGAGGCAGCCATTGCGCTTGGCATCATCATTTTAATCTTTAAAAGATTCGGGCATATCGAAGGCCAGGAAATAAAGGAGATGAAGGATTAGCATTATGATCATCGAGAGCGCGAGACCCCTTATCCCTATCTTTATTGTTCTGGTTACCATGATCCTTATCTCCCTTTCGAAAAAAAGACCGAATGTGAGGGAATTCTGGTCAATTGCCGGTTCTGTACTAACCTTTGCGGCAGTTGCATCCATGGTACCGGACATATGGTGCGGCCAGAAGATTGTATATACACTATCTACCATCGCACCGGGTATTTCTCTGAGCTTCAGGGTGGATGGCCTGTCCCTTGTTTTCGGCATCATATCCTCCTTCTTGTGGATTTTTGCGACATTTTACAATATCGGCTACATGCGTTCGTTGGATGAGCATGCACAGACAAGGTATTATACGTGCTTTGCCATCGCCATACTCGGGGCTCAGGGGGTTGCCTTTTCCGGAAGTCTCTTCTCTCTTTACCTTTTCTATGAAATCATAACGATCTTTACTTATCCGCTTGTTGCCCACCATCAGGACGCAGATGGGTATGCAGGTGCAAAAAAATATATTATCTACCTCATGGGCACGTCAAAAGGATTACTTCTGCCTGCCGTTATCCTCACGTATGTTTTAACGGGAACACTGGATTTTGCCGATGACGTTATTTCAGGCATATTCACAGGAGATTTGGATCATCTATGGGTTGCCGTTACATATTGGCTTTTTATCTTCGGATTTGCCAAAGCGGCAATTATGCCGCTCCACAACTGGCTCCCTTCGGCTATGGTAGCTCCGACACCTGTCAGCGCTCTGCTTCACGCCGTAGCAGTCGTAAAGGCCGGCGTATTCTGCATATCGAGGGTCATGCTTTCCGTGTTTGGTGTGGAATTGCTCCAGGTTTCACATCTCGGTTTATATACCGCCTATATTGTTTCCTTCACCATCCTCGTTGCATCGGTGATTGCCCTCACAAAAGACGATCTCAAGGCGAGGCTTGCATATTCAACCGTAAGCCAGCTATCCTATGTTATACTCGGCATTGCTCTGCTTGACGTTTCGGGTATTACAGGCGGCATTATACACATCGCCAATCACGGTTTCAGCAAGATCACCCTCTTTTTCTGCGCAGGCGCAATTTATGTGGCGACTCACAAAAAGAAGATAAGCGATATGGAAGGTATAGGATATGCCATGCCATTCACTATGGGCGCTTTTGCAGTAGCGTCGTTAAGTATGATAGGGGTTCCCCCGGTGGCGGGCTTTGTATCGAAATGGTATCTCTTAAACGGAGCCATGGAAATCAGTAATATCCCTATATTGATTGTCCTCATGGTGAGCACGATACTGAATGCAGGTTATTTTGCCCCTATTACCATTAAGGCATTTTTTCAGGGAAAAAAATCGGGTTGGAGCAGGGCAAATATTAAAGAGGCGCCGGCTACAATGGTTGTTCCGATAGTTATTGCTGCATGTATATCCGTTGCGCTGGGGTTATTTCCCGGGTTCTTTACGGGACTTGTGTGGAGGATGCTGCCGTGAAAAAACGAATATCGAATGTAATTCATAACGATACGGGGAATACTGCCGTGGAGTGCTTGGTATGAATATATTAAAATGTATTGAACTGTTGCGGAGCAATATAAAGGCGCTCAAAAATGCGCTTATTGCCTATCTCATCGTGCTTGTGATATTCGATGTCCTTATTCATCTCGGGGTTCACGGCCATTATTTTGTGGATAATATCCCGGCGTTCTGGACCATGTTCGGTATCGTCGGCTGTTTTCTTCTCATTAAAGTCGGGAAAGGGATAGCGCATCAATTTCTCTCAAAAGACGAGGATTTCTATGGATAGTTGGATACATCCTGCACTGTTCTTCTTCATCGGAAGCTTATTGATCCCTTTTGTTAAGGGTAAAACAAGAACGTTCCTCATCCTACTTATTCCGGTATTATCCATAATGGATGTTGCGGTAATGCGTGAAGGCGTCTACGGAAGTTTCAACTTTCTGGGCACTACCATAGTCGTAGGCAGGGTCGATAAGCTGAGCCTTATCTTTGCCTGGGTATTTACCATCATGGCCTTTCTGGGCGCGCTTTATGCGCTCCATGTAAAAGAGGACGGGCATCATGCCGCCGGAAATTTTTATATAGGGAGCTCGCTGGGTGCGATCTTTGCCGGCGATTACCTTACCCTGTTTATATTTTGGGAGATCATGGCATTTTCTTCCGTATTTCTCGTATGGTACAGGAAAGATAAGAAATCTATCGATGCCGGGTACAGGTATCTTTTGGTCCATGTGTTCGGAGGCCTCTGCTTCTTCACCGGTATGATGCTCTATGCATATAAGACAGGGAATCTGGTCTTCGACAGAATAGGACAGTCCGGCGCAGGTGTACCGGAATATCTTATATTGGCCGGTTTTGCGCTGAACGCTGCAGTAATACCCCTCCATGCATGGTTGCCTGATGCATATCCTGAAGCAACCGTGGAGGGCGCCGTTCTCATGTGTGCATTTACGACAAAGACCGCGGTATATGTGCTTGCAAGGGGTTTCCCGGGTTTTGAGGTGCTTGCCATACTCGGGACCGCCATGACCGTTTACGGTGTCTTTTACGCAGTTATTGAGAACGATATGCGTAGAGTGCTTGCCTACCACATTATCAGTCAGGTCGGATACATGGTTGCAGGTGTTGGAATCGGAACTGAGCTTGCGTTAAACGGTGCGTGTGCGCACGCGTTTGCCCACATACTCTATAAGGCGCTGCTCTTTATGGGAGCAGGCGCTGTGCTTTACATGACGGGAACCGCCAAACTTTCAAAACTTGGCGGACTTTATAAATATATGCCGTTGACCATGATCTTTTATGTGGTCGGTGCGATCTCAATTTCCGGTTTTCCTTTTTTTAGCGGGTTTGTAAGCAAATCGATGATAGTGGCTTCCGCCCATGAGCAGGGAAGGCTTATACTCCTGTCCCTCATGAATCTGGCAGGCATCGGTACTTTTCTGTCAGTCGGTCTTAAAGTTACCTATTTCGCCTTTTTCGGCAAAGAAGCGCCCATCCAGGCTAAGGAACCGCCGAAGAACATGCTCTGGGCTATGGGTCTTACCTCTGCCCTATGCTTCATCATAGGGATATACCCCGATGCGTTGTATATGTTGTTGCCGTTTCCGGTTGAATACCGTCCGTATACCCTCATGCACATCTCGGAGATGCTCCAGATACTGTCGTTTACGGGCCTTGTCTTTTTCCTGCTCGTTAAGAAACTTGCCCCTGAAGATAAAATGAATCTTGATATGGATTATTTTTATCGATACGGAGGGCGGGCCTTTATGTGGGTTGATGTACACGTTATAAGCGTAATTGACAGCTACTGGGGCGAACTTTACAGGGTGTTGGGCCTCAAGGTACTCTTTAAAAATGCGGATATATCCTATGGTTTTGACAGAAGGATAATAGATGGTGTGGTTGATGGAAGCGCCCTTGGCGTAAGAGGAATCGGAGGGGTTGTAAAGAAATTGCAAACAGGGAAGATACAGGCATATATGGGGTTTGCCGTCTTGTTCCTTGTCCTGATTGTGTGGTTTATAATACGAGGTATGTGAAAGGCTTATTATGGTTATGGAACAATATCTTTTGATGAATCGCCTTGATTTTCCTATTCTTTCAACGACCATTTTTCTGCCGTTGATCGGTGCGATACTGGTACTGCTCATGAATAACGACAAGGTGATAAAGATTACCGCATTAGTAACGGGCATTATTACCTTTCTCGTATCGCTTTTTCTTTTCGCCAACTTCAATCCGGCAACACATCTTTTCCAGTTCGGAGAATTCATCCCCTGGATCCCTGCGTATAATTTGAATTACATACTCGGGATAGACGGTATCACCATATTCCTGATACTTTTGACCACAATGCTTACACCCATTTGTATCCTCTGTTCCTGGACGGCGATCAAAGAGAGGATAAAAGAGTTCATGTTCTGCATACTTCTTATGCAAACGGCCATGATCGGGGTATTCTGCTCACTGGATTTTATTCTTTTCTATATATTCTGGGAAATGATGCTTATCCCTATGTATCTGCTTATTGCTGTCTGGGGTGGGCCAAAGAAGGATTATGCCTCTATCAAGTTCTTCATATATACTCTATTCGGAAGCGTCTTCCTGTTGGTTGCCATCATTGCGATATACCTGACAAACGGGACTTTCAACATCCCTGAGGCGATGTTTAAAGGCTACAGCTTTTCTTTTCAGTTCTGGGTCTTCATTGCATTTGCCCTTGCATTTGCCATTAAAGTGCCGATGTTCCCTTTCCATACATGGTTGCCGGCGGCACATACCGAGGCGCCGACTGCAGGGAGTATATTTCTTGCGAGTGTCCTGCTGAAGATGGGCACGTACGGGTTTATGAGATTCTGCCTCCCTATAGCGCCTGAGGCAAGCGCATACATGGCCCCGTATATGATAGCACTCTCGGTTATCGGCATCATTTACGGTGGTTTTGTCTGTTTAAGCCAGACAGATATGAAAAAGCTTATTGCATATTCGAGCGTTGCACACATGGGTTTTGTGACACTCGGTATATTCTCGTTCACATTGTTCGGTTTTGAAGGCGCCCTTCTACAGATGCTGAACCATGGTATCACAACAGGCGCACTTTTTTTCTGTGTGGGTGTTATCTATGAAAGGACCCACAGCCGTGAGATTTATGACAATGCAGGGCTTGGAAAGATTATGCCGATTTATGTGGGTTTTTTCGGATTCTTTTCCATATCTGCATTTGCCTTTCCCGGAACAAACAACTTTGTCGGGGAAATATATGTCCTGATCGGTACTTTTATCCAATCGAAATGGGCGGGATTTCTTGCCGTTGTCGGTGCAGTGCTGGCAGCCGCATATATGCTGAAATTACTGAAACAGATCATTTGGGGCAGGACAGACCAGTCTGCCATAAAGGACATGAATGCGAGAGAGGTTATATGCTTACTCCCGCTTGTCCTTTTTGTTCTATGGGTCGGCCTGTTTCCGAGACCCTTTGTTTATGTTATGGAAAAGACAATGACACATCTTTTCAACCAACTGCAATCAATTTTGCATTGAGGAGCCGTTATAATGTTGCTACTGCCTGAATTGAGCATCTTTTTCTTTTCTATAGTCTGTCTTTTCTTCTCTGTAAGTAAAAATAAGACCGGCGTCGTTACGTTTGCAAGGTTATGGCCCTTATGCGTCCTTATTTTGACTGCTTTTTGCATTACAGGCAACGGCGATCTTTTCTCAGGCGCTTACAGGGTTGACCTTTTTTCTCAAACCTTAAAACTTCTTATGAGCTTAGGGCTTTGCCTTGTGATATTGATGCTCGACAGGAACAAGGAGATAGAGGAGGCATATCTGCCGGAGTACTATATGTTCTTCGGTTTTTCAATACTTGGGCTCATGATGCTTGCAAGCTCCGTGGAGCTTATTTCCATTGTCATCTCTCTTGAAATTTCCTCTTACAGCTTATACGCGATTGTACCGTTGAGAAAGGGACAGACGCGGGTGCAGATTGAGGCATCGATGAAGTACCTTTTTTTCGGCGCCATATCGACGGGTATTATGGTTTTCGGGATGAGCTATTTGTATGGCATGACCCATTCAACATTTCTTGCAGACATTGTTGTTGCCTTCCCTGAATTCATCAGTAAACCGATAGGTGTCCTCGCATTGATCCTGACATTATCCGGATTCTTTTTTAAACTATCCCTTTTCCCATTCCACTTTTGGGCGCCGGATATATATGAGGGTGCATCGAACAATACCACGACCTTTATTGCAACCATTCCGAAGATTGCCGCTACTGCGCTTTTGATCCGGATTGGAATGCTCGCGCTGCCTGTGGGGTCTACGCAAATCGTTACCATAATGATGGTTCTCGCTGCCTTATCTATGACGGTCGGGAACCTTGTAGGACTCGTACAGAAGGATATAAAGAGGCTTCTGGCATATTCGGGAATTGCCCACGCAGGTTATCTGATGCTGGGTATATTGTCGCTGAGCAAGGAAGGGAACGCTTCTGCACTCTTTTACATCACGATATACGTATTCATGAATCTCGCCTGTTTTTATGTAATTATCCTCATGTCGCGCAAGGGCGAGAATGTAACAGTTAATGATCTTGCGGGCCTTTCAAGAAGATCGCCTATACTTGCGCTTCTGTTGGCCGTTGCAGCCTTTTCACTTGCAGGCATACCTCCGACAGGCGGTTTTACCGGAAAACTTTTTCTTTTAACCAGCGCTTTCCGATCGGGTCATCTTGCAATTGTCATAATAGGTGCGGTAAACACTGTCATATCGATATTTTATTACCTTAACCTTGTGCGGATGAGTTACTCAAAAGAGGCGGCCGTATCGATAGAACCTATTAAACTTTCCCTGCCTGAAAAAGTTCTCTGCTATCTTTTTATATTTATTATCCTCTATATGGGCATCCTGCCTTTTGGATTGCTTGAGCTCTTTAAAGTCGCGGTTTAAAACAAAAAGCTTTGAGTGATATTTTTAATTGTGTTGAAATCTTTATTTTTTTATGCAATAATATTGCTTGGAGTTTCGGAAGTATTTGTTAGCAGTAGCCGCAGAAGTAATCTTTTTTGTAGTTTCTTCGTAACACAGTTCCGCATCCTTCAAAATTCTAAACAAAGAGGTAGTAAATATGTCAAAAGGTACAGTAAAATGGTTCAACGAGTCAAAAGGTTTTGGTTTCATTACGAAAGATGACGGTGCAGATGTGTTTGTTCATTATTCTTCCATTCAGGACAGTGGTTTTAAATCTCTGAACGAAGGCGATACCGTGACCTTTGATGTTGTAAGCGGCCCGAAAGGTCCTTCTGCATCAAACGTAGTAAAGGGCTAAACCCGCTAAAGCAGGTTCGGATCCGTCCAAACCTGAAAATTTAAAGGACGTTGTTTCATATGAAATTACGTCCTTTTATCTCCCTGATTTATCATTTTTGAAACATTTGAAAGTAGGCCGCAACAATGTCCTTACAATTGAAGGCGCAGTGAGATCGGGTGACCTCTGCAAGGGTGAGGAATTCGCCCTTTTGGCCCTCTCTGACGGTTAGGTTCTGCATGGTGATGCCAGGGTCTACCTTCCTGAACATATAAATGTTGTACCCGTCAAAAGGGAAGTTGCCGAAATATTGAGCATCCTTGAGGACATAATTCAATTCTTCTTTGATCTCCCGCCTGATGGCTTCTTCCGGTGTTTCACCCTCTTCTATCTGCCCTCCGAATGTGCCCCAGCAGTCCGGGTAGGGAAGGTCGGGCTCATTATCCCTCAATTGAAGCAGAATTTTTCCTTCGTTGTTTTCTAAGATCAGCCCGCATTGAGGTCTAGCTTTGCTCATGTTATACGGAGATGATAACATGTTCAAGGTTTTATGTTCAAGGTTCAAGGTTTTTTTAAACCTCCGGCCTTTAAATCCGGATGCGTTATTAGAAACGGTGTCGGGATACCCTGAGCAAACCGTCGTGAGGCGCAGAAGATCGGGATTAAGGATTAAAGGGGTAAGGATTAAAGAATAATCCATAATCCGGACTCCCTAACCCCTAATCCTGCATTTAAGGGTGTGTTTGCGAGGGACATCCCGACACAAGTGTTCATCCTGATGGAAAATCCGGGTTAAACACTAACTCTCAGATACGAAGCTGGATTTTCAGTAATACACTGCAAGATAATTTTCTCATCGTAACCCATATCGATAAGTCGATGTGCTGATTCCCTGATGGTTGCGGAACCTCCCTGAAGTAAACCTTCCCGGGAAGGAAGGATAGTTTTGGGTTTTGAGTTTTTAGCGTTAAGCTTTTCGGTTTTGAACCTTATGCCTTCAGCCTTCAGCCTCCGACCTCCAAACTCGAACATTTTGCGGGAAAGGCCCGGTGTCTTCTTTGTTGAATCCGATATTATAATTATCCGGTCAGGATTTTTAACGGCAAATATCATTTTTATTGTTTCAGAATGGAGATGCAGCGGGTCGGCAATAACCTCAATAAAGATATCCCGATTAAGCAGTCCGAAACCTGCAATACCGGGTTCACGGTGATGTATTCCCCTCATTGCATTGAAGATGTGGGTTATGCCTTTTGCCCCTGCATGATAACCTGCCTCAGCTTCGGCATATGTGGCATCCGAGTGACCCATGCTAACGTTGATTCCCATGTCCCTCGCCTGTTTTATGAGGTTCAATGAACCCTCTAACTCAGGGGCAATGGTAATGATTTTTACCATTGCCTTGAAGCCGTCAATGAGTTTATTGAATGTCCGTTCGTCCGGCTTCAGAAACGATGATGGATCGAGGGCGCCACACCGGGAAGGATTGAGAAACGGGCCTTCGAGATGGACTCCGGAAATAATAGAAGGCAGTTCTGAGTTCTGAGTTCTGAGTTTTGAGTTGTCCGCTCTCTGCTGTTCCATCGCTTTTCTGACCGCTGCCATGTTTTCCCGCATCACACGGATCGGCGCGGAATAAATGGCGGGAATGATTACATCGACGTCATGGGCGCCATGGATTTCAGCCATTTTCAGAACAGCCCCTGAAGCGCTGTCCCCGGTATCATAGCCGCCGATGCCGTGGGTATGGATGTCGATAACTGTCATGTATAATCTTAATAATAACAGAAAAGAGGAAAACGCGAAAGCCTTTCTGCTAAGTAAGCATTGCGCTTAGTCCTTAGTGCATACTGCTTACCGTACTCTCTATTTGACATGGCACACCACATTTGCTAAATTGCCTTTATGGCTGACCATAGAAATGAAAAATCCAGAAAACCCATCATCATCACCGACCGGGCGGACAGAATCACCCCTTTCTATGTGATGGAGCTTCTTGAGAAGGCAAAGGAGCTTGAGAGAAGAGGCGAACATGTTGTCCATATGGAGGTGGGTGAACCCGATTTTGCAACACCCACTGCCGTAAAGGAAGCCGCTCTGAAGGCAATACGGGACAACAGGACGTTTTACACGCATAGCCTCGGCATTCCGGAACTGAGGGAGGCCATATCCGAATATTATTTCAAAACAAACAAGATAAGGATATCACCGGAAAGGATTATCATTACCAATGGTACTTCAGGTGCTTTTATGCTGCTTTCCGCAGTCCTTCTTGATAAGGAGAGAAGTCTGGGCATCTCCGACCCCGGCTACCCCTGCTATAAAAACTTTGCCCTTGTTGTCGGAGCAGATATTGTGTCCATACCGATCAACGAAGAAACCTTTTTTGAGGTCACAGTAGACCACCTGAAGGCCCTCACAAACCTGCCCCATGTCCTCCTCATCTCAACACCCACAAATCCCACCGGTATTATTTACCGTGAAGAGACCGTGAGAAGCCTTTACGAATATCTCTCACAGCGGGAAAAAGTGTTTATTGTGGATGAACTTTATAACGGACTCTACTACGGAAAGAGACCTCATACGGCCCTGACCGTCTCAGATGAGATTATTGTGATAAACGGGTTTTCCAAAACCCATGCCATGACAGGATGGCGCCTCGGGTGGATAGTGGCGCCGGAAGAACTGGTGAGACCCATCCGGAAAGTTGCCCAGAATGTTTTTATATCGCCTCCTTCCATATCACAGTATGCAGCAATGCAAGCCTTCCGTGTGGAAGACGACCTGGAAAAGATGAGAAAAACATATCAGGCGAGACGGGATTTCATTATCCCGCGACTGAAAAACATGGGTTTTACTATACCCGTTGACCCTGAAGGCGCTTTCTACGTCTATGCAGGTATATATAAATGGGGTATTGACAGCATGGAGTTTGTAGAAAGGGCGCTTATAGAAGCTAAAGTTGCCTTAACACCAGGGTACGATTTCGGTTCCTACAAAGCCGGTTCTCATATCCGCTTTTCCTACGCCAACAGCCTGAAAATGCTCAAGCTTGGTTGTGAGCGATTAGAGACCTGGCTAAAAACCCTTGTATGAAGAATAGACCCTGTTCAAGGTTCTATGCTCAAGGTTTTTGAACCCGGATTTTCCATCAGGATGAACACTTGTGTCGGGATGTCCCTCGCAAACACACCCTTAAATGCAGGATTAGGGGTTAGGGAGTCCGGATTATGGATTATTCTTTAATCCTTACCCCTTTAATCCTTAATCCCGATCTTCTGCGCCTCACGACGGTTTGCTAAGGATACATCCCGACACCGTTTTTAATGATGTATCCGGGTTGAAATGCTGTCAGCCCCTTCCGGCTTGCAAACCGGAGTTTGCGTGCTGGAAGGCTGTGAGAAAGTTGCATTTTTCATCATTTCCGATGGCAGGGTATGCCGATTTCATAAATCTAATTCATTCCATGGTAGATATGCCGATTTCTTTCAAGGAATCAAAAAACCATTAAAATTGACTTGACAAATTTCTTAATTGAATATATATTCATTACATGATATGTAACATACTGCTAATACAAAATATTGTTGAGGTGATTTAATAAATGCCACGTCCACGGTGCAAAAGCAATATCGGTTTTCTTCCTCATGTAACATATTTTAAACCCGCGGGGATAAGGTTGGGAGAAATAGAAGAAGTTGTTCTCCACCACGATGAGCTGGAAGCAATAAGGCTGAAAGACCTCCTCGGAATACCCCAGGAGGATGCGGCGAAACAGATGAACGTCTCACAACCTACCTTTCACCGCCTCCTTTTATCTGCACACGAAAAGATGGCCCATGCCGTTGTAGACGGCAAAGCGCTGAGGATTGAAGGAGGGAGCATTACGATCGATGAAAAGTTTACCCCGCCATGCGGTTGGCGTCACATGTGCAAGCACGGGTGGAGAGAAAAATCTGTTCTTCAGAAAGACAGTGCAAGTTCAAACGAACAAGGAGAAACCATGAAGGTCGCAATAACAAGCGTTGACGGAACCCTGGACGGGGTTGTGGATGAACGCTTCGGAAGAAGCCGGAAGCTTATTATCTATGATAGCGGGAGCAAAAATCATGAAGTCGTCGACAATGAGAAAAATATGAATTCTCCACAAGGGGCCGGCATTCAGAGTGCGCAAAATGTCGTTGATTCCGGCGCAGGCGCCGTCATCAGCGGTCACCTGGGACCCAATGCCTTTCGCGTGCTCCAAACAGCCGGTGTTGATGTGTACACTGTATCCGGCATGACTGTAATCCAGGCAATTCAAGCGTACGAGCAAGGGAAACTTGCCAAAATGACCGGTCCCGATGTAAGCGGACACTGGTAAAATAAGGAGGTATTTATTATGCCGAGAGGAGATGGAACAGGACCCGCCGGAGCGGGACCGATGACAGGGGGCAAAGGAACAGGCCGGGGCGCAGGAGCAGGTAGCGGCAGCGGCGCAGGAGCAGGCGGTGGGGCCGGCATCGGCGGAGGTCGTGGCAGGATGGGCGGAAAAGGATTGGGGGCTGGCGGTGAATGTGTATGCTCTCAATGCGGGACAAAGAGCCCTCATGATCGCGGCGCTCCCTGCCTCCGGCAAAAATGCCCCCAATGCGGCGCTCCCATGGTGAGGGCCTGAAAGTGCTGAGAGATATGAACATAGCCTTTGCAAGCGGCAAGGGAGGAACAGGGAAAACCACCGTAGCGGTAAACCTCGCCTATTTTCTCGCCTATTCCCAGCAGCAGGTACAATACCTGGACTGTGATGTGGAAGAACCGAACGGACACATATTCTTAAAGCCTGAGATTCATACAAGAACCCCGGCAATGGTGATGGCGCCTGTCATTGACCGGGATAAATGCACCCACTGCGGTGAATGCAGTAAAAAATGCCAGTTTAATGCCCTTGTAACACTCCCGTCGAATACACTTCTCTTCCCCGAACTCTGTCACGGCTGCGGGCTCTGTGTTCGTATCTGCCCGGAAGGGGCAATAAGCGAAGGTGTGCGGGAAATAGGATTCATCGAGAAGGGAAAGGCAATCCGGAATATAGATTTTATCCACGGCATTCTCAATATAGGCGAGCCCATGGCCGGTCCTGTCATCCGGGAGGTAAAACGCCGATACCAAAAAGAGTATATCCGGATCATAGATGCCCCTCCGGGCGCCTCATGCCCCGTGGTTAAAACCATTGCCGATGCGGACGCTGTCGTAATGGTGACGGAGTCTACCCCTTTCGGGTTCCATGACCTGCAAATAGCTGTTTCTGTGGCTCAGAATCTGGGAAAGCCTATCGGTGTTGTGATTAACCGGCAAAATGGTGAATTCCCCTCTCTCATAACGTATCTGCTGAAAAACGATCTGCCTGTGCTCATGGTGGTGCCTGAAGACATAGAGATCGCCCGCTGCTATTCCCGGGGCGAACTTATTATCAAGACCCTCCCTCTCTATATAGACCAGTTTATGGAACTTGTCGTCAACATACGAAGACTATTGGGGAAAACAAAATGCAGGTGACAGGATGACGCACATAAAAGAGATGGTAATTGTAAGCGGAAAAGGTGGAACGGGAAAAACCTCACTTGCGGGGGCGCTTTCTTCTTTATTCCGGAATAAGGTAATAGCGGATTGCGATGTAGATGCTGCCAACCTCCATTTGATCCTCCAACCGGAGGAAGTACTCCGGACAAAAGAGTTCACAGGAGGGAAAAAGGCAAAGATCGACCCGGAACATTGTACGAAGTGCGGTACCTGTAGAGAGGTGTGCCGTTATGATGCAATATCCGAAGATTTTACAATAGACCCTTTTTCCTGTGAAGGCTGCGGCGCCTGTTTTTTTCTCTGCCCCACAAAAGCAGTCGATTTTTCACCTCGACTCGCAGGGTACTATTATGTCTGCAACACCATCGACAACGGGCGCTTCGTCTTTGCAGAATTGCTGCCCGGCGAAGACAATTCAGGAAAGCTTGTTGCTGCAGTCAGAAACGATGCCCGTGAAGAAGCCATGAAGGCCGGTGTAAACTTTATCCTCATTGATGGCCCTCCGGGGATCGGTTGTCCTGTGATTTCATCCATTACCGGGACACATCTTGCGGTTGTGGTGACAGAACCAACCCCGGCGAGTATCCATGATCTTAAGCGTATCATTGAACTGGCGCACCATTTTCAGATTAAAGCTGCTGTCGTGGTAAATAAAAGCGATATAAACCCCGGATATACAAGCGAAATAAAACAGTACTGCACGGAAAAAGACCTTTTTTTTCTCGGTGAGATTCCATATGAAACAGCCATTACCAAAGCACAAAAAGAAGCGAAGACAATCCTCGATTTTGCCCCTGAATGCTCTGCAAGCGGGGCAGTACGGGAAATCTATACAAAACTACAACATATATTGGAGGAAACATGAATTGTGAAGAATCAGTTGACGAAGCAGCCTTGAAAATGAAACTTGAAAGAATCGACCACGTTTATATCGTTCTTTCCGGAAAGGGCGGCGTGGGAAAGAGTACGGTTGCAGTTAACCTTGCATTGAGTCTTTCTTTGCGGGGTTTAAGGACAGGCATACTCGACGTGGATATCCACGGTCCGAGCGTGCCGAAACTGCTCGGCCTCTCCGGGATACGGGCAGGTATTTCAAATGAAGAGATTGTCCCGATTGAAGTATTTGGCCGGATTAAAGTCGTATCTATGGGATTGTTGCTCGGTGGAAACGAGCAGGCCGTTATCTGGAGGGGGCCGATGAAGGCGAATATGATCCGGCAGTTTCTCCAGCATGTTGCCTGGGGGGACCTTGATGCACTCGTAGTTGACTGTCCTCCCGGAACGGGCGATGAACCGCTCACCATTACGCAGCTTTTAGGCGCAAAAAGCAGCGCAATCATTGTCACCACGCCCCAGCAGATGGCAACTATTGATGTGGAGAAATGCATCACCTTCTGCAGGCAGCTCAATCTTCCCATCGAAGGGATTGTTGAAAATATGAGTGGGTTTGTTTGCCCCCACTGCGGCAAGGAGGTGGACATATTCTCTTCCGGCGGCGGCAGGAAATTGGCGAAAAACTATGAGATTCCGTTCCTGGGCAGTATCCCTATCGACCCCGACATAGTAAAGAGCGGTGATGAAGAGCAACCGTATATGTACTCCTGTCCGAAGACAAAAACAGCCCGGAAATTCGATGAGATTGTCGAGCGCATTGCACATTTTAAAAAAAGCGAACAAATCTTACCCAATGCAGACACCGGCAAAGAAATACCTGAAGTTCCCTCCCCTCAGGGCAAAAAGGACGGGGACGGAAATGCTATATCAAAAAAGGAGGATTTCATGAAATTTGCAGTACCGACAAATCAAGGAAAGTTGTGTGCCCATTTCGGCCACTGTGAGGCATTTGCACTCATTGACGCCAATAAAGACGGCACAATCGTAAACGAGACCTATGTTGCCCCGCCGCCTCATGAACCGGGTTTGCTGCCCCCATGGCTTTCCCAACAGGGCGTCAACTGCATCATAGCAGGAGGCATGGGCAGCCGTGCGCAGCAGCTTTTTGCCCAGCAAGGCGTCCAGGTGGTTACCGGCGCACAGAGTGAAAACCCGAGGGAAGCAGTGGGGCAATATCTGAAAGGAACATTGGAGGTAGGCGTAAATGCCTGTGACCATTAAGCCCTTCAATATCCGGGAGGTCGAGAAGATAACAATTATCGTTATTACCGATAATTACTATGATGCTGTGAGAGCCGATACGGTCATAGGAAAGAGGTATCGATCTACGCCTACCGCATCAATCCACGCTGAGCACGGCCTTTCCTATTTTATTGAAGCGGTAGTGAACGGAAAATCAAGCGCCTTCATGTTTGATTACGGCTTGGATCCCCATGGCGTAATCAATAACATGGGGCTGCTTGACGTTGACTTAAGCAAAGTGGATGCCCTCGGGTTAAGCCACGGCCATTTTGACCATTGGGGAGGTCTTGCTGAGATAGTCAGGCAGAGCCAAACAAAAATCCGCAAAGGCACACCTCTTTACGCAGGAGAGGAAGCGTTTGCCCACAGGTTCTCTCTTCGTCCCGGAAGTTCTGATCTACAGGACCTCGGCCGGCTTAAAAAAGAAGACATAGAAGGTTTTGGCGCCGTGAAAATTGTTGAGATTAAAAATCCCACTGAGGTGGTCCCCGGATGCTATTTGACCGGAAATATTGATAAAGTTACGGAATACGAAGAAATTCCACCCAGTTTGTTGATAGAACGCAGTGGAAAGAATATGCCCGATGATTTTAAGGGTGAACAGGCTGCTGTGTTCAACATAAAAGGGAAGGGCTTGGTTATCCTTTCCGGTTGTGCCCATGTGGGGATCGTCAATACGGTAAAATATGCCCGGAAGGTCACAGGGGTCAATAAAATTTATGCTATCATGGGTGGTTTTCATCTTATCAACTCTAAACCGGAGATAATCCGGAAAACCGTTGCCGATATCAAAGCTATGGAGCCGGATTATATCGTTCCTACTCATTGCACCGGATTTGAAGCCATTACAGTCTTCCTGAAAGAAATGCCGAAACAGTTCATATTGAATACTGCGGGAACGAAATACGTTATGACCTCATAAAACATAATATGTGGGCGGGTATGGCCGTTTCATGCATTATGTTCAATAAATGGATGGAGGACCTGTGAATAAAGATGGCAGTACTTCCGTGTTGGAACAATCAAAAGCAAAATTTGAAAGAATAGTCAGAAAGACCAACCTGAGTAATTCAGATGTCTCCATACTCGTGAAGACTTTATCCCCCGAAGAAGCAATAGGGACGCCGGGAAGGAGGGATTTTCCAATTGTTGCCGGGAAAGAAAGGGTTGTTGAGGCGGAGTTTCAGGGGGCAAAGGCACATGCTTTTACCGATTCACCGAAGGAATTTGTCGGTAAGCTTGAGGAGGTTATTGCCATGTCTCTTACCGACAACGGGAAAAGGGCGATCTTCATTGCCGCAATGAATGCGGTATTGAAGCACCTCAATATCATCGATACCACACTCCACTGCAAAGACGAAGCACCTGAGAAGTGTGCTCAGGAGATCGCTTCCTATATCAAAGAGACAATAAGACCGGAAATAGTCGGCCTTGTCGGCCTGAACCCCGCCATCCTGGAAGCACTGAGCACTGTCTTCGGGTCGAGAAATGTGAGAATAACGGACCTCAACAGGCAGAATGTCGGGACCGTAAAGTACGGGGTAAACGTCTGGGATGGCAATACCATGACGGAACGCCTTGTTCGGGAAGCCCGTGTTGTGCTTCTCACGGGAACTACCCTTGTAAACGGCACATTTGACGGCATATGGAAAGCCATCCGGCAATACAAGAAAAACTACCTCATATACGGTGTAACCTCATCAGGCATTTGTGAACTGACAGGGTTGAACAGGATATGTCCATATGGAAGAAAATAAGCAGGCTGCAAGAGCGAAGGAGCAGCACAGATGACCGGGCGAGAAACCGTGGAGTGTAATATATAATGAACATATATGAGTTTATCCGTGAATGTCTGCAAAAAGCCGGAATTTAAAATTCACTGTTCTGCCCTTGATGCAACAGGGCTTCAAAAGGCCATCATGGATTATTTCCGGAGGTGCATGCATAAGGGCGGCAAAGAATAAATTGGCGCCGTCCCTATACGGGGTTGAGAACCATACTGCAGGAGGATATGAATCATGTTCTATAGATTTGACGGAAAGCAGCCGGTTATCGGAACCGGTACGTATGTAAGCGAAACAGCTTTGGTAATAGGGGATGTAAGGATCGGGAACGATTGTTATATAGGACATGGCGCCATCTTGCGCGGCGACTATGGCGCTATCGAAATAGGGAACGAAACAGCCGTTGAAGAAGGTGTTATTATTCATGCTCCCCCCAATGACTTGTGTTCCATAGGTCAGGGGGTAATCATAGGACACGGCGCCATCATACATGCAAAGCGAATAGGCGATTTTGCGGGAATAGGCATGGGCGCTATCTTAAGCATTCGATCCGAGGTCTCCGGTGGTTCTACTGTAGCGGAGGGCTGTGTAGTAAAGCGTGAGCAGAAGATACCGGAATCGGTAATAGTGGCCGGCAATCCCGCGAGGAAGATTAGAGAGATGTCACAGAAAGAGAAAGATTTCTGGGACTGGTCAAGAGAACTGTATGTAGACCTGGCGCATAAATATTGCAAGCTTGGTATGGAAATAATCGAAATGTTATAATTATTGCAATGATAAAACTAACAGGGTTCATATCGCATGTCAATCGCTCTCTCAATATTTGCCGTAAAACATTGAATAAAGTCTTTTAGGGATAGCAGCGTATGAACTCGAACTGGAAGCAAAGAAAAAAAGGGCACGCCCCCGGCGGTAAATCTTCCCTGTTTTCTCGTGTTTAAAAAGGATGGTATCTTTGAGGGTACAAAAAAGCTTAAGTTTTTAGCATCCAGGGCTGTAGGCGATGCGAAAGACAAGGAGATTATTGTACTCTGTGGTCAGCTTGCTTTTTCATGGTGGTTTCTGCTGAGCGAAACACTCAGGTGCAGGGATGTAAGAATATATGATGGTTCAATGGAAGAATGGTGCGGAGACAAGGGTGCTCCGCTTATCGAAGGAAGAAATGGTAAACGGGTGAACCCGTGAAAGAAAATGATTTCTTTCGGGCGCCTGCGCCACACAAACACATTTTGTCGTAAAAGATGCCGGTTTTTGCAATGAGCTTGAGTGTAAAGCGTAATCTGTGTTAAAAGGTTACAGCGAAACAATGAATGCGGAATAAAAAATGTTTTTGGGGGCCTTGATGCCATTCCCGTATACGGGAGCCAAAAAAATACGTCAAGTCTATAAGTGACGCCGGTACGTTAAAAAGAAGGAAAAAGACATAAGGAGTCTTCTATGAATAAATGTATGCATTTTATCATTGAGAGTGAAAATGGAAAAATACCTCAGCCCAACAAAAGCTATTGATTCCGATAATGATTTAATCATTGAAAAGGCAGCACAACTGACCTCTCGTTGCGGAAGTGATCCTGAGAAGGCACGCGCACTTTTCTATTTTGTCCGGGATAACATCCATTACAACGTATACATGATCTCCACGTTTTTTGAAGACTTCATAGCCGGCACTGTTCTGGCCCGCGGGAAGGGCTATTGCGTGCAAAAAGCCGTGCTTCTTGCCGCTCTGTCGAGGGCGGCACGCATTCCTTCGCGGCTTGCGTTTGCAAAGATAAAGAACCATAGGATACCGGAAGAATTGGTTGAACAAACCGGAATCCGGGTGTTGCCGAGTCATGGTTACACACAGCTATATATTAATGATACATGGATAAATGTAACGCCTGCCTTTGACGGGGAACTCTGCGAAAAAAACGGTGTTCCTGCTGTTGAATTTGACGGTATTCATGATGCATCCCTTGCAGCAGAAGACCTTGCCGGCAAACCCTATATCGAATATATCGAAAAATATGAACCACAGGCTGATCTTCCTTTTGAATGGCTCCATGGGAGGGTCTTCCCCATCTGGGGAGAGAAACATCCATGGCTGAAAGACGAAGACTCACGTGGTCACATAATGCCATCGGGATACGTGTTCAAATAGATATGAATTTCAGGTATGGCGCAGGATAATTCGATGGTGCCTTATTTATTCGTGTTTTTCGGTTTCATAGATTCCGGTATCCTGACGGCAACCACTTCACCGCGGGCGCAGACTGTTCCTGCTGCCGTGACTTCAATTGCCACGACCACCTTTCGCTCGCCCACGCTTTTTACCTTCCCCCGCGCCTCAAGCTCAACGCCAATGGGAGTCGGGCGCAGATAATCCACCTTCAATGAAGCGGTAACAAAGCGGAGATTCGGTTCTGTGTCCATTGCCCGCCCCTCATGCCGGTAAGCCGCCGCCGCCGCAGTCCCCGTTCCGTGACAGTCGATAAGCGATGCTAAAAACCCGCCATACACAAAACCGGACCCTGCCGTATGGTAGGGCTTTGGTGTAAGCCGTGCAACCGATTCCTCTCCGTCCCAGAAACTCCTGATGTGGAGGCCTTCTTCATTCAGACGGCCGCAACCGTAACAGTGACTCACATCATCTGCATAATAATCCTGAAATGACTTTTCCAACATAATGCCGTCCTTCCTTTGGCTGTTTTTTTAAAGAAGACTTCGGGAAATATTTTACAGTTTTGAGGAAAGAAAAGCATCCATTTTATTCCTGCCGGTTGCAATATCGACAGAAATAAGTTCCTTGTTTTTATTTGGTATCCTTGATACATTTGCGCGCCTGTGCACGACGAAAGATGCCAGGGAAGGAATAAATGTTTTTATGGAAAAAGAGAACCTGCATGGAAGATGTGTTAACCTTATGCGCATGTTTATTCTCCTGCATAACCCGTTATTATGCTTTTTACGTGGGAATGGAGTTTCGGCCCCAGGGTTGACATATAAAGGTGTACAAAAAGATAAAAGACAAAAACGTACGCTGCAGAGACGTGAATTGCATCGAGCACCCGCAGGCCCCCTATGGCATTGATCCAGGAGAAAAAGAACAGTATGTCGCTGAACATAATCCCTGTAATGGTAATGACAGGAACAAAAATGAACATGACCGAGGAATAGGCGAGCTTTTGCATGGGATTGAATTTGTTGTCGGGGGAAGGATTAAAGGGATTTTTCTTTTTTCTGAAGGTCGAAAATATATAGTATAGCCCCTGCCGGGGTATGCCTTTTATGTCCTTGAAACCCATGAGGTAATGTTTTTTAAGTCCGCCGGTCAGCACATAGTAAAAAAACCAGAAAAGGAATGACACTGCCAGGGCAAAGCCGAAGTATTTATGTAGAAGTACAACGGTTATGTAATCCTGGAAAATGTGGATTGAAGGTACTCTCAATTGAATACCCGTCAGAATAAGGACAAAAATGATAAAAGCGTTTGCCCAGTGCCATATTCTTATTGGTAGCGGATGGAGGTATACCTTGCTCATTTTTTCACCACAATCCTTAATAATATATGGATGACAATGCCGCATAGAATAATCACAGAAAGTGTTATACCGATGAAGTCGATTAATTTAAAGCCAAGTTCGCTTATTACTTGAACCCTGTCTTCCCGGCTTGCCTTCAGGATGTTGTTAAAGTCTTTTGCCCTTATCTTTCCTTCACCCAGAAGAAGCATATCAATAAATGCCGATGTCGGGAAAGCGGAAAGGACTGGTCCTTTGACAGGGATATAAACTGCTTTTCCTTTCCCGGGGATGGAAACAAACGCGGATTCGTAGAATGGGGCTTCTTCGGAATGACATGTAGTGCATACCCTGCTCCTGGTATTTTTTTCCGAATAGTTATGGTAGACCTTTGTGACAACTATGGAGCTATTTATTACAGTATCTTTTTGGGACCTTTCTCTTAAATCAAGGAAAAAACCGGCCAATTCTTTGCTGAGAATAATGCCGTCATTGTTATAGTCTATAAATTTTTGAAGATTGACGTCAGTGCCGAATATTTTTTCGAGGTCGCCATACGTTAAGGGGGTGATCTTACCTCCCTCCCTGACAGCAAAATTGAAGACCATACCTTTTGTTGAATCAGGACTATGACATGTGGAGCATTCAAGGTAATTGAAATGTAAAGCGGTATTGGGGAGCCACCGGTGCTTGTCTATATAGTCTTTATGGCAACGGGAGCACACGGCCAGCCTTTCCTGCGCACCCAGCTCTTTATAACTTTGGAGCTTATGGGGGTTATGGCAATCGGTGCACTGTGCCGCGCCTTCCTTTGAGTGGGCCGTATCTTTATAAATGCCGTATAATTCGTTGTGACAGGTTATGCACGTGCTGTCGCTGATGCGCTCCTGCGAGGTGTGGCAATCGTAACACTTGATCCCCTTTTTCCCGTGGACAGTGAACTTATATTTATCGATAGAAGGCAATTCAGGGATGAATATCTTCGGGTCAGCGGAAAAAACAGAAGAGGCTTTCCCTGCTATCGTTACCTTCACATGCCGGAAAAGCCCCTTTTCATTATGGCAGGCATAGCAGGTTACCGGTTTTTTCATGACAGTATGGAGATTTGCTGCAACCGTATACTGTTTTTCTATCCGGTGTTTGTCTTTATATGCCTTCTGGAGTATAGCCCGGAGATTGTCCCATTCGCTGTGGTTTAAAAATCCGTTTCTGTCAGGGTCTATGAGCTCTTTCTTTATAAGGTCTTTTTTGCCGATATCTATGTTTACCAGCACCTCATTTTTCGTTGGTTTGCTGTGACAGGCGAGACAATCTATTTCCTTGAGGTGTTTTTCCTTCGATGGCAGGGATGCGTGGCGTACATCACTGTGGCATTCGAGGCAGCCACGTTTTTCTTCCTTTAAATAATGAACGTTATGGCAATCCTTACAGGAGAGATTTTTTTCGCTGTGGATAGATCTTGTGTATGCCTCGGCTGTCTGACGGTGGCAGGTGTTGCAGGAGGGCTTTTTCAGCTTTTCATCGTGGGGCAATGAGCTTATATCGGTGTGACATTGAAGACAGGTCGTTTTTCCATGACTGAATGCTTTATACTTATCATGACAGCCGTAACATTCATCCGGTGTTATTGCTGCCCCGTGTAAAGTCAAAGGGAAAAGAAGCACAATAAGAAAGATTACAATCATTAGAATAATGGTAGCAATAAAGTCAAATAATTGTAAATAGAAAAGAAAAGCACGTATTGTAAGCGTTGACTATGCTATGCATAATACGGTAGTTTTAAAGTCTTGCCATGCATTTACTAAACGGTCATGAACCTTCTGCCATAGAAAAGGCGATTCAGCTTTTAAAAGATGGTGATATCGTTGCATTTCCCACGGAGACGGTATATGGGCTTGGTGCGGATGTCTTTAATCCCTATGCAGTCGCAAAGATTTTTGAGGCAAAAAAGCGACCGAGGTTTGACCCGCTTATTGTGCATATAGGTGAAAAGGATTGGCTTTTTGATCTTGCAGAGCATGTCCCGTCAGAGGCCAAAAGGCTGATCGATGTCTTCTGGCCCGGGCCACTGACAATAATTCTCAAAAAGAAGGCCGTTGTGCCCGATATTGTGACTGCCGGCCTTCAGACTGTAGGCATAAGGATGCCGTCCCACTCCGTTGCATTGAAACTGATACGTGAGTTTAAAAAACCGATCGCTGCGCCGAGCGCCAACCCTTTTGGATATATCAGCCCTACAAAGGCAAGCCATGTTGTAAAAATGCTGGGAGACAGGTTGCCTCTCATTTTAGACGGTGGAAACAGTGTTTTCGGTATAGAGTCCACAATAATCTCAGTAAGGCCTGACGGGATTTATATCCACAGGCATGGGGCGATCAGTGTTGAAGACCTGTCCGGGATAGCCGGGCCAATCCATGAGAAGAGGGAAGACGGGATATGCGAATCCCCGGGAGAACTGCCATATCACTATGCGCCTGTTAAACCCCTGAAGATTATTCAATCAATTGATGAAATCGATCGCGAGCAATCATCGTTTCTCGCCTTTCGTGAGCCCATGGTGAAGCCGAAATCAAAGCATATAAAGGTTCTTTCTGAAAAAGGAGACATAAGGGAGGCAGCGGCGAACTTCTTTTCGTTTCTTATTGAGCTGGACAACGAAGGTGTTGAAATAATTTATGCTGAAAAGATACCGGAGGTGGGTCTCGGCAAAGCCATGATGGACAGGCTCAGGAAGGCATCGAAAAAATATAGGCACACAACCCGTTGATAATTTAGGCTATTCATGGTAACTTAATATTTATGAAAAGGTATACATTTAAGAGGGGGTAGACGCAGAGAATGCTTGAAAATATTAGAGATTTTTATCGCAACGCTTCTCGGCAAAATAGCTATTTATCCAATGCTATCAGTGAGTTAGAAGGTGAAGCCTACAACTTATTCACAACTTATCCACATAAATTGTGGAAAACTATTAAAACACCTTCATATTTAAAAGTATTTTTGGTTTTTCTGTGTGTGGTGTTTTTATTCTCCTGCAGTTCATCCAAAAAGGCAAAAAAAGGACATCCCGCCCTGGATAATGCTGTAATTTCAATGACAGGGGAGGAAGTGAGAAATAAACTCGGCGAACCGAACATTGTAAGCAAAACGCCGGAAAATAAGATTATATGGACATACTTGCCGTCATGGAAAATTTTGCCCGACAATAAAGATACTATCTATATCGAGTTTGAGGACAATAAGGTAGTAAAAGTTATCAAAGCAAAGTAAGGCTTATGGGGCTTATAACCGGCCTCCGGTTTTTTTATTACAGAGGACTGAGGTGAATTTATGATATGTGACAAATGTGGACAGGAACTCGAGAGCATTGTGTGTGGGAATTGTGGCCAGGCTGTCTTAAAATTGGGCCCGTACTGCTATGCCTGCGGGAAAATAATTGACAGCAAAGTGGAAAATGTCGCAGAGAACGAAGAAAGCGCCGGGGAGATTGACTTTTCGGACAGGATTCTTTGCAGTGATGGAACCTGTATCGGCATAGTAGAAAAAGGGGTATGCAAGCTATGTGGAAAACCATATGTGCCAGAACCGGATCAGCAATAATTATTCTGACATTCGTTGTTTCGTGCGCCTCGTTGGATAGATATTCGGTATATTCGAATAACCTTTTCCAAGGGAAAGAGCTCATGAAAGAAGGGGAGTATAAAAGAGCTCAAGGATACTTTGCTGAATCTGTTAAGGCTGAAAAAGATTCTACTGCCCTTGTGTATCTTGCGGCGAGCTATTATAAACTGAATGACCTTGATAATGCCGAGAAGGTTGTTTTAGAAGCAGAAAATATTGGCGTCAACAGTATTAGTTACCTGCGGATCATCGGCTATAAAGCCCTTATTCTCCTGAAGAAAAATGATGCGGGAGGTTTAAGGGCCCTTGGAGATTATATAACCCTCTACGGGTATCTTTATCCCCTTGAAAGCATAGAAGAAGTAAAAAAGATGTACAGCAGGCAGAAGGTAGACATTGAACGGTTGGATAAATTGATAGATGAACAGATAAAAGATTATGAACAGGACATGGAGTTGTTTATTAATTGGCAAGTAGGTTTCCGCGACCGTAATTCAGGAAGCGGCGATATGCACTAAGCGTGTAGCCAAAAATATTTTTTCCAGGTAAAAATGGGTATATTTGATAAGATAAAAAACGGTTTAGCTCGTACAAGAGACCAACTTGTAACGAGGATGGAATGGGCTGTGAAGGGGAAGCCTATCGATGAAGATGCCTTTAATGAAATAGAAGAGGCATTGATTCTATCCGATGCGGGCATTGAGACAACGGAAACCCTTGTAAACGCTTTGAAGGAAAGGTGGAAAAGGGGGCAGATAAAGACTACCGATGACATTAAAAGCTCTATGATTGAAGAGGTTGGGAGCCTTCTCATACCTGTTGAAGCGTCCATAGCGACACACAAATACAAGCCCTTTGTCATACTTACCCTTGGCGTCAATGGTGTTGGAAAGACAACAACTATTGCCAAGATTGCGAGGACATATCAGGAGTCCGGAAAAAGTGTATTGCTGGGCGCCTGTGATACCTTCAGGGCTGCAGCGATAGAACAGCTTGAGGAATGGGCAAAGAGGCTCAACATTGATGTGGTGAAGCACAAAGAGGGCTCAGACCCGGCTGCGGTTGCCTATGATGCCACAAAAGCCGCCAGGGCAAGGGAGGTGGATGTGCTCATCCTCGATACTGCCGGCAGACTTCATACGAAAGCCAATCTCATGGAAGAGATGAAAAAAATAAAGCGTGTTGTGGGGAAGGAAATGGATGGCGCACCCCATGAAACCCTCCTCATAGTTGATGCAACGAACGGGCAGAATGTTATTGCTCAGGCCAGGACGTTCAATGAAGCGCTGAATGTTACGGGTATCGTTATAACGAAGCTTGACGGAACGGCAAAAGGAGGATTCATCCTCCCCATTGCACATCTTTTAAAAATTCCGATACGTTATGTTGGCGTGGGGGAACAGTTTGACGACCTCATACCATTCAATGCAAAGGATTTTTCAAAAGCCCTGATCGAATAAAACCGTTTTTGGCCCGGATTTTTCATTAATACCAACTTGCCGTCAATTGCTAAACGAACTACTTGATTGCGGGAGAGCACGCATCCCCTCGCACTTCCGCACTACTCTCCCGACCGTTGCAGGACTTGCATCGCTTGATGTGCAAGTGCGGAGGCTGCCCGAGGATGTTCATGCCTGCACATCACCCCACAATGCGGGGACACTCTCCGCCAACCGCCGGCCACCCGTGTCGTACCTCCACAAGTGCCCGGCTGAAGACAGGGTGGCCTGCGGTCGTTCCGTGAGCCATGCTCAGGGAAGGCGCCCCCGTTTTAATTTATTGAATGACGGCGACTTGAGACGTTTGCACGGTAAATTACCGTCAAACGCCTCAATATTATGATTCATCTGAGTTATTTCCCCGCAGGCTGTCATTAAAAAGCTCCATAAAGATACATTAAGCGTTTGATAAAGGAAAGGTGAATTTATACTGAGCCGTAGTAAAAATACTATCTGATTGTGTTTATTAATTTGCCGCAGGAGGGGGCGACGCAAGCCCCGGCACATAGAGGCAAGACAGGCGAAAGTTATTGATAATAGTCTGAAACCGTATTATAACTGATATGTTACTTTCCAAAACAAATACAGGTGTTTATGTACGCAAGACACGTCAAGGGACTTTTGTGGGTATGGTGTATATTATTGTTCCTTTCTGTATCCGCAGCCCATACAGCAGATCCCGATATACAGATCATCGGCAGTATCAGATACTCCTCCGG
>Ga0209749_1000639_pt1 | contig 42800 bp, 29 predicted proteins | sample EPASupsiteSAE347_FD_187267 | JGI IMG/M metagenome (GOLD analysis project Ga0209749, IMG submission 187267) | Bioremediated contaminated groundwater from EPA Superfund site, New Mexico - Sample SAE3-47 (SPAdes) (version 2) | ecosystem: Environmental > Aquatic > Deep subsurface > Groundwater >...
AGCATTAACTTATAGCGACAGGAAAGAAATTTTCCGCTGATAACGTCTTCGGCATAGGCGCTCAGGGTCGTCAGGTCGGGATAATCATCGAAGGAATAGGAACGATGGGAAGAATATTGGCCGTAATAGGGATGTTTTTCGTCGATCACCAATCCCTGGCCGGTGTTTTTCTCATAATTTACTTCTGTGCCAAATAGGAGATCATGTTTCACTCTGGCAGTATTCAGGATCAGTTTGCGCTGAATGCGACCGGAAATTTTCCACTCTTCACCGATTTCTTGCATCTTACCGATAAATCCGGGCAGGATCTTTATCAGGGTCGTGTCGATGGTCTGATACGATGTGCCTGTACCGGTAATGACGGTATCAATCAGGGTTGTATCGTACTCGACGTTGAAATTTTCTGCAACCCATTTCGAATGGTAATTATTTTTTTTGTCGAGATTAACAGAAAAAGCGCCATTCCAGGTTCTGTTTGCGTCTTGTTTGTATACAAAGTCGAAATTACTGGTCGCTAAAAAGCCCTTATCGTAAGAAGCGGATTGAAAGGCATCGGTTGGTTTTTCATTGTCAATTAATTTTGTCAGACTGCCGCCGAAATGCGTTTCCAGACGTTTGTTCAGATAATCGCCGGATAGGTTACCGCTGACATGAATGCGTTGAAACTCATCGCCTTCCTTGCGCCGGTCGCGCTCGCTGTACCCGTAATTCAGGTGATAATCCAGCACCGAACGCCCCAGATTTACGCCGTGCGAAAAACTGGCGGTCTTGGTGTCTGGATTGATTTTTGCGTTGAGTTTCGGAGCAGTCCGGCCGATCTTGGTTTCGACCTTGATGACACCACTGGCGAAGTTGCCGTATTCGACGGAAGGAATGCCGGTAATGACCTCGACCGATTTGATATTATCAGCCGGAATAATACGTAAATCCAAGCCGCTGACCGCTGAACCCGACAGGTAGCTAGAAGAAGAATTCGCATCGGTCGATATCTGGTTGCCGTTAACAATGATGGCCGAACCGAAAGACTCCACTTGTCCCCAAACGGCGTTCGATTTAACGGAGCGCAATCCGACCTCCGACTTTGTAGACAGACCCGGATTTTGCGACTTGTCCACACCCGGAACCAGGGTCAAAAGGTCTCCGAGGCTGGTCGCCTGCATATGTTCAATTTCGCCGGTGTCGATCTTGCGGGTTGTGACCGGAGATTCGGGTATCAGTTCCTTCTGTACCGAACGAACTTCGATTCCACCGAGCATGAAACAGTAGTCGCTGGCCGATTTGCCCTCGTGTACCAGCAATTTAACATTGATCGTATAAGTTTGTCCTTCTTCAATTTTCAGATCAAAAAGGACATTTTTAAAAAAGCCGTCATGCACCGCTTCGATATTGTAGACTCCGGTAGCCACGTTAGTCATAATGAACTGCCCGGTTTTGTCGGAAACCGTGGTGCGCGAAAAGTCCGGATCGTTCCGCTTCTGGAGAATTACCAGGGCGTCGGGGATGTTTTTTTTCTCCATCTGGCAGGTAATTTTCCCGGTAATAGTCGAGGTTATTCCAGGAATGGTCAGGCAAACCAACATCAGAATTGTAATGATTCGCTTGTTCATATTCAACCGGCTCGTTTATTTAAATTCATCCAGCGCATCAGGCGCAATATCGCCCGACACAGCCAGAATGTAATTATCGGTATTGAGATATTTATTGGCGGCGCGCTGAATATCGGCTTTGGTGACCGCCAGAATTCTCTGTTTGCTCTGATCGAAATAATCCAATGGTTGTTTATTCTGAATCAGGTCAAAAATTATCAATCCTATTTCATCCGGCGTGCGGGTATTCATGCTCAGCATGGCAATACTGCGGGCCTTGGCCTTTTCCAATTCCTCGTCTGTTACGCCATATTTTTGCACTTTATCGATTTCATTGAAAATGCCGTGAATCATCTTGCTGAGGTTGGCTTTGTCTAATTCGGTGCGGATATTCCAGTAACCGCCCTGATCCCGAATCCACAGGTTGCTTTTAATGCCATAACTCAAGCCCTGTTTGTCGCGTAATTCCTTGCCCATGCGGGAGGTCAGAGAACTGCCGCATAAGATCGATTCCAGTAGTTTGAGAGGCTGAATATCAGGATTGTCGACCTTGATGCCACCCTCGATCGGATTGATAGCGAGGTCGACCCGGCACTGTTTATATTCCGGATTTCCGAAAACGTATACGGTTTTACCTTTGATGGCTTTGGCTTTTTGAAATGCCAGGTGCGGATCACCGGACTTGTGTTTCCACTGGCCGTAGGTTTCATTCAGCTTGGCAACAATCTCTTTCTTATTAAAATCGCCAACGACCATCAGGCTCAGATTATCCGGCGAGTAATATTTGGCGTGAAAATTCCGCAGATCCTGACTGGTCATGGTATTGAAAGTTTCCGGATCGCCGGCATACGGCAGGGAATACTGATGACCCTCGAATACTTTTTCATACATCGTGTAGAAAGCCTTCATCCGATCGGTTTCTTTGTATTCGCGGGCGGATTTAATGAGAGACGGTCGCACCTTTTCAATCTCGGACTCGGGGAAAATCGGCTGAGTCACTATTTCAAAATTGGCTTTTAGGATTTTGTCGAAATCTTTGGATAAACCGTAACCCTGGAAAACGATCTTGTTCCAGCTTTGGCTAAGATCGAATGAATACGGTGTGAACGACCGCTCTTCGAGTAAGTCTTCATATTTGCGGTTGGTGGTTCCGCGTGCAATAAGGCCGACCGTCATTTGCCGAATGCCAGGATGCAGGTTTTCTTCCTCCATGCGGCCGGTCTCGATATTTCCGATCAGCATTATGGTCTGAAAATCGTGATTTTCCAGTAAGTAAACCGGAATACCATTTTTAAGTTTGACAATGGCAATCAGTGGTGAAATCGGATTTGGTGAAATGACCTCTTCCAGTTTAGGGAAATAGATTTGGCGGACTTCCGGATTCAAAACGATGTCCTTTGTTTCTATTATTTGTTCCGGTTCGGTTATTGGCACCAACGTTTCATTTTCTTCCCCTTCATCAATAGGTTCCCGCCTGGACCTGGCAGTCGTATCCGGATGCGAATAACTGGCGACGAAGTTGTTGGTTTTCAGATATTTGTTAACCACGCGCATGACATCGTCGGGGGTAACTGCCATGACTAATTGGTTCCACTGATTGATATAATGCCAGTTAAAAAAATTGTCGTATGTTCCAATCAGCCCTCCGATTTCGTCGTTATGTTGATTGCTGGTCAGTTCGTTATAAATGATCCGATTTTTGATTTTTTGCAGGTCGTATTCCAGAACAGGAGTCGTGGCTAAACTGTCGATTTCTCTCTGGATTAAAGCCTCGACCTCGCTAATTTTGGCGGTCGGCATCAGGCTGGCGGTGAGATTGAAAGTCGAAGGATCTTTGGTGAAAGAGAGTCCGGCCGTCGCCGATTCGCACACTCTTTTTTCGCGGTGCAATTTTTTATTTAGACGGGATGTCGAGCTGCGGGCTCCCAGAACCTGGCCGGCGACGTACAGTACCGGACCGTCGGCCTCAAACCTGGTTGGCGCTTCAAAATAATACTGAATGGATTCGTTAAGGATATCGGAGTGAACAAAGTCTAGCGTTTTCTTGCCGGTTTGTGGCACCCGGTAAAAGCTCATTGCCGGTAGTTCTGGTCCGCGCGGGATTTTACCGAAATAGGATTTGACCTTCTTCAAGATCGCGGCCGTTTCAAAGTCGCCGGTCAACACGAGCGTGGCATTATTAGGCGTATAGTAAGTCCGGTAATATTTATAAGCATCGTCACGCTTGGCATTGCGAATATCATTCATCCAACCGATCACCGGATTACGATAAGGATGGTTCTTGTACAACAGGGTGTTGAGTTCTTCGCGCCGAATTCCGGTCGCACTGTTTTCAGTGCGCTGTTTGCGTTCTTCGGCAATAACGTTGATCTCAGATTGAAATTCAGCCGGATCGAAGGCGCATTTATACATTCGCTCCGATTCAATATCGAAAGCCAGGTCGATTATATTTTTCGGTAAAAGTTCATAGTAAACCGTAATGTCTGATGATGTGTAAGCATTATAAATGCCGCCGTTGGCGCTGATTAATTCGGAGATCGTGCCTTTCGGGAAGCGATCCGTGCCCTTGAACATCATGTGTTCAACGATATGGCTGATACCGGTCTGGCCGAATGGTTCGTATTTCGAGCCGACGTTATAAGTTAATTGGGAGTAGATAACCGGGGCGTTGTGCATTTCATAGGTAATGACTTTTAATCCGTTATCCAATGTGTATTCTTTGACACGCGACTCATCGAGAGCCAGTAAGCTCGATATGCCAGCAATTGTTACCAGTCCCAAACAGATCAATCGTGGTATATATTTCATCAAAGGCAGATCCTATTTTGTTTGTATTAATTTTTAAAAAGCCCAACAAATCTATTCAATTATTGCTAAGGAATCAATGGTATACTAACTTTCGCCGTTACTTAAAAAACATTAAAACAAGGTAAAGCATGGAAAATGTAATCGAATGTACCAATCTGACGCACCGATACGGCTCCAAATTGGTGTTGAATGATTTGAATTTTATCGTTAAAAAAGGGCGCATTTTCGGCTTGCTGGGAAAGAACGGGATGGGAAAAACCACGACGATTAACATTCTGATGGGATTTCTAAGACCGACCAGCGGGCAGTGTATGGTGCTCGGTGAAAACTCGCATAGTTTATCTCCCAAAACACGAACTCGTATCGGACTTTTGCATGAGGGACACCTGGCGTATGATTTCATGAGCGTAACCCAGATAGAAAAATTCTATGCGAGTTTCTACCCGGCCTGGCGAAAGGAATTTTATTACGAGTTAATCGATAAAATGGGAGTGTCGCATGACCATAAGTTATCCAAAATGTCCTGTGGTCAGCGTTCTCAGGTAGCCCTGGGGCTGATTCTGGCGCAAAATCCGGAACTGATGATTCTGGATGATTATTCGATGGGCCTCGACGCCGGATACCGCGCCCTATTTCTGGATTTCTTACAGGCTTTTGTTCAGGAAAATAAGAAAACGGTATTAATTACGTCGCATATCATTCAGGACCTGGAAAAAATTATCGATGAAACCCTGATAATCGGTCGTCAGAAAGTGCTCCTCCAGATGACGATCCGGGAATTTATGCGGACGTTTCACCGTTATTCCTTTCAATCCTCCCGGTCAGATCTGATGCTGGAACAGGATGATTTCATTAAGAACTACGAAAACATCAAGAATAAATTCACGGTCTATACATTTGCTACCGTTGATGATTGTCAGAAATACCTGCAAAATCACGGAATTGAATTCGCCGATTTTCAGGAAATTCCCATGACATTGGAAGAAGCATTTATTGGATTAACCGGAAAATATTAGGGGTTTGACGATGTATAAATCATTACTATATAAAGAATGGCTGAAGATTCGGTATTTTCTGCTCGGATATTGTATCATCTTTCTTTTTATTGCAGGGTATCTTTTTCTGGATATTCGTCACATGCTGACCATGGGAAAACCAATTGAAATCTGGCTTTACATTATCCAGTACAAAATGTTGTTTTATAGAATTGTAAAATTTATTCCGCTTCTGGGCGGAATTTTGATGGGGCTGACGCAATTTGGGCCGGAAATGACTAAAAACCGATTCCGGTTGTCGTTTCACCTGCCACTGCCGGAAATTAAAATGTTATTGTTTACGATAGGTGTCGGATCGGGAGTTTTCCTGATAATCAATCTATTTTTCTATGGCGGAATTCTGCTTGTAGTGGCTAAATATTTTGCAAGCGAAATAGTGATCAGCACTGCAAAAACGATACTGCCTTGGTTTCTATCCGGGATGGCCGGATATTTCTCTACGGCGGCAATAACGGTCGAACATTCCTGGAAATATCGGATTATACTGATATTGGTTGCCGGCGGATTGATTAGTCTGATGTTGAGTGAACGTGGTTATGAAGAACATGTGTTTGTCATATGGCAATATATAATTATTATTGTTATGCTTGCGGTTACAATTATTTTTCCGGGTTACCGTTTAAGGAAAGGGAGCAAGTGATGCCTACAAAAATTTCCCGTTATATGTTCATCCTCCTTTTTATTCTAATGGCGGCCGTTTACCTGCCCGAGTTTTATTGGAAAATTTTCGGCAGGCGTCCCGATTATATAGCTGTTCAATACAGCCCGATTGTCAGGCAATTCGTCATCCAAAGGACGCTGAGCTATATGAAGACCGAATATTTTGATTTAAAAGGCAATTCGTATTCCCAGATCGAATTTGAAAAATTGTTACCGTTTCATTATTACCTGGATTTGGATAAATGGAATATCCTGCCCGAAAAAGTTCAGAATATACCGATCGATATATCGACTATCCGCAAAAAGTCCCAGCATTTTTTTCAGCGCCCGGTCAATCTGCACGATTCCTCAATTCAACTTTTTCCATTGTTTGGATCGGAATTGGATTTTGCCAGAATAGTATTGCCGGATGAGGTTTTCAGAATCAATGACCGGATGGAATTTATTGATGTCCGCAAAAATATCATCAACGAGGGACGGACTTCTGACTTTACAGCTGCTCTCAAGAATGCCGGCTTTGCGTTTCCGGCTAAAATAATTGCCGGGAATCCCACCATACGCAAACCTTTCGATGAGGGTTACTTTATTGTTGATGCGGCCGGATCCGTTTTTCATGTTAAAACGATCAAGAACAAACCTTTCTGTAAAAAAACCGCAATTAGCCCGGATCTCGGAATTCGTTATATCTCCATTGCAGAGGATCAGCGTCGCGAATTTTACGGGTATTTATTTACAAATTCAGACGAGGTTTACCTGATTACGTACGATAATTATAAACTGATTCGTCTGCCGCTGAAAGATTTTACTGCGGACGAAATGACCCTGCGGTTTTTTGCCGATCCGCTTTACCGGGTGATTTCATATTTTAATTCTGAAAAAACATACGGTGTCGTTACAGACCTGAAGTATAATCTGGTTGATTCGTGTTTTATGGATATGGTCCCATTCGAAAAAACGATGATCGGAAGGATCGATAAGGGATTGTTTCCGTTTAAAATCGAAACTGAATCGGAGAACAGTATTTATAAAAGTTTTAGACTGAGACCGAGCGGCAATCTCGGTCTCATCGGTATGGCCGTTTCTCTTTTACTATTCGTTTTTATAAAATATGTTTATAGAAGAGAAAAACTAAGTGATAATCCTCTGGATTTAGTAATAGTCGCTCTGACCGGAATTTATGGATTGCTGGCGGTGCTGGTAATCAGGCCGGAGATCTGGGATAAAAGCGCCGATCCGTTCGGATATTGAACCATTAACAAAGAATTGCTTTGCTGGTTTGAGTTTCCGAAATTTGATTTCGGTGAAAGTTATTAAATAAAAGCGAAGAGACAATGCAGGAAAATATTAAAGAGTGGTATCGTCCGGGCAGTGTGGACGAAGTTTTGAATATCATACGGAGCGATCAGGGCATTCCTTATGCCGGCGGGACCGGTTTGAAAAACAGTCCGGTTGCGGGATTGATCGACCTGCGGCGGTTGAATCTGAATTACATCAATGAAAATTCATCCGGTAAGATGATAGGCGCCTGTACACATTTCAATGAAATCGCGAATTATACTTGGCCGGATAGTCGCAGGATTCTAGGGCAGGCCGCCGGACAGGCGGCTTCCAATCCTTTGCGAAATCTGATAACCATCGGCGGCTCGCTGGCTTTCCGGCCGGTCTGGTCGAATGTGCCGACGCCGCTTCTGGCGCTAAATGCTTCCGTGAAAGCCGTCGGAGCTCAGGCCGCTGAATATTCGATTACCGATTTCCTGCAACTAAAGCGCAGTAGTAAATTTTTCATTACGGAAATTGACATTCCGCCCGCGCCCGGCTTTGGCGTGTATCACCGCTTTGCCCGGACACGCTTCGACTATTCGGCGCTGGATTTAGCCGTGTATATTGAAGTCCAATCCGGCGCTATCGTACTCTGCCGCATTGCGATTGGTAATGCGATTCCGGTGGCTATCCGATTAATAAATGTCGAAAATCGGTTGACGGGTTTGTCGATTAATGATTCGCAGATACCCGCGATTATCAATGCCGTGGAAATAAAACCGGGACACAATCCGAATTTCAGCCGCGAGTTCTTGCTCAATATGCTGCGAACCGAACTGTTGCGCGCGTTCACTAAAATCAGGGAGCAGGTCGATGCAAATTAAACTGACTATCAATGGAAAGTTAAAGTCGCTGGTAATTCATCCGGGCGAAAATCTGCTGGAAACCATGCGGAACAACGGCTATACCGGCGTGAAATACGGTTGCGGCACGGGTGATTGCGGAGCCTGCGTCGTATTGTTGAACAACAAACCGGTCAATTCCTGTCAGGTGCTGACGGCGGCCATAGATGGCGAATCCGTTACGACCATCGAAGGCATCGGCACCATGGACAAACCGCATCCGATTCAGGAAGAATTGGTCGAAGCCGGAGCTGTACAATGTGGCTACTGCACTCCCGGCGTCGTGCTTTCGGCTTATGCTTTACTGCAGGTCAATCCACAGCCTACCGAAGACGAAATCAAGACGGCTCTCGACGGGCATCTCTGTCGCTGTACCGGCTACGTCAAGATTATCGAAGGGGTGAAGAATGCCGCTCGAAGAGTTCATTAGTTGCGGGTTCCGAGTTTCGAGTTCTGAGCTGAACTTGGATTATAACAAAAACAAAAAAGTTTGAGTACTTTTAAGACATATCAGGATATTGAAACCTGGCAGAAAGCCAGGGAGTTGACAAACCAAATATATTTACTTACCAGTCGAGGGGAATTTCATAAGGATTACGCTTTAATCGATCAATTACGCCGAGCTTGTATTTCTGTGATGAGTAATATCGCCGAGGGATTCGAACGCAGTCGTCCCAAAGAATTTGTTCAGTTTCTATTGTATGCAAAAGGATCGACCGGAGAAATTTCGACTCAACTAATCATTGCTGCCGATCAACAATATGTCAATTCAGCGGAGTATGAGCAACTATCTGCTTTAACTGATGAGATCGGAAAAATGATAGGTGGTCTCATCGCTTATTTACGAAAAGAAAAACGATAGGATTATCGATGAATAAAACCCGCAACCCGCAACTCGTAACTCGTAACTCGCAACTCGTAACAGTTAATCAGTCTGTTAAGAAAATCGACGGCCTGTCGCTCGCCACCGGGCGGGCCTTGTTCACGGATGATTTTCCGATGGCGGATGTGGCCTATGTGAAATTCCTCTATTCGCCGCATGCCCATGCCCGCATAATTTACATCGACACAAGTGCCGCGGAGAAAATGCCGGGTGTCCTGGATATTGCGCATTTCGGTAATGTACCGGCGATATTGTACACCACGGCCGGACAGGGTTATCCGGAACCGTCGCCATACGATACGGTTATGTTCGATTCGAAGATGCGTTTCGTGGGCGACAAAGTCGCAGCGGTTTTAGCCGAGACGCCGGAAATCGCCGCAGCTGCCGTTGCGCAGATTAAAGTCGAATACGAAATATTGCCGGCGCTTTTTGATTATGAAAAAGCCATGGATGCCGGCGCACCGGTTCTGCATTCCGAACCGGGCAAAGGTTATCCGGCCGGCATGCCCTACGAAGCTGAACGCAATCTTTGCGCGGAAGTCGATATTAACGTCGGCGATATGGAAAAAGGCTTAGCCGAAAGCGATCTGACATTTGACGAGACCTTTTATTCGCATTATGCTTCACACGCCATGATCGAACCGCATGCCGTTTTGAGTTATCTTGATGAAAAAAACCGGCTGGTGATTGTCACCACCACGCAGGTTCCGTTTCATGCCCGCCGGATTTGCGCCATGCTTTTACAGATTCCGGAGAAAAAGATACGCGTCATCAAGCCGCGCATCGGCGGCGGTTTCGGCTGTAAACAGGAAGTATTCCTGGAATATTTTGCCGGATTGTTCACGCTACGCACCGGCCGCCCGGTGAAAATCGTTCTCACGCGCGCCGAAGTATTGCGGGCGTCGCGCTTTCGCCATCCGATGCGAATCAGGATGCGCACCGGTGTGCGGAAGGACGGCACGATTAACGCCATCTGGATCGACGCGCTGATGAACAACGGCGCTTACGGCGCGCATGGGCTGACGGTGCTTTCCAATGCCGGGTCCAAGGTTCTGCCATTGATTAACAAAGCGCCGCATCAGCGTTTTACAGGCAAAACCGTCTATACCAATCTGCCGGTGGCTGGCGCCTATCGCGGCTATGGTGCGACGCAGGGTTATTTTGCCCTGAACCAGATGATGGATGTCATCGCCCGCCGATTGAACAATGACGTCGTCGAACTTTTCCGAAAAAATTGTATCCGGCTCGGCGAAACCTCACCGATTTTCGAAAAACTCGGCGAAGGCAAGGAAGGCGTAGCCATGAGCATTGAATCCTGCGGCCTGGAGCAATGTATCGAGGCCGGCCTGAAAGAGATCGACTGGTACAACCGCCGCGGTAAGCAAATTCGTAACGGCACCAAAGTTCGTGGCCTTGGCATGGCATGTATGATGCAGGGCAGCGGCATTCCGCGGGTCGATATGGGCGCGGCCTATATTAAAATGAATGACGACGGTTCGTTCAATCTGCATATCGGTGCGACCGACATCGGCACTGGTTCCGATACCGTGCTGGCTCAAATCGCCGCCGAGACCCTCGGCGTGCAGGTGGATGATATTATCGTCTGTTCTTCCGATACCGATTTTACGCCGTTCGATGTCGGCGCCTACGCCAGCTCGACAACCTATATTTCCGGCGAGGCCGTGCGCAAATGCGCCGCGGAAGTCGCGCAACAAATCCTGCAAGTTGCCGCGGAAATGTCCGGTCAGCCGCTCGCGAATCTGAAAATCGCGGATAAGCAGGTCATTTGGCCTGCCAACTCTGCGGGAGCAGGCGGGCCGGGCGGAGCGCTGACCTTCCGGGCCATTTGCCAGTATGCCCTTTATACCGAGAATCAATTCCAGATTCAGGCAGTCGCTTCCAATATCTCGCAGGTTTCGCCGCCGCCATTTGCGGCCAATTTCGTTGAAGTCGAGGTTGACACGGCTACCGGGGTCGTTCAGGTCATTAAATACGTTTCGGCGGTCGATTGCGGCACGGCGATCAATCCTAAATTAGCCGAAGGCCAGGTTGAAGGCGCGGTCGTCAACGGCATTTCCTGGGCCTTGACCGAAGAATTCCGTTTCAGCGAGTCCGGCGCGCAGATGAACACGGATTTCGGGCGCTACAAGATTTTCACCGCCGCCGACATCCCTGAAATGAAAACTTTCATCATTCCAACCTATGATCCGAACGGCCCGTACGGCGCCAAGTCGGTCAGCGAAATAGCGATCAACGGCCCGGCGCCGGCGATCGCCAATGCGATTTACGATGCGATCGGGATCCGTTTTAAAGAATTGCCGATTACGGCCGAGAAGGTGTTCCAGGCGCTGAAAAATAAGTAAACCGCGGAGAGCGCTGAGAACGCGGAGATTTTTGACAAGATTAATCCTACCTTTGGCGGGACAGACGAGATTGACAGGATAATTAATCCTGCTATGTCATTCTGAATGAGGAGTCCGTCGACTAACGGGCGATAAGTGAAGAATCGGATTAGTAGTTAGGGAAACTTTTAGTGTAATTGGATTGCACCAACAACGTTGATGCTTGCTGACGCAGTTTGCAAATTTATCTATTGACATTTTACGAAGAATATTCCCATTAAACGTCTAAAAAAACTTTGTACATCTTAATTATTTTATGTAAAGTTACATCAGATATTTACTACTTAGTTTGAAGGGATGTTAGCAAGTGGTAAAACGTATTAAGGATTTGGTTACGGATGGGGAAACGGAATGGCTAAAGTAAAATTGCGTTTTGCATTGGATAAATTTTCGGATAAAATAGCCGAAAAACTGTTTATTTCTAAATATTTTATCTTTATCACTGCTCTCTTTCTGGCCGATTGTGATACGACTCCGTCTCTGCGTTTTCCCAACGGAACAATTGTCGAGGTGAAAATTTACGAACTTGCCATCACCGACACCTGTAATGTTGTTACGTTTGAAGACGGTATTTTCCGGATTAATTCTTTTGATGATTCTCTGCTTAGCAGGATTGATACTATCTATTACCGGGAACCGGATGTCTCGTTATATAAACCGGTATTCGGACGCATTGATCAGGTCATCACTAATAGTCGCGAGCCCGAGATTAAAGAACTGTATCGTTTTAAGAATAATAAAGCAGTGTTTCTGGTTGGTTATGTTACCGGTGATCCAATCCATCCATATACTCTTTTCGATCCACCAATCGTTATTCTGTCTTCATATAGAACTTCTCAAGATTCATCGGTCTCAACGATGCTTACCTTGGATGAGAAGGGAAATAAGACCGGGGATGGGGTGAAAGTAAAATCAGTCGTGAGCCTGAAGAAACGCGGCAAAATGTTAATGAATGAGATGAAAGAAGAAGGTTTCATGTATGAATTGACAATCGCCCAGGATGCCGTGGTAAATTTCGGCGAACATGGGCTGATTGTTCCGGAAGCTATCATAATATCGAGTAAACTCTTTTACGTTGAGAACCACGGTTTGATGGCCGAGTGGGGACTTCGCACCCGGCCAAAACAGATAGAAAATATACCTAGTGAGCCGGAAAGGGAAACCTATCTTGAATTCAATACTAATTCAACCATAAATAGAGGGGTAAGATAAAATGAAGAAAACGATAATGCTATGTTTATTACCAATATTCTTTCTGATTTTCACCGGCACGCGGGCAGTGCAGGCACAACAGCTCATACAAAGCTTTATTGAAGCCAATTCGGTTGGCTATTCTCAATTAGGTTTTTCCGTGTCCGGAGTAGGTGATGTTAATAATGACGAATATGCCGATGTGATTATCGGGGCTATAGGTTATTTTTCAAATACTGGCCAAGCTTTTATCTATTACGGTGGCAGTAATATGGATAACAGAGCGGATGTGACGCTGACCGGAGAAATATCCGGTAAGGAATTTGGATATTCTGTATCCGGGACTGACGATGTCAACGCCGACGGTTATGATGATGTGATTGTCGGTACTTATAGTGGTAGTAGGGCATATATTTATTTCGGTAGTAGCAATATGGATAATGTAGTGGATGTGACGTTGGCCGGAGACGGATTTGATCGATTTGGTTTTTCTGTATCCGGAGCGTGTGATGTAAATAACGATGGTTATGCTGATGTGATTGTCGGTACCTTTAATTCAAACGGGGCTTATATTTATTACGGTGGTAGCAGTATGGATAATATTGCGGATGTAACGGTTAATGGAGAAGGAACAAACAATCTGTTCGGTTGTTCCGTATCTAGGGCAGGGGATGTCAATAATGACGGTTATTCTGATGTGATTGTTGGAGCTCCTTCCCATACCGGTCGGGCTTATATTTATTACGGTGGTAGCAGTATGGATAATATCGCGGAAGTAACGGTTAATGGAGAAGGAACAGACAATCTGTTCGGTTGTTCCGTATCTAGGGCAGGGGATGTCAATAATGACGGTTATGCCGATGTTATTATCGGAGCTTCTAACTGTTCTGACCATACTGGCGGGGCATATATTTATTACGGTGGTGACAATATGGATAACATTGTGGATGTGACGTTAAGTGGAGAAGAGTTGAGTAACTTCGGCTATTCCGTATCCGGAGCCGTGGATGTCAATAACGATGGCTATTCTGATGTGATTGTTGGAGCTCCTAATGCCTATGCCGGCGGCCGGGCTTATATTTATCATGGCGGTAGCAATATGGATAACACTGCGGACGTGACGCTTTTCCTAGAAGAAAGTGGTGGTTTTTTAGGCTATACTGTATCCGGGGCGGGGGATGTCAATAACGACGGTTACGCGGATGTGATTGTCGGAGCTTATCGTAATGCCGGCCGGGCTTATATTTATCATGGCGGTAGCAATATGGATAACACTGCGGATGTGACGTTAAGTGGAGAAGAGTGGAGTAACTTCGGCTATTCCGTATCCGGAGCCGGAGATGTCAATAACGATGGCTATGCTGATGTGATTGTCGGCGCTTATTACTATTCTAACCCTCTCGGTCGAGCATATATATATTTTGGGGGAAACCAAATGGATAATACTGCAGATGTAACACTAAGCGGAGCAGAACGAGACAGGTATTTCGGCTATTCAGTTTCCGGGGTTGGCGATGTTAATAACGATGGGTACGCGGACGTGATTATCAGGGCTTATCATAATGCCTCTGCCGGCCGGGCTTATATTTATTATGGCGGTAGCAATATGAATAACACTGCGGATGTGATACTGACCGGAGAAGGAACTTCTAATCAATTCGGTTATTCAGTATCCGGGGCGGATGATGTCAATAACGATGGGTATGATGATGTGATTATTGGGGCAATTGACTATAATTCTTCTACTGGCCGGGCTTATATTTATTACGGCGGCTATAATATGGATAACACTGCGGATTTGACACTGACCGGAGAAGGAACTTCTAATCAATTCGGTTATTCCGTATCCGGGGCGGGTGATGTCAATAACGATGGGTATGCCGAAGTAATCATTGGGGCATCTGGTTATCCAAAGAATGGAAAAGCTTATATCTATGCATTTGACAGCACTTCACAAAAGATAGAAATAACATCTGCCCATGTTACCTGTGAGTTTGGTTTACGTGCTCCTTATCCGAATCCCTTTAATCCGAGCGTAACTCTGAGTTATTCTCTGACCAATGATGTTCAGACCAGTTTGAAAGTCTACAACATGCGTGGTCAGTTAGTCGCGATCTTGGTTGATTCTTACCAGAACGGTGGAACTTATTCGTTGAACTGGCAGCCGCAAAACCTGAGCACCGGGATTTACATAGTGCGACTGGAATCTGGCAACAAGACCAATATGAAGAAAGTGGTCTTTGTGAAATAGAGGATGCACCAACACTGTTGGCGCACTCCCAAAAAAGAAATAATCAGATGAAATCCGCGTCAATCCACGGCTGACAATTACAGCGGTAAACTGCCCATAACATAAAAGGAATATCCACCACCAAGTCCGGTGGAATATCCTGTACATGCTTCCGCTGAGACTCCCTTTTCAGTTATTACCGTAATTTCACCGTCCTGCATATTCGTTATTTTATGCCGCCAGGTGGAGACCGACGTGCCGCCTTTTATAAAAATTTGTCCCAAAATGCCGATACTGACCGGAATTTTGGGCAAATCGTATTTTAGATCCAATTGTACAGATTCACCCCATTTATGGAAAAAGTAAATATCGCGCTTGTGGTAACTATCGAGAACTTTATCACTACCATCATCAGGCACAACCCAGGTTTCAGTAAGCATATGCCAGATGGATTTATCAGCATAACCAAGACCACAGCCGAATCCTAGCGAAGCTCGTCCTAGGTCAGATTCAAACACTGGTTTATAATAAGCAAAGCGAAAAAAATACCAGGTGTCTTCGTAGCTGGAGAAACCTTTACAATAGGCATTCCCGAGATTGACATAATACAGTGTCTTACTACGACTTGTCAAAACATTCGGTTTTCGGTCAATCATACCGAAAGCAAACATGAATCTGTGATTTCGGGTAAAAAAATGGACGAATGCTTCGGTTGGGATGCTTCCGATCGGGATGTTATTGTTTGTTCCACCACTTTCAACGCCCCAGGCACGCAAAAACTCACTGGGAATATCACCACTATCGATAAAACCAGGATCATAACGGTTTTGCTCCTTACCGTGCGCTAGAGTAACCCCAATACTCCTCTTGTTCCACCAATAATCCTGAGCTTGAAGCGGAGTCCAAAGATTTACGATAAATGTCAGAGACAGCGACATCAGAAAAAATAGACGCATAAATACCCCTCGTTTTAAAAGTATTATACGAAATTCTTCGGTTCGCAAGTTTACCTGTATTCAGTCTTTCAACGGGTTGATTTTATAAATAAATGCGATTAATAAACAAGAAAAATTTCAACATATTTCTCGCCATTATTTTGGCGCATATAGAATCTCGTGTTAAAAAGTTTGGCTAAATAAAATTATCGGATAAAATCCGCATCAATCCGATCCAGCGGATCTCCTGCGGAGCGGCGAGAAATTACAGCGCCAGCTTCTCGCGCAGAATCTTAATGATATTATCTTTCGGCAGGCGGATTTGTTCGAGAGTATCGCGGTCGCGCAAAGTCACACTGCCGTCCTGCAAAGTCTGCGAATCGATGGTGATTCCGAACGGCGTGCCAGCTTCATCCTGACGTCGATAACGCCGGCCGATGGAACCGGCCTGGTCATAAAAAGCCGCGCATGATTTCTTGACGTCGTTGAAAATGGCTTCGGCGATTTCCGGCATCCCGTCGCGGTTGACTAACGGCAGGATGGCGACTTTGGTCGGAGCCAGTTTCGGATTGAGCCGCAGAACGACGCGATCATGCTCGGTATCTTCCCAGTAAGCATCCGAAAGCACCGTCAGGATCGTGCGGTCCACACCCGCTGAGGTTTCAACGACGGCCGGGACGATATGCGTGTTCGTTTCGGTCTCGAAGTAATCTAATTTTTTCCCGCTGGCGTTGATATGCTGATCGAGATCGAAGGTTTGCCGGTCAGCGATGCCTTCCAGTTCCGACCATCCGAACGGGAATTTGTATTCGACGTCGGTGCAGGCTTTGGCGTAATGCGCCAGTTCGTCCTTGGCATGCGGTCGCAGGCGCAGATTTTCAGGGCGGACGCCGAGTTTTTTGTACCAGTTGAAGCGCTCGTTGACCCAGTACTCGTGCCAGCGCTGGCTATCTTCCTTTTTAACGAAGAATTCCATTTCCATTTGCTCGAATTCGCGCGAGCGGAAAATGAAATTGCCGGTCGTGATTTCGTTGCGGAACGCCTTGCCGATCTGGCCGATGCCGAAGGGCAGTTTGACGCGCGTCGTGGAGACGACATTGTCAAAGTTGACGAAAATGCCCTGGGCAGTTTCCGGGCGCAGGTAAACTTCCGCGGCCGAATCTTCCGACGGGCCGAAATGGGTCTTGAACATTAAATTGAATTGCCGGGCGGCCGAAAGTTCGGCACTGCCGCAGTTCGGACAGGCGATTTTCTCGAATTTGACAGTTTTTTGGCCACCGCAATACGGGCAGTCGGAATCGCGGTAATGCGCCGTTTCCATAGCGTATATATCCGGAAAATGCTGGGCGAACTCCTTTTTGACTTCAATCAACCCGTCATTGACGCGGAAATTGAAATCGCAGCCGGTGCACTTGAAATAGGCCGGGGCTTTGTCTTCGCGGAAACGCGCCTTGCATTTCTTGCAATCAATCAGCGGGTCGTGAAAATTGGCGACGTGCCCGGAGGCTTCCCAGACTTTCGGGTGCATCAGAATGGCGGCGTCCATGCCGACAACATCCTCGCGGCTGGTGATCATGTCGTGCCACCACTGGTCTTTGACGTGACGTTTCAGTTCGACGCCGAGCGGGCCGTAATCCCAGGTGCTGCTCAGTCCGCCGTAAATATCGCTGGACTGAAAGATAATGCCGCGCCGTTTGCACAGCGAGACCAATTTATCCATTTGTTCGTTACTGACTTGTTTTCCCATATTCTTTCCAAATAAATCCGCTATTATCTGTGTCTTGTTTCAATTTGAATTTTGAAATCTACAATTTGAATTTTGCAATTATCATTCGTCAGAGCTTTCCGTCTTGCATTTCGGGCAAATCAGCACTGCGCTGCCGTCGCGTTTCTGCTTGCGTTCCAGGAAGGTGCTGTCGCAATTGCCACAGGCGCGGACAACCGGCTCGTTCCAGGTGGCGAATTTGCAATTCGGATAGCGGTTGCAACCGTAAAATACTTTACTTTTCTTGGTGCGTTTCTGGACGAGTTGGCCGTCGCAGCCCGGTTCCGGGCAATTGATGTTCAGAGTAAATGGCTCGGTCGTTTTGCATTTCGGATAGGCTGTGCAGGCCCAGAATTTACCGAAGCGGCCTTCTTTGACGGCCATCGAACTGCCGCAATTCGGGCAGGTTTTATCCGAGACTTGCGTCACCGGCTCGGCGTTCAGCGGCCGGGTGTTTTTGCATTCCGGGAAAGCCGAGCAGGCTAAGAAACGCCCGTTGCGGCTCCATTTAATGACCATCGGCGCGCCGCATTTGTCGCAGACTTCCGCGGTCTTTTCCTGCAGGCCGGTTTTGATTTCCTGGCGCTGGGACTGGAGTTCGTCTAAGGCTTTGTGAAAGGGCTGATAGAATTCGCCGATGACCTTTTGCCATTCCTTGCGATTGCCCTCGACGTCGTCCAATTCGGCTTCCATCTGTGCCGTGAACTTGACGTTGAATATCTCGGGCATACCTTCGACGAGTAGTTTATTGACCGTCTTGCCGAGGTCGGTCGGGGCCAGATAGCCGCCTTTGCGTTCGACGTATTTGCGGGTGATGATGGTCGAAACGATGGTTGCGTAAGTGCTCGGGCGGCCGATGCCGAGATTGTCCAATTCCCTGATGAGCGTGCCTTCGGTAAAACGGGAAGGCGGCTCGGTGAATTTCTGCTCCGGCTTGAGTTCGAGCAGGGCCAGGGTATCATTTTTTTGAATTTTAAGCGGCAGGCCGTTTTTCTTTTCATCCTCGGCTTTTTCCTCACGCCAGGCCCGCAGGTAGCCGTCGAAGATCAGGTCGTTGCCGGTGGCGCGGAACAGATAATTGTCAGCGGTGACATCGATGGTTTTCTGTTTATACACGGCCGCGGCCATCTGGCAGGCGGCAAAACGGTTCCAGATCAATACATAGAGTTTTTTTTGCTCGAGCGAAAGATACTGCGCGACAGATTCGGGCGTGTTCTCAAAATGGGTCGGGCGGATGCCTTCGTGGGCGTCCTGCACGTTCTTTTTGGTCGTTTTGAAGTGACGCGGATTGGGCGGCAGAAACTCCGGACCGTACTGTCTTTCGATGTAATCGCGGACGCCGGTAATGGCTTCTTTGGAAATACGAACCGAATCGGTGCGCATGTAGGTTATCAGGCCGACCGGTTCACCGCCGATCTCGATGCCTTCATAAAGATCCTGGGCGATGCGCATGGTCCGTTCCGGCGAGAGGCGGAAGCGCCGGGTGGCTTCCTGCTGCAAAGTGCTGGTCGTGAACGGCGGAGCGGGCGATTTGGAGACTTCTTTCTCTTCGATGGCGCTGACCTGATAGGCCGCGGTCTTCAAAAAAGACAGATGCTTTTGAGTCTCGGCTTCATTACCCAGGTCGGCTTTCTTACCGTCGATTTTAACCAGTTTGACAGTGAGTTTTTCGGACTGTGGAGTCTGTAAGGTGGCGAAGATTTCCCAGAATTCACGTGGGATAAACCGCTCGACTTCGACTTCGCGTTCGCAGATGATGCGCACTGCCACGGATTGCACCCGGCCGGCGCTCAGTCCGCGGTAAAGCGTGCGCCACAGAAACGGGCTGACCTGGTAGCCGACTAAGCGGTCAAGCACGCGCCGCGCCTGCTGGGCATTTACCAAACTCAGGTCGATCTGGCGCGGATGAGCCAGTCCGTAGTGAATACCGCTTTCGGTAATTTCATTGAACAAGACCCGCTGAATGCGATCCGGCGGAACGTTCAGCGCTCCGGCGATATGCCAGGCGATGGCTTCGCCTTCGCGATCGGGATCGGGAGCCAGGTAGACCCGCCCGGCGGATTGCGCGGCCTCTTTCAAATTTTGAATGATCTTGGTTTTACCCTTGATCGTGATATATTTCGGTTTGAAATCGTGATTAAGGTCGATACCGAGTTCTTTTTCAGGTAAATCTTTGATGTGACCGACCGACGCCATGACCCTGAAATTACCGCCGAGGTATTTCTTGATGGTTCTGGCCTTGGAGGGCGATTCGACGACTAATAAATTCATATTCATGTGTTTTCCTAAAGGCGCGGTAAATTACAAACGATAACCAGAATTCCAAGCGTTTTTAAAAATCATTTGATCGTCTGGCCGGATTTGAATTCAAATAAAATTTACCTGCCAGAATAGAAATGTTTAAATTCCGGTGAAATGAGTGATTATGTAATGAAAGAAAATATGCTGACTAAGATAATTCAAGCCTTTCGCCAGAAAGCCAACCTCCAAATCTTTGTGATCGTTGCCGTTCTTTTTACGCTGATAAATATTGCGGCCTGGCTGGCAATCCGGCCGTATGCCAACCGGCCGCCCTGTGTTGTCTGCGGACGGGTCAATACGAGCCCGGTCAGGACACTTTACCAGTATCGCTTCGAAGTCGTGCCTTATATGAAAGATACTGACATTTATTACTGTAAACGCCATGTACGCGCCGCACCGGAGATCATCACCAAATTACCGGCAGTCAAAGATACCGTCGTCAGTCGTTATCGGATATCGGTTATTTCCGGTTTGATTACCTTGTTTTCAGTGCTGTTTATTGTGATTTTACTGGAGATGAAATTTACCTGGCTGTTCGTTCATCCAGGGCTGATTCTGGGAACATATTTAATGTGTGGAGTGACCTCCAATCTGACGGTAGTGGTTTTACTGTTGTCTACGGTGGTGTTGTCGGTTGGTATTTATTATTTTTGGAATAAATGGTTTTCAAAATATTAGGAATACAATGGAACAGGTTGACATAGTAATTATCGGAGCGGGCGTGGTCGGACTGGCGATTGCCCGGGAAATTTCCGGCAAGAATCAATCTCAGATCGTCCTGCTGGAACGGCACCCCTATTTCGGAGCGGAGACTTCTTCACGGAACAGCGAGGTTATCCATGCCGGAATGTATTATCCGACGGATACCATGAAAGCGCATTTCTGTGTGCGCGGTAACCGCCGGCTGTACGAACTTTGCGCCGAACACCGGATTCCCTGCCGCAAAACGGGTAAACTGATCGTGGCGTCGACCGCCGATGAAGATGCCAAAGTCGAGGCGCTTTTTCAACAGGGAATAGCTAACGGCGTGGAAGGCCTGACCCGGCTGAATGCCCGCCAAATCAAAGATCTCGAGCCGAATATCCGGGCTGATTTCGCCCTGTTTAGTCCGGAAACCGGCCTGATCGACGCGCATCGCCTGATGCAATTTTTTGAAACGCAGGCCGAAGCGAACGGTGTATTGATCGCTTATCAACATACTGTCAGTGGTCTTGAGAAACAGGCGGACGGCTATAAAATTACGGCAATCGATCCGGCGGGTGAAGCCCTGGAAATATCGAGTAAGATCGTGATCAATTGCGCCGGTTTGGATGCGGATAAAGTTACCGCGCTGGCCGGCTTTGACCTTGAGCAAAACCAATATCGCCAGCATTATTGCAAGGGCGAATATTTCAATGTTTCCAACCGACATGCCGGTAAAATCAATCACCTCGTGTATCCGGTTCCGACGGCTTACAGCCTGGGAATTCACACGCGCCTGAGATTGGATGGCACCCTGGCGCTCGGGCCAAATGCATATTACGTTGATGAGATAAATTACGAAGTTGACAATGCCCATCAGGACGAATTTTATACCAGCGTTAAGGACTTTCTGCCTTACATCGAATTAAATGATTTGAGTCCGGAAATGGCCGGTATTCGGGCCAAACTGCAGGGGCCGGGAGAGAATGTCCGTGATTTTGTGATCCGGGAAGAGAGCGACAATGGCTTCCCCGGCCTGATCAATCTGATCGGGATCGATTCGCCCGGATTGACTTCTGCCCCGGCGATTGCCGAGTATGTCGCCGGTCTGCTGTGATACGGCGGATTTCCGGAATTAAAATAAACCTGAAAATTAGCGTGTAAAAATAAGCTTATTGATCCAGCCGGTGGTTTGATCTGACAGGCGGATGCGATACCAATCGGGCAGGCTATCGATCACTGTTACGGAAGTATTAACAGGGACTACCACTATAACCGGGCTTTTGAGGCTGGGTTCCTGCCGCAGATTGCCATTCCGCTTTAACGTTTTCGTCAGGTCGCTTTTGGTAGCTGGCCCCCGAACGATTTGCCTGGGAAACACTATCCGGTTCAACCAGCCGGTTCGTCCGTCGGCGGTTATGACTTTGTACCAGTCGCCGCTACTGTCTGTTTTGGTGACGACTGTAGCCACCGGTAATGTTGCCAGAATGGTCGCGGTCTGTTTGGGAGCTTGCCGCAGATTGCCGTTCTTGACGAGTGTGATTTTTATTTCAATGGGTAAAGGTGTTTCCGGCCGGGAAATGTTAAAGAGATTACGGTTGGCCCAGCCGACCAATCCGATCGGCAGTTGGATTTTGTACCAATCGGCCTCAGTCTCTAATTTTTTTACGATGAGTCCGGCTTCGAGATTGGCGAGAATGGATTCGGTATTATTCGGACCGGCCAGGAGGAATCCGTTTTTTATAATTTGCAACTCGTCGGTGTGTACGAACGATGAAGATGGACGATCATTCTCATTTACAGGTGGTGGCGTGATTGCTGGTGTCGGTGGAATTTCATCGTCGATAACCGGGACGACGGCTTCCACGCCGATCCAGCCGATCTTTCCGCTGGGAGTTTTAACCAGGTACCACTCGCCAGTCATCTCGACGGCTTTAATCACGGTGGCGGCCGGCAGTTTTTCGGCGATTTTATAATATGGCGCCGGACCTTCCCGGATGATTCCTTCTTGAACGACCTTCAGATGACCAGATACCGGCTCCCCGGTTGTAGGTTCGCCGGAAGCCGGAGCTGATCCGGTTACCATGCCTGCTAAAAGTCCGGCTATTAGCAGTAATAAAATATTTTTTACAGGCTTTTCTACTATACTCATAACTAAAAACGCGGGGTTAATTTACAAAATCCGGTTGTTTTTCAAAAAAATGTATTCCCGGATATTTTTGATCCGGGTTATTGTACAAGCCGCAAATGATTTCTAACTTACCGGCCAAACTTTGAAGGGTTATTTTTAACAGGGAATTTTTGTTTTTATTCACTTATGAGAGTCAGGGGTCAGACTCTGACTGCGGAGGTAAAATCTTGGAGCGAAAGGTCTATAACCAGCTGAATTCAACCCTGATCGATGAACTAAGGGGGATTGTCGGAGCGAAATATGTGCTATATGATGACTTTGAGAAAATGGAACCTTATTCTCACGACGAAGTTGTCGAGAAAAGATATGCACACATGCCGGATGCGGTAGTAAAGCCGCGTACAGCCGCTGAAATTGCGGCGATCATGCGCCTGGCTAATCGCGAGAATATTCCTGTGACGCCGCGCGGGGCCGGGAGCGGACTTTCAGGCGGGGCAGTGCCGGTCTGCGGCGGCATCCTGCTGTCTTTGGAACGGATGGATCAGATCCTGGAGATAGATAAGGAAAATATGGTGGCGGTCGTCGAACCCGGCGTCATTACCAATAATATCAACACAACTTTGGCCTCGGCCGGTCTCTTTTTTGCCGGATACCCGATGAGCGTGGAAAGCTGCTTTATCGGTGGCAATGTCGCTGAAAATGCAGGCGGCGGCCGGGCGGTCAAATATGGTGTCACCGGACGCTATATAATCGGTCTGGAAGTTGTCACTCCCGAGGGCGAGATCATTCATCTGGGCGGTAAACGGGTCAAAGACGTTGTCGGTTATGATCTGATTCACCTGATGGTAGGTTCGGAAGGCACGCTGGGAATTTTCACGAAAATCTACATCAAGTTGTTGCCCTTACCGGCCAAAAAAGTAAACTTACTGGTGCTTTTTGCCGACATTTCCACCGCTGTAGCAGTCGTCCCGAAGATCATAACTTTCGGGAAGATCATTCCGACTGCCGTTGAATTCATGGATAAAACCGCCGTCGAATTGGCCTGCCAGTACCTCAACGAGCACCTGTATTCGGGCGAAGTCGGCGCAATGTTGCTGATCGAAATCGACGGCAGTGACGAGAACCAGTTGGTGCACGAATATGAAATTATCGGGGAAATGTGCCAGGCCGCCGGCGCTATTGAAGTGTATGTCGCCGATAACTATACGACTCAGGAACGAGTCTGGGCCGTCCGGCGGAATGTGCCGGAAGGAATTCAGGCCGCTTTTCCGATCAAGAGCTCGGAAGACCTGGTTGTACCGATTGCCTGCCTGCCGGAACTTTTACCGAAAATCGCCGAAGTCGCCGCCAAACACGATGTCATTATTCCGTGTTTCGGGCATGCCGGGGATGGCAATATTCATTCGACGATCGTCAAGCGGCCGGAAATGGCGAACGAAAAGTGGGAGGAAGCCCAGGAATTAGTGCGCGCGGAACTTTACCGGCTGGTACTGAAGTTCGGCGGAACGATCAGCGGCGAACACGGCATCGGCCATAAGCGCATCAAATATGTACGACTGGCGCTCGACCCGGTGACGATTGCTTTGATGAAACGGGTCAAAAAAGCCTTCGATCCCAATGAAATTCTGAATCCCGGCAAGATGTTTGAGTAGAACCACCGCGATTGACCAGATTTCGATAAAAAACAATACCCGGAAAATAGCCAATGGCAACTGTTAAAACATTGCACACATCGGGTTTTATTAAGTTCTTAAACGAAAAAATAGGCGACCGCTGAGGAATCCAGCACCGTGCTGTAGGACGTCAAGTACAGTACTTCTGGAGTCATTCCTTTATCTTCAATTTTTTGATAATATCAATAACTGCCAGAATCACTCCCACTCCCATTAAACTATAGCCAAATAATCTTTCCTCGCCCCAAAAAATGCCTGCCAGGATAAATCCGAAAGCCAGGCCGGCTATCGGAGTGATTTTTTTATCATTCTTATTTTTATTCACGAAAAAAACAAGTGCGGCGATAATAGCCAGGACAACAATTGAAATGGCAATGTAGATTTTTGATGGATTCATAGCATTAGCGCATAGTCTGATGATTTAAATAATATCACTGAATCGTATTGTTCGCATTTTTATTAATGAAACCGTTAATTGAATCCCAATACAGTTTCGGATCTACTTTCTCCAGATCATTATGATGCCCATTTTCAATTTGAATAAATATCTTTGGATTTTTAATCAGGTTAAATATCCTCTGCCCCATAACAAAAGGCACTGTTTCATCGGCAGTGCCGTGCAGAATTAAAACAGGAGAGACAATATTGGTGCATTTACTGGCATTATCAAATTGATTCCCGATTAAAGGAGAAAATAATTGTAAATGTCTGAACTTCGCGATGTCTTTCCCGGAGGTCAGGGGAGTGATAAGAATAATACCAGCCAATTGTCTTTTCTGAGATACTTCAATTGCGACCGTTGTGCCAATTGATCTGCCACAAATAAAAATACTATCGGAAGGAAATCCCAGACTGTCATTCGCATACTTCAGAGCCGTATAGCCATCCTTATAAATACCTGCTTCAGTCGGTTCTCCTGTACTCTGACCATATCCCCTGTAACCAACTCCTAAAACATTGACACCGAGGTTTCTGAAATCGATGAGTTCCGGCAAGCGCTGATCAATATTCCCGGCATTTCCATGAAAGTAGATCAGAAGTCGGTTTGATTTATTGTTCTTGAGATAAAAGCAAGATAAAGTAACGTTGTCCGACGTTTTGATATTTATTTTCTGGATAGTTACTGGCAAAGATTGACTCGAGATCGTGTGATTTGTGTCCGGAAAGAATGAAAACATATTCACTAACGGCGCACACCCCGACAATCCTATTACAATTATCATGAAGCTGAGCCTATATAACGTGTTCGCATTTAATTTTTGCTTTATCATACAAAAAAATGTCTAAACTTTTCAAAGGCTACAAAAATTAGGGTCATGGCTTTTCTTTATTGCAGTAAGAATATGCAAAGTATGATATTCGGGAACGGCCTGCTGATCCACTCCTAAATGAATAATCTGCTCCTGCTTTAATCCCATTTGTTCAAAAATTTGTTTCCATGCTCCAGGAGTGTTGAAGTTGAAAGGCACGTTTACTTTTTGAGTTGGTTCGTTTGTATAATGGATGACGCGGTTGTAGAAATGATCGAAGAAGATATTTACTCGACGTTGTTGTTCGGGAGTTAGGGCAAGGTATTGCTGTACTGGCGCGCGTCGGGCCGGCGAAAGCTCCTGGCCGTTCACGCCATAAACTGACTCGATGACTATGATTCTGCCATTAGGCCGGGTGATGCGACGGGTTTCGCGGAGCACCTGTACAGGATCGTCGCTGTGATGTAAGACGGTGAGCAGTAGTGTATTGACAAATTGATTGTCGTCGAAGGGGACAGTTTCGCTCTGTCCTAAAAGCCGGAAAGGCAAGCCGGTATTGAGCACGTTTGGGTTTTCGTAAACGTCTGCCAGCATCGGAGTGAAGCCGTTTTGGGCTAACAGTTGGGCCAATCTGGCATCCCCACAACCCAGGTCGAGAACCGAGCCGGCCAGGAGGTAAGGTTTGATCTGTTCGTACATGATTTGTGCCCGTTCCACGAGTTTTTTGGGGATTGCTTCGCCGACTCCTTCGCGTGCAAGGACAGCATTGGCGGATTGTTCATACTCCGTTACAGCGCGATAAGAGCGCGCGAAATCGAGGCATTCGGCCATAATGGCCTCTGATTTTTCATCGGCGACACCGAGGTATCGAAAAACACCCTGACGCAATGTTTGTATCACGGCTTCAATTTCAGGGTCTAAAAGCACGTCCTTGATTTCATAAATTGGCAGATCGAATGCATTTTTGACGGCCGGTCGTTTCGTTGGTTTGTGAAATTCTGTCATACGTTTATAATGAGGAATCGTTTAAAACAACCCAATTTTCAAGTGTGTCGGTCGTGATAAATACATCTCCGCTACAGGAAAGTGAATTGGCGTCCCGAATGATTTTTGGAATAATCAGGTCTTCACGCTGAACTACGCCGCGATTAGAATATTCGCTGAAAACGTCATCGGTAATGACCTCAAAATACGATACCATCCGCCCTTGCCGGGTCGGGTCATTGACGATCACTGCAATATCCGACATGGTTTGAGAGCCAATATGAGTCCCCAATTGTTCACCTGATATCACCTGGTCACCAATCTGACGAGGCACCGCTGGGTTTATATGGAAAATGGAGAAGCGGAAGGCCGGATAGTCATCGGATGCTATTTCGATTTTCGTGCCAGTCCATTCCTGCTCGATTCTGGTAATTATTCCAGTGACAGGGGCATAGATTTTTATGGTTGACCAATCCACATCACTGCGCGGCTCGAAATAATGCTTCATGCTGCGGCAATGTTCAAAAGCATCCGAGTAATCATGCCCGACTGACGATCTGAATTTCGAGATCCGGTAGATTTTATCAAGCTCTATATAATTCGTCGCAACGAACTCCAGAACGCCTTTCTTATCGATATCCCAAATGTCGTCTGCTTCAGGTTTCTCAACTTCCTTTGAGCATCCCGCTACGATTATCGTGAAAGAAAACAAGCAGAACATAAAAATCTGATTTAAAATACATTTGCCCATCTTCATTTGTCCTTTTGCTGATACAATTTATGTATTTAGCAAGGTTCGTGCAAGAAATGGTACAGACACAAATTAAACCGCGAAAGATATTTTTCAATGCCGATTTGCGTCGTGATCAGACCTCTGTTCCGGTCCGGCAACCGCTCGCCGGGTCATAAAGAGCACCGGTTCCATCCGGTCACGGAAACGCTAAAATCAGATTGAACTTGATTCAGGTTTGATTGATGTAAAAATGATACTATGTCCATTAATCAGATACTGCGCTGATATTTTTTTCTTGTTTTTTAAACAGTGTCTTTTTACTATTGAATCGGTTCAATGATTAATATTTATGTTTAAATACAGGGGTGGTTTCGGGTATGAAGGACGTAAATAAGAGGGCGGAGATCAACCAACCGGCTTTAAAAAATGTCTTTAAGGATGCTTTTAAAATTGGAGCCGCCCTCGATTTAGATCAGATTTACGGCCGCGACCAGGCCGGATTATCTGTCGTGGAAAAGCACTTTAACAGCCTGTCGCCCGAAAATATTTTAAAATGGGAAGAAGTTCATCCGGAACCGAACCGCTACAATTTCGAGGCGGCCGACCGTTACGTTGCATTAGGTGAAAAGTACAAAATGCAGATAATCGGTCACTGCTTAGTATGGTTTTTCCAGACACCGGATTGGGTTTTTCAGGATGATGCCGGCAAACCTCTCGGACGCGAGGCATTGCTGGATCGGATGCGCAATCATATCTTCACCGTGATGGGCCGCTACAAAGGTCGGATTCACGGTTGGGATGTGGTCAACGAAGCCGTTATGATAGACGGTCAGTTTAGGAAATGCAAATGGCTTGAGATCATCGGGGAAGACTATCTGGTCAAAGCTTATGAATATGCCAGACAGGCAGATCCCAATGCCGAGCTATATTACAACGATTACGATACCGAACATCAATCTAAACGCGATGGCATCATTCGTTTGATTAGAAACCTGCAAACCCAAGGCGTTCGGATAGATGGCGTCGGCACACAGGGACACTGGTTTTTGGACTATCCCCAGATTGGTGAGGTCGAAAAATCCATCCTGGAACTTTCCGAATTGAACATAAAGCAAATGATCACCGAGCTGGACGTTGGCGTACTGCCTTTTTATCCGGTTGATTCCCAAATGGTAGATATTTCCACCTTTGATCCGGAAACACAAAAGAAGTATAATCCGTATTTGGACGATCTGCCGGATGCTGTGCAAAAGGACCTGGCAAATCGATATGCCGAATTGTTCGCCCTGTTTCTCAAGCATCGGGACAAAATCAGTCGCATAACATTTTGGGCAGTTCACGATAAACAATCATGGAGAAGTTATTTGCCGATAAGAGGGAGAGTTGACTATCCGATGTTATTTGACCGCCAATGTCAACCAAAGCCAGCCCTGGATGCCGTCATTAAAGTAGGTCCGCAAAAAAATCAGATTAAATAAAATAACCAGAACATGAAAAAAGGAACTGAAAGTGGTAAGTAAAAAAGATCTTGAAATCGTCGCCGCAGGTCACACTTGTCTCGACTTAATACCTGCATTTACAATTGATGGGAATGTCGACAAACTCACGGATGTCCTTATACCCGGAAAGATGATCAACATGGGCAAATGCGTCGTCGTGGGAGGAGGACCGGTCACCAATGCCGGAGTATCAATCCGGCGTCTTGGCGTAAAAACCGAATTAATCGGTAAGGTCGGTAATGACGACTTCGGCCGGCAGATCCTGAGCTGGTATGAAGAACATGAAGGCCATTTTAAAGGCATTCACATGGTTGATGGTGAATCGACGTCCTATACCATCGCGATTTGTATCCCCGGCATCGACCGCTTCTATCTGCATCACTGTGGTGCAAATGATACTTTCGGATATGATGATATGGATTTCGACCTTATTCAGCGGTCGAAACTAATGCTTTTTGGTTATCCGCCCTGGATGAGGAAACTGTACGAAAACGAGGGAAATGAATTGACCAGAATCCTAAAAAAAACCAGAGAATTAGGGACGACAACTGTACTTGACCTTTCCATTCCTGACACTAGTGGTTATGGTGATAAGATCGACTGGCTGACAATTCTACAAAACTGGGTTCCGTTGACAGATATTATGGTGCCAAGCGCTGAAGAAGTGTTTTATTTCCTCTATAAAGATAAATTTCTCGAGAAAAAAGCAAATCTTGGAAATAAAGAGAGTGTCCTTGATTATCTGACAGTCAAAGAGATTTCCACATTAGGGAAAGATTTGATCGAAATGGGTACCGGAATAGCCATGGTTAAATGCGGCCACCGGGGTTTATACATACGGACAGCCGGGCGCGACCGGCTTGAGAAATTAGGTGCGGCCGGTTGCTCAGATATTGAGAACTGGGCGAATCGTGAGCTTTGGTTCCCGGTTTATCATGAAGAAAAATTTGTCGGTGCACTCGGTTCCGGGGATGCCGCGATCGCAGGATTTCTTTCTGCATTTGTCTGGAAGCATTCAATTGAATCGTGTTTGCGATATGCCAATGCGGCTGGCAGTATGAATGTCACTGTTCCTGATGGATTGACATGGAACAAAGGATTTGGTGATTTGACGAAGCGCATAGAATCAGGATGGAAGACCAAGGATTTGGCAATCGATGCGGATGGCTGGAAGCATGAGCGAGACTTCTGGGTCGGGCCTGATAACCGGGGTCAATGGGAAACACAAACAAGTATAAAAAGGAAATAGAAATGTCTAAAGAAAGAGATGCATTTGTCAGTAAAAAGTTAGCCGGTCTGAGCCTGGAAGAGAAGGTCGGCCAGCTTTTAACATTTACCTGGCGCGGCACAATGTTGACCCCCAGTGGTATCGAACAAATTACGAGATTGCACTGTGGGGGATTATGTCTGGAGCCTTATGCGCTTGAGACGAGCAAGAATCTTTACTGGGGCAATTCCCAGATCGATAAGACTTTTAAAAGACCGAAAGATTATTTTACTATTTCGAATACCTATTTTAACGGTAAAACCTTTGGTGTCAGCATCACGCCGGAAGAATATACTGACCGATTAAATCAGTTACAGAAGATTGCTCAGCAAAGACATTCCGGGATTCCACTGCACATGGTCATCGATTTTGAAGGTGATTTCAAGAATGATTATATGTCCGGCGGCATCCGGCAGTTTCCCGGTCCGATGGGAATGGCGGCAATTGGCGATCCGGAAATAACCTATAAGATCGGTGCGGCCATTGCCAAACAATTGACGGCGATCGGCATTACGCAAATGTATTCCCCGGTCTGCGATGTCAACATTAATCCTAAGAATCCGGAAATCGGTGTGCGTTCCTTTGGCGATGATCCCAAAGTTTGCGCCGAACACGCAGTTGCTCTGATTCAGGGGCTTCAGGATGGTGGCATCGCGGCGACGGCCAAACATTACCCCGGAAGAGGGGATTCAGGCACTGATGCCCATGACGTGCTAGAAGTCATTGGTGCCAGCAAAGAGCGCATGCAGCAGGTTGAACTGGTGCCTTTTAAGGCGGCGATCAAAGCGGGTGTCAAAGCCATCATGACCGGGCATTCCATTTACCCGGCGTATGATGATACGTACCCGACGACCCTCTCTGAAAAGATTTTGACCGGTTTGTTGAGAGGAGAAATGGGCTTCGACGGTGTAATTGTTTCCGACGCAATCGGTATGGCGGCGATTCTTAAAAAGTGGCCCCTTCCTCAAGCCTGCGCCATGGCAATCAAAGCCGGTGTGGATACCATCCTGTTAAAGGCGGACGATGAATCCCGGTCTCAGTGCTTCTTCGGCATTAAAATGGCGGTCGAGAGTGGTGAACTTTCCGAGGAACGGCTCGATGATGCCGTGACGCGTCTTTTGAAAATGAAATACGATCAGGGTTTGTTTAAATCAGCCGGGAATAAAGATCCGGAAAAAACCAAGGCTATCACCAGAAGCAAGGATCTCATAGATTTCTCGGCAGACATTGCCAAAAGAGCGCAGATCATCATGCGGGACAATCAGAAAATCCTTCCGCTGAAAAAAGACCAGCGAATCCTGGTCATTGAACAGCGCATTCCTTATGAATTTGTCGGAAAAGATCCCTATATGCATACCCATATGTTCTGCGAGCAAATGGTAGTGAATTCACAGAACGTGATTCTGGCAGATACCGGATTCTCGGCTTATGAAGATGAGATTGATGAATGTCTGGAGTTGGCGAAGCAGGCGGACCTGGTGGTCATGACCAATTACTACGCCCGAATTGTTAAATCAGGGAATAATCAGCTGCTTATGAAGAAACTGAAAAAAGCCGGACACAAGGTCGTTGTCGTAACCAACAACCCGTATGTCGAAGGAACGACAAACGAGGCGGATGTGGTGATCTGCAATTTCAGCGGAACACCCGATTCCATCAGAGCCTCGGCGGATTTGCTGTTTGGTAAATTCAAACCACTGGCTTCCACCAAATTGCCGATTAAATTGCCTGATCAGGAAGGAATTCCGGAGAAGAAACTCAAAGCGCACAAAAAGCACCCGCTGAATTTGTCATATTGTTGATTTACAATTGATGATCGAATACAGATATAATTGTTTTTTGATATAGATTAAAAAATATTTTCGAGGAAAAAGTACAGCATGGGAAATTTAAAAATAGCCGATATTTTTACCATTACGGGAAAAGAAATATCCGGAATTTATAACGATAATAAAATGTTGGTTCATTTTCAGGGTATGTCAAAAACCCTGCAATTCCCGCATACCATTGCCCTACAGGGCGCGCCAACCTGTTCGATCGGCATATCTCCTGATGGTTTATACAATCGGCTGAATAATGCCGGCCGATTGATCCTGCTTAATCAAAACGCTATTCAACTTGATTCCGCGCCGTTTATCCGCATCGCTGCCGACCCGGATTTGGAGGACACGAGGGATGAATATGTGATGCTCACGACAAAGGACCCGAAATTGGCGGAAGGCCCCGATGATGTGCCGGCATTGAAAAATTACTATCATCCCGCAATCACGGAAGATAAAGTCACGATTTCCATTGCCACGCCCCTGGCGGAAATGGCCTTCAAACTGGGCAGGGTAATCGTGACTCGGCGCATGATTTCACCTTTATTGTCCGGAAACGACCAGGCGCTCATACCCATCGGTGTCGAGGAGTATGAGGTCGAAAACACATCTGCTAAAGTACAGGAAGTGACCCTGGTTATCCCCAGGCCATCTCTGGTCAATTTCCAGGAAAAGGAATTGAAGCCAACGGATCAGGACACAGTTTATATCTGCTCGGCTCCCATCAAGGACCAGGCACATAACGCCTTTGATACCGATGGAATGAAAGGCGTGGTCATGAGCAGTAAAGAATGTCGGGATCGAATGGCGATCGCCGTACCCGAGATGGATGGCGTGGATATCGACACACAGCCCTATTTTTGTCTGAACCGGCTGAAGCAGGATTTATTGTTGAATGCAGATGGCAGTTTTTACGAAAAACGGAACGCCATTCCCAACCAGGATTACGGAGCAGCCATCAGTCTGCACTTTATGTTAGAACCAAAAGCAAGTCAGAAAATCCCGATTGCCATTGCATTGGACTTCCCCAAGCAGCGATTTATCGACGGCAAAGAATTTGAGCGTAAATATATTAAGCATTTTAAAGATAATGCGACCCGAACCGTTGAGATGGTGAAAATTGCTCTGGATAATTATCCGGAATGGCTGAAACGGACGCTGACTATTCAGAACAGAATATTTGAGTTGATCAGCAAAAGCCCTTCCTATAAGGATGATAAAGATGGCGCCTTGCGAGTCACCCGGCTGATATTGAACGAGTTCAGTTTTCCGTTGTCCAATGCTGCGGTCTGGATTGAGGATAAAAACGGCAATGAAACCGCCCGGTTCCTTGAATGTTTCGACTATGCCTATATCAATCCCTCGGACGTGGACTGGTATTCCATGGTTCTGCTGATTCTCTTCCCAAAGATCGAAGAGGAACTCTGTCAGAGTTTCATCAACTCGATTCAGGCAGAAGATCCAACCAAGCGCTTTTATCATCTGCACGCCTCTTTCACGGAAGCCAGGCAACATTTTAAAACCTACCCCGAAGAATATGAAGACATCTCCCTAACCCAGATCAGGGATGCTTTTAAAGTGAAAGGCAGTGTGGCGCACGATCTGGGTGCTTTGCCGAAAGGCCATGCCCTGCGTAACGTCAGCGATTACGCATGGTACAATAACAATTACTGGATTGATCTTTTTCCGAAACTGGCTACAAGAGTACTCCGCAATGTGAAATTTTCAGGAAATGTCGACTTTCTCAGGAAAAATTGGAACACGTTAAAATTTGGATTTGAGCACCTCCTTACACTGGACAATGACGGAGACGGAATCCCCGAGGGGAATCACGATGAAGTTAAAAATACCTTTGATAATCTCACCCTGTTCGGCGTGGACGCCTATGATGTGACTATTTTTATGGCCGGTTGTCAGGCTATGATCAAAATGGCCGACCTGATGAAGGATGCGCTCGCCAAAAAAGAATACGAGGAACATTTTGAAAAAGTCTCGGTGATTTTCGAGAAGTTATGGAGAGATGCGAAAAACAGCAACGACCAGAGATTGCAGTATTATGTTACCTGCTACGATCCGGAAACAGAAAATATGAACACGGATACCTGGGTCAATCAACTGGATGCCATCTGGGCTCTGATAGCCATGGGAGAAGAGCCTTTTATATCTGAAGACAGGGCCCGGAAAATTCTCAAAACTATTTATAAGAATAACCGAACCCGTATGGGCTGGGCTATGTGTCGGACAGAGAACGGGGGGTCGGTAGAATCAGAACAGGGACAGGACGTTTATACAACTTCCAATTATGTATTTGCCCAGCTTCTCGACTATTATGGCTTGACTAAAGAGAGTAAAGAAGTGTATAAGGCCATGGATAAGGTGATCTTCCAATACGCAAATTCATTGATTTCACCGGACAACCTCAGGGCCGAACTGGAACAGGAAGAGGGTGAATCCGTCCCGGGGCCCCACTATATCGTAGCCGCTTATCCCAGACCGGGCGCCATCATGACGCAAATCGTTATCCAATATATTAAAGAGCAACAAAAACAGACCGGGACCACCCAAATTGACTCTCACCAATTAAAAACTTTCGTCACGAATTTAATGAAGTAGGCAATGTGAAAAGACCTGGGATGAAAATGCAAGTTTTAACATCTATAAAAAACCTTTAGCCATAAGGAGCATCATGAAAGAGAAAACGGGAGTACTGAAATTAAGTGAAAAAATCGGATTCAGCCTGGGAGACACCGCCTCGAATCTGTTCTTCCAGACATTTATTTTCTTTCTGCTTTTCTTTTATACGGATGTGTTTGGTATTCCCGCCTCAGCCGTGGCGACGATCTTTTTGATCGGCCGGATTTGGGATGCAATAAATGATCCGCTGATGGGCACAATTGCAGACCGTACCAACACGAAAATGGGTAAATTCCGCCCTTATATATTATATACGGCCCTGCCTTTCGGAATTCTGGGTTTCATTATGTTCATCACGCCCGATTTCAGTGTGCAAGGCAAGGTCATTTATGCTTTCATTACTTATAACCTGATGATGATGGTTTATACGGTTATCAATGTACCGTACTCGGCGTTGATGGGCGTGATTTCACCCAATTCACAGGAACGCACGGTCGTCTCGACCTTTCGTTTCGTGGCCGCGTTTGTGGGACAGTTCATCGTTCAATTCGCGGTCTTGAGATTAGTCACTGTTTTTGGGAAGGGCAATGAAAATGCGGGCTGGCAATGGACCATGGCGGTGATGTCAGGATTCGCGGTAGTCCTGTGGCTGACGACTTTCGCCACAACCAGGGAACGCGTAAAACCCGTTAAAGAGCAAAGAAATCCTGTAAGACAGGACTTAGCCGACCTGATTAAAAATATACCCTGGATCTTGATCGGTTCAGCCACGATTTTTCAGCTTCTTTTCAATGTGATCAAGGGTGGAAGTATCATGTATTATTTCAAATACTTCGTGCAGGACCAACCACTTTCATTGTTTGGTAAATCCTATACCTTTTCATATCAGGCTCTGACTTCAACCTTCATGCTTGTCGGTACGTTAGTGACTATTCTGGGTGCATTGTTGACCAGTATTTTCAGCAAGAAATTCGGTAAATCGAGATGTTATTACGGATTTTTAGGGATTGCGGTCATCTTCACTGCACTGTTTTTCTTTCTGAAACCTCAAGATCTCGTTCTGATGTTCACATTTCAGATGATTGCATCGTTTGCGGTCGGCCCGTTTTCGGTTCTACAGTGGGCTATTTACACTGATACGGCTGATTATTCCGAATGGAAAACCGGCCGCCGCGCCACGGCGCTGATCATGGCCGTTTCTTTATTCGCCCTGAAACTCGGCATTGCCCTGGGCGGTGCTATTCTGGCTTGGATTCTGGCTATTTATGGATTCGAACCTAATGTTGCTCAGTCTGCCACAAGTCTTACTGGTATTCGGTTGGTAATGAGTATCTATCCCGCCATCGCCGGTACTATTGGCGTTATCCTGATGATTTTTTATCCCCTCGATAATAAAATGATGGTAATAATTGAGAAAGACTTAACCGTGAGACGTCAAGGTGAGGGATATAATCAATAAATTTGTTGCATATTTGGCGATTTCATTTTTCCGGAAAGTTGATACTATTTCCAAAAATATTTTTAGCGGAAAAATATTTTGAATAATGTTGGATTTTTCTTGACTTATTAAAACGGTTCAATTAAAATTGAACAAATGCAAAATTTGAAATTATACGGCTCAAAATCTAAGCGGTTATCCATTGTTGCGGTGAAATCAGTTTTTCAGGTGACTAAAAGCACGGTATTTTCCTGGCAAAGTTGGTTATCTTAAAAGTGTAAAAATTGATGATGAAAAAAAGTCAATCACAAACCTGTTCTCGAAGCTTGCCCAACATAAGACAAAGAAAAAAAAGGATATACTTTTATGAAAAGTTCATCAAGTCTTATTGGAACAGCGACTTGGTCGCTTGCGATTCACACTCGTTATCGTTTCAGTAGGAGAACATTTTTCATAGGAGGGCTTGCTTTTTTATTCATAGCTCAGACCCTCTTGGCAAAAGGTGTGATCAAAGGCAGAATATTTGATAAGAATAGCAAAGACGGGCTGTCTTATGCAAATGTCATCGTAAAAGGCACCAGTATCGGAACGGCGGCCGATGCGGATGGAATGTATTCTATTTCCAATGCTCCGGATGGCATGCAGACGGTCGTGGTTTCGTATATCGGATATATTGCGCTAAACGTGGAAGTGAATATACCCGCAAATGGCACAATAAAGAAAGATTTCGGACTCGAACCGGAGGTTTTACAAGGCAAAGAAGTCATCGTCACGGCGCAGGCCTTAGGGCAGATGCAGGCCATCAATCAACAATTGGCGTCCGATAAAATCAGCAGTATCGTTTCCGAAGCTAGGATCCAGGAACTACCGGATTTCAATGCCGCCCAGGCCCTCAGCCGTCTGCCGGGCGTCTCGACTCTGGAGAGTTCCGGTGAAGCCAACAAGGTCGTGATCCGGGGATTAGCTCCACAATATAACACGGTATCTGTTGAAGGCGTTAAACTCGCCTCCACCGGAAGCAGTCAGATGGGCGTTTCCGCTCTGGGTAATACCAATGCGAGCGGCACAGGTGATGGCAGTATCTCAAACGACAGGAGTGTCGATCTCTCGATGATATCTCCCTATATGATTAAATCCATTACAGTCTATAAATCGCTGACGCCGGATATGAATGCCAATTCGATCGGTGGTTCGGTCAATATGGAATTAAGAGAAGCGCCACCGGAATTACATTACGACCTGATGTTTCAGTCCGGATATACCGCTAAAACGAATTATTACGGGAATTATCGGGCAGTCGGTTCCGCCAGTCAACGATTTTTCCAGGATAATCTGGGGGCCTATTTTCTGATAAATGTCGAGCAATACGATCGCGATGCCGATAACATGAGTGCCAGTTATTACACTACTTCGAAAACCATTGACTCCGCTGGTTATCGCCCGGTAAGAGTCCGAAATGTGACTCTCAACCGCCATATCGAAACGCGCCAGCGTTACGGCGGCAACCTGATTCTGGATTATAAATTACCTGCCGGTTCCATCAAATCGGTGAATATGTATGCCTGGTTAAATTCTGATTATCAGGAAAATCAAACGATCCTGAATTATTTTGATAAGATAATAAATTTTAACTACCGGAAAGGTATTAACACCACCGATCTAACTGTCAATTCCATTGACTTAAATTATGATTTCAAATGGATGCTGATGGATCTTAAATTCGCCAATACTTCTTCTAAAAATAATTTACCCGAATCTCCTTATATTCAATTTAAAACCGGCCAGGCAACTACCGGTGCGGTCACAGATAATACAATTCCCGATAGTCTGAAAAAACTATGGGCATATCCCGGTGAGGATAAAGTGTACCTGGATAATATCAACCTGTTTAGTTCCATGTACAAAGAGAGTAACAGAAATTTCCAATCGAGTTTTAAATTTCCTTTTAACCTGAGATCGTCTCTTCTGGGATACCTGAAAATCGGTGGACAGTATCATCACCAGGAGAACAGTAATGATCAAAAAACACCTTATGCCAGTATCCGGAAAAGTGGTGATTTTCAGGAGGCGATGGTAGAAGCATTAGAGAATAAATTTGGGATACCTGTAGATGCATCCACGGCCAAATTTACGGCAGCTAATTTTATGGGAAGTTCCGACCTCACCAAGTCCTTTCTGGATAATCAATTCGGAGAAATTTATTGGGCCTGCGATCCGGCTATATTGGTTGACATGGCCCAATATTTGAGTAATTCTCCGGAGTGGGCCGGAAAAGCCACGGGTGGAGCGGATCAAACCGGCGGATGGTATAATGGAATGTTTCAGAATCTGGCCAATTCCTACCACTATATGGAAGAATACTATGCCGGCTACCTGATGTCAGAGATGACCTTCCGAAATTTAATGGTGGTCGGCGGCGCCCGATATGAAAAAACCGAATCAAAATATACGGCCTACAATATGTATGATATGCGCAATCCGGATGCCCAGAACTGCGATACGGTTATTGCCCGGCCTAAAAGTGAATTTTGGTTGCCGATGATTCAGGCTAAATACACACCATTCAAGTGGGCTGATATCCGCTATGCCTACACTCAAACTTTAGCCCGGCCGGACTATCATCAGATGTCACCGAAAGTCAACTATGATAATCCTCGGAAGCAGATTCGCGCCGGCAATCCCGATCTGGTACCGGCGCATGCCTACAGTCATGATCTGAACCTGACCTTTCATGGTAATAAGTTAGGACTTTTCTCTGTGGGTGGTTTTTATAAAATCGTGAAAAATTTCACCTATTACACTACTTACATCCTCCATAAAACTTCGAATTCAGCCGCGATAAAAACGATCTATGACATAAATATTATGGGTTCAATGCCAGAAGAAGGAGCTACTCTGTACACTTATGTCAATAGTCCTTATTTGGCATATATTAAAGGTCTTGAATTCGATTTTCAAACCAGGCTCTGGTATTTGCCCCTGGGATTGGATGGAGTTGTGCTCGGAATAAATTATACCAGGATCGAATCTGAAGCGACCTATCCTTTACATGATGATATAACCGATTACAGTACCAGACCACCGGTAACGACTACTTATGACAGTACGCGTGCCGGCCGCCTGATCTATCAGCCGAATGATGTCTTGAATGCCTATATAGGTTATGAATTCAAAGGTTTTTCGGCGCGCGTATCATTCCTGTTCCAGGGCAATTCGGTTAGTTATGTAGGAGCATTTCCAGAACAGGATGGTTATACCCGCGACTATTTCCGGATGGATGCTTCCGTCCGGCAGTCTCTGCCGTGGTTTGGATCTGAAGTTTACCTGGATGTCACCAATCTCAACAGCGAAACTAATTCATCCGCTCAGATAACCATAGACGGTTTCACGAACGTAAAAAATTATGGAATGACAGCGAATCTGGGAATCAGATTAAGGTTATAAACCATTAAAGGGAATTAGTATTAAATGAAGAAATTCAAAATACAAACAAAAATCAGGAGGTCAGAATTATGAGACGTTATGCTATTTTTCTCACAGGAGCGATTCTATTGCCGGTATTCTTATTCGCTCAAGTAAAGGATACGATTGATGTTTATGGCCCTTATGGTGTCGGGGAGCCGAAAGGAGTAGAGGGTGATCTGAACACTGCCATTCAGACAGCGATTAACGCGGGTACGCTGTCAAATACGGTTTTTAAGTTAAGAGCATGGGACTGGTACGTCATTACTGGCACGATTGAAGTCCCGGCAGGGGAAACCCTTGAACTGGTCGGCCCGACAATCGGAAATACTCAGGAATCGGCGCCACCACAAATATTATGGACAGCCAGCAGCAGTGTCACTAAAAATTTCCTGATTGCGGTTTATGGTGACCTGGTCATGAAAAATATCTGGGTCAGATATGCCGATGCCGCCGGTGTTCAAACCGGTACCCCAATCGTGTTTGACGGCGACACAACCGGTACAACAGGAGATAACACTGAATACGGTACTTTTGAGAACTGTATCTTTGAATATATGCCCTGTCCCACGGTGACAGCCTCCGGGTCGATCTGCGTCAGATGCCATCACTTCAGAGGCGTGTTCCGGAATTGCTATTTCCGTAACTGTGTAGATTCACATTTCATGTATTATGGAAGAGCGGTTTCCTTTCCGTACGATGTTCCGGGTTATCATACCGATTCGATTTTATTCGAAAACTGCACGTTTGCCAATATGGGATATGTATATATGCAGGAAGGTACCAACTGGGGAGAAGATGTGCAGTTTAATCACTGTACCTTCTATAATGTCGTTCAATTCCCTCTGGAAAGCGGATGGTGGTGGAAACTGAATGTGACCAACTGCCTTTTTGTGAATGCCTGGATGATGGGCTATATTCCCGTCAGTGGTGTCGGCGGAGCGACCGTAACAATCCAACAAGCAGATTCAATTACATTTACAGTTCCGTTTACCGATCAGGATCGTCATATCATTTTTGCACATAGCGCTTATTATGTTGAGGACTGGCTGGTGGACTGGATGCGAGGGGGATGGGAAAAGAACTATAATGGTACGGAATGGCGACCAAATCCAAGAATAACTTCTGTCGGCTGCCCTTACAGCAAGGCACAGTATCAGGGACGGTTTTTTGATGAGATACCATATCCAAGACCAATGCTGGATAGTACTGCGCTGGTTTATTTTGATTCTACGGATGCTGACGGAAATAAACTCTATCCATTTATCAACCGGGCGAAACTTTATGATGTCAGTCTTTTGGATATGGATAAAAAATACGAACTCAATCCGCGATTCGATACAACTCCGCTTTATCTGGATTCTCTAAAATACTTCCTGGATAAAAAATGGGGTGATAATACGAATAGGATGTGGGCTTATATGCCGGAAGCCGGTTTTAACCAACAGTGGCCTTTGCCGGAAAATCTGATCTATGCGAATGATACCATAAAAACCGCTGGTATGGACGGATTTCCGCTGGGCGATCTCTATCATTGGTGGAATCCGGCTATCCGGGCTGGTGCTACCGATCGTTATACGGAATGGTTAGCCCAGGCTGATGAGGAAAGAGCAAAAATTGCCCAGTGGCGTGAAACCGGTATACATCCTGACAGTGTCGTTGGTATTAAGAAACAACCCAATACAACTGTTTCGAAATTCGCGCTCAGTCAGAATTATCCGAATCCGTTTAATCCCACCACGCAAATCGCTTATGCAATTCCACGCGCGGGTCATGTGACTCTGAAAGTGTACAACACGCTTGGGCAGGAAGTGACGACTCTGTTCGATGGTGACCGTGTAGTCGGTAATTACATTGCTACGTTTGACGGTCAGGGATTGGCCGGTGGTATCTACTTCTATCGCCTGCAGACCGAAGAAACTTCAATCACCAGGAAATTTGTTCTTCTAAAGTGATCACTTTTAGGTAAATATTATATATTAAAATGATCTTGAACTGTGATAAAAATAGTCATAACAAAGGAGGTGGAATTGGATGTGCTTATTTATTACAGAGTTTTTTCTGTAGTGGCAATGGTAGTAAGATTTATATCATAACTAATCATTAAAAGGAGAAGCAAAATTATGAAAAAGTTAGTTAATGCATGGTTTGTGATTGCTATTGCTCTACTCCTCTTCGGAGGAGTGGCAGTACAAGCGCAAGTCAATGTTGATCAATGGGGAAAGACCAGTGGCGGTACGGCCTGGCCGATCCTGAATACGGCAGCAACACCTGCTGGTAATGCCGGTATCGGAAATGGAGCCATTCCGACAGGTTGGGCTACCATCCGCGGTGGTTTTAACCAGACTTTTGAGGCAACTACCGGTCAGGCAGTTGTAGTCACCGGCAAAGTTGAATTTGTTGGCGGCGGTTGCGCCAGTGCATATACCCATCTGCGTTATGCCTTGACCTTTGTGGACAGCATCGCTCTGAACTATCAGAATACAGATTCTGCAATTTGGAAAACCACAGCCGATTCAGCCAAAAATCAGAATAAACATTACGGGTACGGATTCCATCCCAGAACCGGAACCGGTACGATGTCCAATGGAGCCGGTGGGGCCGGTGTAGTCTGGACCATTAAGAAAGGCAATTGGAACAGTACCTGGAGTAATAACGGCGGACCTATCTCAGCATTGAAACAAGCGCCGCGCAATGCCGTGATGGCGGTCGGTACTTATAACTGGGCTATTTCAGTTAAGAAAGTAAGTGAGACTACTAACGAAATTCGCTGGTATATGGTAAAAACGGATAACAAGTACTGGTATGGCGGCACAGTCGTAGACACTGCATTCACCACCAAATTCAACGGGATTTGTTTTGGTTTCAATAAAGATATAGAAGCCACTCAGGTCAATTTATCAGAAGTCCAAGTTGCCCTTGGTGCCTCCATTGTGGTTCCGCCAGCTCCCTGGGAACCGATCTATGTTACTGACTGGGGCAAGACCAGTGGTGGTACGGCCTGGCCCATCCAGTGGAATGATTCAACTTACCTCGATGGTGATGCCGGTATCGGAAATGGAGCCATTCCGACCGGTTGGGCCACCATTCGCGGTGGTTTTAGTGATCCTGTTACCGGTAGTCCTATTGTCGCAACCACAGACAAAGCGATTATTGTTAGCGGACAGCTTGAATTTAAGGGTGGCGGTTGCGCCAGTGCATATACCCATCTGCGTTATGCCTTGACCTATGCGGACAGCCTGGCTCTGAA